>Ga0136617_10001269_pt1 | contig 22209 bp, 23 predicted proteins | sample AntDrymUQ3222106_2_FD_129672 | JGI IMG/M metagenome (GOLD analysis project Ga0136617, IMG submission 129672) | Polar desert sand microbial communities from Dry Valleys, Antarctica - metaG UQ322 (21.06) | ecosystem: Environmental > Terrestrial > Soil > Desert | place: Antarctica: Dry Valley...
CACCTCCGACCACCCCCACGGACCACAACTACACGCCACCTGGTCCTGGGCACAAGAACTATGGTCCGAACCCGACATCCACGAGATAGCCCACACCTGGTTCACCACACTCGACCTCCTCACAACACACACCAACCAACCCCACACCGGCGGCCACACCCCCTCGACGCAACGGCACTATCGGGATAATTCCCGACAAGCCCTGGAAGTACTACTTCCACTGAAGACTTTTGGAACTCGAACCCCTCTATTCTTTATTCATCCAGTCTTCGGTTTTAGTTGGTGTTACCATGAACTTGCGGATCTACTTGGCGTGGATCGACCAATCTATGGACTTCAGTCCCGTGGGATAGCCCAGACCGAGCCACTTCCGATAACTATTGAAGATATCGTCGTGGACTATCTCAACCAGATTCGCCTGGCCCAACCGAAGGGGCCGTATAATATCCTGGGTTGGTCTTTCGGGGGCCGGGTAGCCCACATGATCGCAACAAAGCTGCAGGACCAAGGAGAGCGAGTCACACTGCTCGCAATATTTGACGAGTACCCGAACCGGGCGAATTCGCCCGAATACTCTTCTGACGTACCGCAAACCTTCTTCGGAAACCTGGGGCGCGAACTAGGGATACCAGAGGGAGAATCACTAGATGAATCTTGTATTGTTGACGCCTTGCGCAAGGGTCGAGCACGACCGCCATGGAACACCGTGTGGGCCCAGCTGAGAGAAGATATCGAGAATGTCGTCGCACGAGTGGTGAACGTTACCATCAATAATGCCCATCTTGCGCAAGGTTTCCGACCGGGCCGATTTGATGGAAATCTCTTGTTATTTTCCGCCGCACTCGATGAACTAGGTGCGCCATTTACCCCGCGGTTATGGACACCGTATATAACTGGTGAGATCGAAAATCATGCGATTGATTGCCGACACCATGATATGTTACAACCGATGCCAGTGACAAGAATTGGGCAGGTACTTGCGGAGAAACTCGCTATGCCAGCATCCACATACATCGAGAATCCGCGATCCCGGACAGTGCTACGGTAGCCGCCGTCGGTTGCGGAGCAGAGATGCGGATCGCTGTGCTGGAGGCCCCGGTTGAGAGCAGATCTCGCGGAACTCTGGAAGCCTCGGAGCTCGGACAGTCTGGCCAAACCGTACCGAAGTCGCCCCCCGTCACGACACCCGATGAGATCATCGTGCACGAGCTGGCTTGCTGGTGTGGTGCGAGCTTGTCCCACAGGTGCTGCGCCTGTGGGACCGCGATCAGTGCGCAGACCCCGAGGAGTGGCCGCCGGCACGGTCGCGTCGATGACCACCCGCGCAGTAGGGCGCCTGAACAGATTCAGGAAGTGCTGCGGACCAACCTCGCCGCCGCGCCGGTAGTGAACGTCGACGAGATCGACCTGTAGGTCGTCCGTTACCATGCTCTGTGATGCTCATTATGCGGACCTCCAGATAACCACACGCGGTCGGGCACGGCAGTTTCTCGGATGCGTGCTCGGGACGCATCGACCAGATCTCGCTACGTGACAGGCTCAAGGTCCTCGCTACGTTGCCGGTAGCTGGTGGTCACCCCGATGCGGCAGTCGGTATAATGCGTAGCTCTTGCGTGAGCTGCAAGCTTTCATCGAACTTGCCAGCGAGGATCAGTCCTGGTCGGTGATGCATCCGCGACTACACCCATCCCGACAGCCAACCGCGGGTGTTCTCGAATAACGCAGCCAACCGCGTGACAAGAACCCCGTGACTGTCGGTCCCCAGCTCCAATCGAACCGATCACCGGATGCTCGGACTCCGAGTACTCGCCACCCCGCTCTCGTCGTGCACACACCGTCACTTTTGATCGTCTCTGACTGTGGCAGCCGAGCCCCAGACCGGACGACGTGCACCCTATCCGATCATGCCCCGGCACCCACAAGAACGCCAGTAACACCACGATCGCCAAGATCTGGTCGGTTACAACACCGAGAGTTGCCAACTTCCCACTCGATCGGGGACCAGGCCCGTGTTACGATATGTTCTCCGGGATTGATCGCAGCAAGTGATGACATCGTAGGAGTGACGGTATGACGACATGATCACGGTGAAGGTTTGAGCAGGTAAGGAGAACGAGACAACACTGCCGTACGACCTTCCTGCTTCTGCGCTGTAATCACTCAGTGCTGTTAGGTTGAGGTGGGATAATTGACCGACATCAAGGATTTGCGCAACCGAGTTGCTTCGATCGTTTCAGGTCCGGGGCCGACACAGTCCGTCCCTCGCTCGGAAGTTACGCAATCCCGCTTCAGCCCTCATAACATCCAGCACATGAGCAGGGCCACAGCCCTGGCTTCTCGCTTCATGGAGATCGCCGACGCAAAGGGCGGAGAAGAGGGTCTCGCCGACGCTGTTCAGGAAATTGAGGAAACACTAGAAACGGAGGATCTTTCTGGATTGGCGCAACACGCTGTCAAGCTTTTCTTGGCACATCATAAAGAAGCCAGCGAGAAGCTCGACAGAGGCTAGGGCGTGTCTGAGTTATCGCACACGTGTCGAATATCGAGAACGATGGGTGGTTGTTCCAATGGCTCAGTTTGACATGTCGAAGGCTGTAAGAAACCTTCTTTCCGGTGGTGGAGAAACGGCTCAAGAACGCGTCACTGATGTAATCAAAAATTCGACTGATATGACGAGACTACCAGCTGTAGATGTGGGTAAATTAGCGAATCTACCGGGCGTGGGAGATGCGCTTGGAGGAGTCGGGGGAGCACTAGGAATTGGTGGATCCAGGCGCCAAGAGTCCAAGCCCAAGTCCAAAAAAGTAAAAAAGACCGAGTTCAGCTCATTCAGCATGAATGCTACGCACAGTGCTGTAGCCATGGCCTCGAAGCTCATGGAGATCGCCGACAGGAAGGGCGGCGACGACGGTCTTGCTGATGCACTTGGCACCCTTGGCGCCCTTGATGAGTTGGTAGGGGAGGTCACCGGACTGCCCGGCAACCTCACTGGTGACTTCACGGAAAAAGTCAGCGAGATTGTAGGAGATGTCGGGACAGATGCGATGGCCCTGATGGGCCTGAGGCAACAGGCACTGAGGCTGTTCATAACTCATTATCCGCCGGCCCGTGAAAAATTCAAGTTGGAGCCCCTCGAGCAGCGACAGCCTAATCTTGTCCGCCGCACCAGCTCGCGCGCCACTCCACCGGAGGACCGGCTGAGCTTTTGGCGCGAAGACACACAATTGAACGAGCATCACGGCCACTGGCATGAGGTCAATCCCGTATCCGGGCGACCTGTGCCAGGCGGCGTTCCTGACTTCGGGGACCGGCACGGAGAGCTCTTCGTCTACATGCACCTGCAGATGCTCGCCCGATATGATGCTGAGCGTCTTGGTGTTGGGCTGCCCAGAGTCAAGCCTTTCGACGACTACCGAGCACCGATCCCTGAAGGTTACGATCCAGGGGACTTGATGGTCTGGGACGGTAACCAGTGGGTCGGATTCAGCGCCCGCCCTGAGAACGCCACGATCAAAGACTTCGCGCCACAGGCCCCCGAATGGTCCTTTGGTCTCCCAGGGGCCAAGATCGACGATATGGAGAAGGCTCGGGACGCGTTGTTTGAGGCCGCCCGCCGAGGATCGTATGAGGTTGGAAACGAACAAATTTCCATCACCAACGATAACTTCGGTAACACGGTAGAGGCAAACAACTTGTCCGTCGATGTCCCCAGCAGAGACAATCCAGAAGACCCGGCCAACTTCACAAATTATGGAAATATCCACAACATCGGCCATATTCACTTTGCATACTTCGGCAACACAAATGGGCCCGCTGGAGTGATGGGCAACCTCGATGCCACCGTCCGCGATCCAGTATTCTGGCGGTGGCACAAGCATGTCGATACGATTGTCCAGGCCTGGCGGGAGACGTTGGGAAAGCGGGAGTCCCATGATTTCGCCGAGGGCCTACCTGTAACAGTGCGCAGCGAAGACATCATCCTCTGCGGAGAGGGGGGAATACCTACCGACGTCGATGGCGAGATGATCGGAACCGAGGCATTTGGATATTCAGAGGACACGACGGGCGAAAACTCATGGAACAACGATTTTTCGTCGGGGACGGTCACCCTCTCGAACGGAACGAGGGTGACGACAACCAACGAGTTGACGACCGAGATGCGGACGCGGACTATCCAGGTCTACGATTCCGACAGTGGACAAACCGTCCCCGAAGAAATCGATTACCTTTCTCACGAAGATTTCTTCTACTTCATTCGCTTGCAGAACCACTCAGAGCAGGCGCAGCAAGTGACGATCCGGATCTTTTTGGCGCCAGAACCCTGGGTCGATGACAACACTGCATGGATCGAGATGGACCGGTTCCTGCATCGGCTGGCGGGTCATGAGCACGCCGTGGTCTTTCGGCCTGCGAGATTGTCGGCAGTGATTCGCAAATCTGCGCTCGGACATGCGGAACTCGAAAGCCCTGAGCCGCGTCCCCCTGCAACAACGTGGTGCGATTGCGGATGGCCATACACCCTACTCTTGCCCCGAAGCACAAAGGAAGGCGCGGACTTCCGGCTCCTGGTGGTGCTGTCGAGTGATGATCTGACCATGACCGATACCGGCCAGGAATGCACCTCCATGAGCTACTGCGGTTTGCAAGACAGCGAATATCCGGACAAGCGCCTCATGGGCTATCCCTTCGACCGGCCGCTGAACGACAGCATCGATTCGATAATCGAGAAGCACGAGAGTTGGGCGTCGAGAACCATCCAGATCCGCTGCAAGGATCTTTAGGTCCAGTTTCCGGCTGTACACGGTACCCGGCTGCCTCGACAATAGGTCCCACCTGAATAGACCTCGACCAGATCGCAACGGGCGGATTCATCATCCACATCCGGTGTAGTCACGTACGCTTGCTAGCTGTGACGCCGATCGTAGAGAGATGTCTCGACATCGCATCACCGGCACGTGGCGACACTGCATAAGCCGCGATCTGCCCACCTATGGGTGTAAGTCAGGACGAGGTCTAGCCGAGTACACTCGATACTGCACACAGACAACAACATGGAGGCCGACGCACGATGCTCCCACCTTTTCTGGTCCCGTTCATAATTGGTGTCATCACCGCTCCGCTGGTCGGACAGATCGCCAAGCCGCTGATGCACGGCACAGTCAAGACAACGATGGGAATTGCCCTGCAGGCAAAGAAGGTCGCCACGGAAGCTGTTGAAGACTTGCAGGACCTCAGCGCTGAGGTGAGTGCTGGCTTCGCTGCAGACGACATCGGGTCAGATCCTGCACCCACGACTGCGGTGCAGGCCGGCGCCAAGACCGACAGGCTTTCTGGCGCTGCACCGAAGACACCTTAGCCGATCAGGCTCGTGCGTACCGTTCGTTCGGTCGGATCATGCAGTCCTCGTTGTGGTGCAGGGAGGGAGATCAGCGATGAACCCAGTGCAGCGGTTGGTGGGTAGACATATCGCCGCAGGTCGGGGTGATCGTGTTTGTTTTGTCGATCCCGAGATCGGTGAGGTGAGTTACGCACAGTTGTACGGGGCTGCCCGGTGGTACGCTGCGGTATTGTGTGAAGCGGGCGTGCCCTCGGGGACCAGGGGGCTGGTGGTGTCCGATGACTCGACCGCCGCTGTAGTGGCCGTACTAGGACTGTGGTGGCATGGTTGTGTCCCGGTTCCGGTGAATCCCATGCTACGCGAATCAGAAATCATTTTCATCGCCCGGGACTGCACCGCGGGCTTCATCCACCTTGATGTGTCGGCAACGAAGGAGGCTGAGCTGCGGAAGGAAATCGCGGTGGTCGCTTGCATCAAAGGTGAGCGGGTTCGTGGTGTTCTGGGTTCGGGCGTCCCGGGGAACATCGATGGTACGACCGATGCCGATGAGCCGGTGCAGCTGCCCCCGGACAAGGAGATCCTCGTGCAGTACACCTCGGGGAGCACTGGCACACCCCGAGGTGTACGGCACAGCTTCGCAGCAATGGAGGCTGTGCTGACCGGTTTCGGCAGCGTTCTCGATCTGTCCCCCGAGGATGCCATGCTGTCGACGGCCAAGCTGTCGTTCAGCTACGGGCTCGGTAACTCGTTGCTGTTTCCGCTCGCGGCCGGCGCACGTGCCGTGCTGATGAGTGGTGCCGTCGATCAGTACGTAGTTGCTGACACAATGCGCCGGCACCGACCGACCGTGCTGTGCTCGGTTCCTCGGGTGTATGCGGGGCTGCTGGATCTGGCAGCCGAGCACGACGTGGTGCTGGACTCGCTGCGGTTGGCCGTCTCAGCGGCGGAGCACTTGCCCGCCGAGTTGTCCGAGCGGTTCACCGAGACGTTCGGAGTGCCGCTGATCAACGGGCTGGGCACGACCGAGGCCGGGCACATCGTCGTTGCCACCCGGGCGTCGCGAGCTGAACCGGGCTCTACCGGATATCCCGTACCCGGGGTCACCGTGACCGTACGAGATAACTCAGGCCAGGTGGTGCCGGACGGTTATGAGGGCAGGCTGCACATCGCGAGCGCCTCGATTGCACTCGGTTATCTCGACCACCCCGACGCTACCGCACGGACGTTCGCCGACGGCGGCGTGTACACCGGCGATATCGTCCGACGCACCCCTGCGGGTGACATCAGACATCTGTGCCGTGTGGACGACATGCTCAACCTCGGTGGATACAAGATCTCCCCGACAGAGATCGAGAGCGTGCTGCGCAAGACCGACGGCCTGGCCGACTGCGCCGTGGTCGCCGAAATCGATCACAATGGGCTGGAGCGGGCCGTGGCCTACGCCGTGCCCAGCGCCGGAGTCGAGGACGACGAGTTGCGGCGGTCGATCGTCGCGTCGTTCCGAACCCACCTCGCTCCGTTCAAACGGCCCACCCGGATCGAGGTGCTGAACCGGCTTCCGATCAATCTTAACGGCAAGCTGACCCGATCCCGGCTACGTGCCCGCCAGGAAACCCCGTGAGTCGGGACGGATACCACAGTCGCTGAACAGTCCGACCAGGAGCAGGGGGCCAGGGGTATGACCAGCACGACCACCGGAAGCGTCGACGTCCTCGTCGTCGGCGGCGGAATCGGCGGCCTTGCCGCGGGCTACGCGCTGGCTCATGCCGGGCACACGGTGCGGCTGCTGGAACGAGCTCAGCAGTTTGGCGAGGTGGGAGCGGGGCTGCAGCTCGCGCCGAACGCCACCCGCATCTTGGCCGAGTGGGGACTCCTCGACGAAGTCGTGGCCACCGGGGTGCTGCCCGGCCGGCTTGTCCTCGCCGACGCGGTTACCGGACGAGAGCTCGTGCACGCCGACCTCGGGGACGCTTTCCGCGAGCGGTACCACGCCCCCTACGTTGTGGCGCACCGCAGCGACGTGCACCGGATCCTGCTCGACGCTTGCCGCCGCGCCGGGGTCGAGCTTCTTACCGGTCGTACCGTCGAGCGGGTCGAGACGGTGGGTGCCTGGGCACACACGTACGCAGCCGGCGGCGAGGTGCATGAGAGCCGAGCAGTGCTGGCCGCGGACGGGCTGACCTCGACCCTGCGCCGATCGGTCGTCGACGATGAGCTGATCTGCTCGGGTTACGTCGCCTACCGCGGGGCGATTCCGGTGGCTGACGCCCCCATCGACGTGGATCTTACCGACGTCGTGGCCTGGATCGGACCCAGGTGCCATTTCGTCCAGTACGCGCTGCGCCGTGGCGAGATGGTCAACCAGGTTGCGGTGTTCGGCAGTCCAGCATTCGCGCGTGGTGCCACGGAATGGGGTGGGCCGAACGAACTCGACGCCGCCTTCGCGGGTTGTTGCCACCGCGTCAAAACAGCGCTGCCGACACTGTGGCACGACCGATCGTGGCCGATGTACGATCGGCTGCCGACGCGACAGTGGGTGTCCGGGCGGCTCGCCCTGATTGGTGACGCGGCACACCCGATGCTGCAGTACCTCGCGCAAGGCGCCTGCCAGGCGCTGGAAGATGCGCACAGCCTCGCGACCGAGTCGGTAAAAGCGGGGGGTGCGGGTACCACCGACTGGGACAGCGCGCTCGCTAACTACGTCGCCACCCGCATGCCACGCGTTGAACGGGTACAGACCACTGCCCGCGTCTGGGGCGAGGCCTGGCACGTCGACGGTGTCGGTGCGCTGTTGCGAAATGAGCTGTTTACCACACTGACCGACGTGTATCACTACACCGACTGGCTTTATGCGCGATAAGCTTGCACCAAGTCGAGCGCAACGGTATAATCATCATCGACAACGCTGCCCGAAAGGTTTCTCGTAATGGTCCTCTCGCCATCTCCAAGCTCAACATCGGCCCAATCCGAACACAATGAATCGTCGGTGGTGAGCTCATACACTGAATGGGACCCCCTCGAGGAGGTCGTTGTTGGTCGGTTGGCGGGCGGTGTTTTACCTAACTGGCAGCGATCGATGCGAGATACTCTCCCCCAGAGCGCATGGTCGCTGTTCCAGGAACAAGGCGGGAAGCCGTTACCGGCCGCCGAGGTCTTCGCCGCAGAGAAGGAACTTGATGGGCTGGTCGACGCGCTCGAGTCCGAAGGTGTCACCGTTGTGCGACCCGATCAGGTTGACCACTCACTCGCATTCTCGACCCCATATTGGGAGAGTACCGGCGGCCTCTACTCCGCCATGCCGCGCGATCTTCTGATCGTCATCGGTGAGACCATCATCGAAGCACCGTTGTCCTGGCGCTGTCGTCACTACGAGGTGGATGCCTACCGTCCTTTGATCAAATCATACTTCCGCCGGGGAGCCGGGTGGCTGCCTGCGCCTCGACCGCAGCTGAAGGACGAGCTATACGTTCAGGACGACCGACCTGAATCGGGTGACGGCTTTGCAGTCACGGAGTTCGAGCCGGTCTTCGATACCGCAGACTTCGTGCGCTTCGGTCAGGACATCCTCGTGCAGAAGAGTCATGTCACCAATGAAATCGGCATTGAATGGCTGCGACGCGCAGTCGGCAACAGATTTCGCGTGCACCGCGTCGAGGTGAACGACCCGCACGCGATGCACATCGATGCGACCATCGTTCCACTCGCCCCCGGAAAGCTGCTAGTGAATCCGGAGCGATTCGTGCCGAACGATCTTTTCCGTGATTGGGAGATCCTGGAGGCACCGCAGCCGACGTTGCCGTCGGACTGGCCCATGTACTTCTGCAGTTCATGGGTAAGTATGAACCTGTTGTCGCTGGATGCGGAAACAGTTATTGTCGAACGCCAGGAGGAGCCGTTGATAGAGGCCCTGACAGCGTGGGGATTCCGCTGTATACCTCTGGATTTTCGACATGTATACAGTTTCGGGGGCTCATTCCACTGTGTAACACTGGACGTACGACGCCAAGGTAAGATGGAACAGTACCTTGGTTAATGGAGATTTCTGCGGAGCTACCTGCGATCGGCTCCGCTGTCCTGGCTTTCGACCTCCGCGGCTGCAAATTCCGCATTCGCCTCAGCGGCAATATCCTGGAAATCCTCAACCGCTTCAGTCGCTAATTTTTTTACTTCCGAGGAAATCCGTATTGTCGTTTTGACGGTGCCGCGCAACAACGGATTCACGAGGACCGCCACATAAGGCGCGGTCACGAGGCCTACGACATAAGTGGTCGCAAGACTCGCATACCAGGAAATAAGGGGCGACATGAAGGGTGGTATCATCTCGACTACCTCCAATTCTTGATTTCGAATGAATGCCCACGCCCATCCAGTTAAGGTATTGAACCTAGACTGTCTTCCGAAAGTCAAGGGCAGCAGCGAAGATTCAGTCCATATGGCTAGCAACTTAACTAGCGATGACCTAGAGTGACGACGGGCCAGTTCTTTTGCACCAGGACGACAGGTAAGAACTCACGTCGTTGGCTGAGTTGCGGGAGAGAGTTTCCTCGGTCCTCGGGGCCGGGAGGCGTGATCACCAAACCGGAACCGAGCACCGCATCCGGCACGGCGAGCGGGCCCGAAACAGCGATCACTCCCCAACGTCCGCCGTCATCGCGGCCAGCGCGGTGCCGTCACGGGTGGGACGCCCGCGGCGACGGTAGGCGGAGATCGGCCGGATCCGGGGTACCGTTTCGCTCATCCCGGCGCGCGAGGGGAGCGAGTTGTTCCGCAGGTCAGACCGGAGAGACGAGGCCGCCGACGAGCGGGCACTCGCCGCCCGCAACGCCGCCACCCAGGGCTTCCTCGCCCTCGACGACGAGCAGCGCGCCGCAGCTGAGGCCGTGCACGCGGCCGAGGAGCTGGGCACCGGCCGCAAGCTGGGCAGGGCGTGGTCGGAGGTCGCCGCCGTGGGTGACGCGGCGACCGAGGCCTACCTCGCCGCCACCCGCGACTTCCCGCTCGACGGTACCGGGCCCACCGCAGGTTCCCGGACGGCGGACGAGCGGGCACTGCGGGAGATCGAGCACGCCCGGGAGGCGATCCGGCGGTTCCGCGCGTCGCACGCCCGCGCGCTCGACGAGGCCGCGTACGCGCTGAGCAGCCTGCCCCGCACGCTCGAGGAGGCCCGCAGGGCACTGGTGGACGCGCGCGCGGCCGTCCAGCGGGCCGCCGACGCGGGGGTCCGGTCGCGGCGGGCGGCGCAACGGCTGGCCGAGGCCGAACAGGCCGAGGGGTTGCTCGACGCCGGCGGGGCAGGGTTGCGAGAGCGCCGCCAAGCCGCGCAGCGCACGCTCGACCTGGCCCGCTCGGCCGCCACGCTGGCCGCCGAGGCACCGCGCACCGCGAAGTCGGTCCAGTCGGCACTCTCCAGCATCGCGACCCGGCGCGCCGCCGCGGTCACCAAGGCCGAACGGATCGAGCCGGCGATGTCCGCGCTGCGCCGCGAGTTCTCCGAGCCCTGCTCCCGGGACCTGACCGGGGCGGAAGCCCACACCCGTGAGGCCATCGACGCCGCCGACCGCGCGCTCGCGCAGGCCCGGCGCCATGCCGAGGCGGGCGACTGGGACGACGCCGCGGACCAGGTCACCGCGGCCCGCTCCGCGCTCAGCCGCGCCGAGGACCGCTATGACGCCGTCACCGACCGGCTCGCCGAGCTGCGCGACGTCCGCGCCGACCCGGCCCCACACGCCGCCGACGTCCGCTTCGTGCTACGCGACGCGCAGCGGCTGGTGGTCGACCGCGGGCTGGTCGCGGAGTTCGGCCCGATCCTGGACGCGCAGTCGGTGCGGCTGGAGAACGCGCGGCAGCGGCTCACCGGCGTGCACCCGGACTACTGGCTCTACCTGACCGAGCTGCGCGGGATCCGGGAGCGGGTGAAGGAGGCCGTCGCCGACGCCCGGGCGGCGAGGACGCGCTGAGATCTCACCGAGGTCCACCCTGGTGCCCAGTGCGCAGCGGGACGTCCGTCCGGCACGATCTCACCGTGACCACTCCCCGGGGGCTCTCCACCGGGCTCGCGGCGGCGGCCCTTGCCCTCGCAGCCGTCGCCTGCACCACGACCGTCGAGCCGGTGGCCTCCGCCCCGACCACATCGGCAGCCACCACCGCCGCGGCCCCGTCGCCGACCCCGCGGCAGCGCCTGGTGGTGCACGGTACGGGGGACGTCAACCTCGACCCGGGCTACATTCCGGCCCTGCGCGCGAAGGGGTACGCCCACGCTTGGTCGGGTCTGGACGGGCTGTTCGCCGACGACGACCTGACGGTGGTCAACATGGAGTGCCCGGTCTCGGGGCTCGGTCAGATCGTGCCCAAGGAGTTCAACTTCCAGTGCGACCCCGCGGCCCTCCCGGCCGCCCAGGCCGCCGGCGTCGACGTCGCCAACCTCGCGAACAACCACAGCCAGGACTACGGCCCCGAGGCACTGCTCGACTCGATCACGCAGGTCCGCACGGCCGGGATCGCGCCCGTCGGCGTCGGCGCGGACTCCCGTGCCGCGAACACACCCGCGATCGTGGAGCGGGGCGGCTGGCGGATCGCCGTGCTCGGGTTCGGCGGCGTCGTACCCGCCGGAGACTGGCTCGCGGGACCGGCGCGCCCGGGTATGGCCGACGGCGACGACACCGCGTCGATGACCGCCGCGGTACGCGCCGCCGATACGGTGGCCGACCTGGTGTTCGTCTCGATCCACTGGGGCGTGGAGCTCGACACGCAACCGCGACCCGAGGACGTCGCCCGCGCCGAAGCGATGATCGACGCCGGCGCCGACGGGATCTTCGGCCACCACGCCCACCGCCTGCAGCCCCTGGGTTCCTATGGGGATCGGCCGATCGCGTGGGGCTTGGGCAACTTCGTGTGGCCGACGTTCTCGCAGGCCGGCTCGCGCACCGCCGTGGCCGAGTTCGTCGTGGAGCCGGACGGGTCGGTCCGCGGATGCCTGCTCCCGGCGCACATCACCTCCCCCGGCCATCCCGAGCTCACCGGCCCACGCGCCTGCGCCTGATCCCGGTCGCGGCCATCGCGATACGGTCCGGGCCACCGTCGCCACGGACACGCGGTCGGCTGTCGAACCTGAGGAGAGTCCATGTCGTCCCCCGTCGCCCGGACCGTGCGGTGCTGCCTGGCCGTCCTGGCCACTGCCATCCTGCTCGCCGGCTGCAGGACCGAGATCACGAGCTCGGGCGCGACGGCGGGCTCGGGCGCGACGGCGAGCGAGACCCGTGAGGTCAGCGGCTTCACCGCGGTCGAGCTCGCGACCAGTGGCGACCTGGAGATCTCCCGAACCGGCACGGAGTCACTCACGATCGAGGCGGAGGACACCGTCCTCCCGCTGCTGACCAGCGAGGTCTCGGGCGGCACGCTGCGGCTGGGCATCGAGGAGGGGACGAGCGTGTCGACGTCGCAGCCGATCATCTACCGGTTGACGGTCGCTGACCTGGACGCCATCGCGGTCACCGGCTCCGGCGACGTGACCGCCCCCGACCTGGCCACCGACGAGCTCACGGTCGACGTACGAGGCTCGGGCACGGTCACGACCGGCGGCTCCGCGGACACGCAGCAGGTCGAGATCTCCGGCTCCGGCGACTACGAGGGCGCCGACCTGAGCAGCGATGCCGCCACCGTCGGCGTGTCGGGCAGCGGCGACGCCACCCTCCGGGTGCGCGACACGCTCGACGTGACGGTCAGGGGCAGCGGCTCGGTGACCTACATCGGCGATCCGGTCGTCACCCAGGAGATCACCGGGTCGGGTGAGGTGATCAGGCAGTAGCTCAGGTCGTCAGCACCAGCTTGCCGGTGGTGCGTCCCAGCTCCCCCGCGCGGTGCGCGTGCGAGGCCCGCTCCAGGGGGAACGTCTCGGCGACCAGCACCCGCAGGCGACGGTCGTCGACCAGGTGGGCGAGTTCCTCGAGACCGTCGCCGTCGGGCTCGACGAGCATCCCGGTGGCCCGCAGCCCGCGCTCCGCGGCCGCGGCGACCGCGTCGGCCGCCGAAGCCGAGGGCAGGCAGATCAGCCGTCCGTCCGGGCGCAGCACGTCCAGCGAGCGCATCGCCACGTCACCGCCGATCAGGTCGTACACCAGGTCGACCGGCTCCACCACCTTCTCGAACGCCTCCGCGCGATAGTCCACGACCTCGTCGATGCCGAGGTCGTGCAGTAGGTGGTGCTTGCCCACCGACGCGGTGCCGATCACATGGGCACCGCGGGCCTTCGCGATCTGCACCGCCAGGTGTCCGACGCCGCCGGCCGCGGCGTGCACGAGCACGCGCTGCCCGGGTGCCACGGCGGCGATGTCCACCAGGCACTGCCACGCGGTGAGCCCGGCCAGCGGAAGCGCCGCGGCCTCGACCTCGGAGAGCCTGGCCGGGCGGTGCGCGAAGTGCCGCGACGGCGCGGTCACGAACTCGGAGTAGCCGCCGGCCTGGCGCGGGAACCACGGCATCCCGAACACCGCGTCGCCCACCGCGAACCGGGTGACCCCGACACCGACCGCGTCCACCGTGCCCGCGACGTCCCACCCGACGGTGAACGGCGGCGGCCCGAGCACCGCGGCCATCCCCCCGCCCGCGCGGGTCTTCCAGTCCACCGGGTTCACCCCGGCCGCGGCGACGCGCACCCGGATCTCGGTGGGCAGCGGCTCGGGCACCGTCGCCGCACCGAGCTCGAGCACCTCCGGCCCGCCGGTCGCCAGCTGGGTGATGACGCGCATCGTTCGCACGCGGGATGCCTACCATCGCCGCACCCGCGACGCTGTGCCTGGGCGTCGTACCTCGGTATCGTGCGCTCGTGACCCCACTTCCCGACAGCGCCCGCGAGCTGCTCACCTCCGGTCGACTCGCCCACTGCGTGACGAGCAACCCCGACGGCGAACCACAGGTCAGCGCCGTGTGGGTCGGGATGGACGGCGACGAGATCGTGATGGCGCACCTGCGTGAGTACCGGAAGGTGCACAACCTGCGCCGCGACCCGCGCGTCGCGCTGTCCCTGGACTCCGATGACCGCAACGAGATCGGCATGCAGTACAACCTGCTGGTCCACGGCACGGCCACCGTCACCGAGGGCGGCGCGCCCGAGCTCTTTCAGCAGCTCGTGAAGGTCTACGGCGGGCCGGACGTCGAGTTCCCGCTGCCACCCGACCCGCCACCCGGCTTCGTCGTCCGCATCACCATCGACCGCATCGGCGGCATCGGGCCCTGGGCCGATCCGCAATGACGACGTGGAGGAGTACGCAGCCGGTCGACCCGATCCCGGCCGGGTTGCGAACGGCGGGTATGCGCTCCCGTTCGGTTGTCCTGTCACTCGCCGCCGCAATGGTCGTGGTCGCTGCTGGTTGTGGGGCAGGCCCGGATGGAGGTGCGGCACAGCCGCCCTTGCCCCCGCCGGCCGAGCCCGCCGTAGCCCCGCCGGTCACCGCAGCACCGGCGGGGCGCGTGGTCGATGTGGGGTCGGTACCGGAAGGGATCGTCGCCGACGCGCAGACCCGCACCGTCGCGGTCGGGGTGCGGGATCCGGACCAGCTGGTCCTGCTCAACATCGACTCGGGCGCGATCACCGCGCGAGTGCCCCTGCCCGGGGTGCTACGGCATCTGCAGCTGGTCGGGCCGGGCGGGCCGGTGCTGGTGCCCGACGAGAGCGCCGACTCGCTGCTGCGGGTCGCGTTGCCGGAAGGCACGGTGACCTCGCAGGTGATAACCGGGACCAGCCCGCACGATGCGACCCAGGCACCGGATGGGACCGTCTTCGTGGCCAACGAGGGTGGCGGCAGCGTCGTCGCCGTGCGCGGCGACGAGATCGTCAAGACCTTCACCGACGTCACCCAGCCCGCCGGCCTCGCCCCGGTCGGCGACACCGTGGGGCTCGTGGACGTCCGCGAGAACACGATCACCTTCTACGACGCGGACACGTTGAGCAGGATCACCGAGCTGCCCGCAGGCGACGGGCCGACCCACGTGGTGGCCGACCGACACGGCCGCATGATCGTCACCGATACCCGCGGCGGGCAGCTGCTCGTCTTCGAACCCGCCCCCGAACCACGCGAGGTCGCTCGGGTCGCGCTGCCGGGCAACCCCTACGGCATCACCTACGACCCGGTGCACGACCGGCTGTGGGTCACCGTCACCGCCGCCAACCAGGTTGTCGGCTACGACATGACCATGCCCACGCCCCGTGAGGTCGCCAGGATCCCCACCGTGCGCCAGCCCAACACCGTCGCGGTCGACCCGACCAGCGGACAGGTGTTCGTCACCGGCACCGCCGACGGCACAGTAGAGATCATCAACCCCTGAGGCCGCGGCCGGTTCGTTCCCACTCCAGGAACCGGTCGGTCTCCACGAGAAACGCGCCACCGAGCCACAGTGCGACGACCGCGTCGTCGCCGAGGCCGAGCAGCGCGAGAAACGCCTCCGGGACAAGGTCCACCGGCGAGACGATGTAGGCCACCGCGAGCACGAACAGCGCAAGCCGCCCGCGACCGAGTTCCGGGTAGCGCCCGGTCACCGCACCGGTGATCATCCGAGGCAGGGAGCGCAACCGAACGGCGAACCCGGGCGCCCCGGACCTGCGGCCCTGCACCACCGCTCGCCACAGGGCGCGGAACGCGGCGATCCGGCGGGGTCTGATGCTGGCCACGTCCGGCGCAACGACGCCGGTGGCCCGATCGTTCCGCGAGCGCCCGAAAGCCGCCGGATCGAGAGCGTGGACTTTACCGGGGTCAACCGCCTCGGGGTCTACTCTCGGGTCCTCCACCCGATCGTTCCAGGAGTCTCGATGGGTTTCGTCTCGCGGGGCGCCACGCTGGTTGCCGCGCTCGCCAGCGGTGCCCTCGCGGTGGGCTGTGGTGGCTCACTGGCCGACAGGGACGCCCCCGACCCACCCCGCGCCACCCCGCCGCTGTCGAGCCCGTTCTGCACGGCGGCACAGGCGAACTCCGACGCGATCCGGCCACTGAACAGCCTGACCGCCCAAGGCGGCGCCACACCGGCAGAGCTGTCGAGCACCGTCGAGGCCGTGCGCCGCGCGGGAGCCAACCTGATCACCGAAGCCCCGGCCGAGATCCGCGCCGACGTGGAACGCACCGTGGATGCCGCGACCCTGCAGCTCGACGCCCTGGTCGCCAACGGCGGTGACGCCGCTGCCGCGGCTCGCGACCCGGAGCTCACCGCCCGACTCGACTCGCCGGAACTGACCCAGGCCAGAGAGCGGGTCGGGGCCTACATCAACAGCAACTGCGCCACAGGTGGAGCGGGGGCCCGGTGATCAACGAGCTGTGGGCCGGCACCTGCTGGATGAGCTCCAGCAGGTGCCGGCACCCGCAGATCGCAGCCCGCTACCGACCGATCGCGCGGCGGGAGCGACCCGTCACCGCCGAGTAGGCGGCGGCACCGACGAACACCACCGCACCGAGCACCAGCGCCCACACGAAGAACTTGAACACCGCCCCCAGCACCGACAACCCGATCCAGATGAGCAGTGCAATCCCCAGGATCTTCAGCATCGATCCGACCTCCTCCACCCTCTACTCCTCCGACGAGCAGGCACCCGCCGAAGTTCCCGCGAGTCGGCACGATCTGGTGTGCGAGTTGCACGTTCTCACACCGGGTTCACGCCAACTCACGGTAGCTTCCCACGCGTCGATCACGACGGTGTCCGCCGCCAGGCCAGTCACAGCGGAGACTCGCGGACCGTGAGACCGGTGAACACGCCCCGAGCGAGGTCGGCGGCGTCGGCGCGGGCGGCGTGCTCATCGTCGGCGTCGGCGATGCATTCCGCGAGCTCGGTGAGGAAGGCGTACATCGACCGGGTGAGCAGGTCGATCGGGCGGCGCTCGATGATCCCTGCGTCGACGAGGCGCTCGAGAGCGTCGCGCAACGCTGCGAGGAGGTAGCGCTCGTCGATCTCGCGCCACAGCCGCGGGCCCAGGGCGACGGGGCCTTCCTGGAGGACGATCCGGCGGTAGTCACGGTGGGTGCAGACCCGGAGGAAGGTGTCAATCCCGGCGAGCAGCTGCCGCCAGGGGTCTCCGGTGTGTTCCACGAGGGTCGCGTTGATCTCGGTAGCCGCTTCCTGCTCGAGCGCCTCGAACACGGCCCGGAACAGGCCTTGCTTGCCGCCGAAGTGATGATACAGCGCACCGCGCGTCAGGCGCGCCGCGCGCACGATCCCCTCGGCCGAGGACTGCGCGTAGCCGGGCTCCACGAAGAAGCGCCGGCCCACGTCGAGCAGGGCGTCGCGGGTGGCGTCGGCGTGCTCGTCGCGACGACTCTTGACAGGAGGCTCCATCCCTTGCGTATCTTAGATACATACGGGATGCAGGTCAAGTACACGTCGTATCTCACCCCGGACTCCTGAGATCGGCGATAGCCAAGGAGGTGGGTGATGGGGTTGCGGCACACGGTGTGCCCAGGGCTTGCGGGGGTCTGGGATCGGTTCGTGGGCCCGGGGACGGCAGCACGTCGGCTTCGCGGCCGTGCACCTGCTGCACCCGGCTCTGATCGCACGGACCGACCACATCTGCGGCCGACGCGACCGAGCCTCCGCGGCCCGGTGGGCGCTTGCCCACTACGCGTTGATGATGGGAGCTTCGGTGGTCATCGCCAACGCGCCGCGCCGAGTGCGGCTCTCGATCGCTGCCGCGTCCGGGGTGGCCGGCCTGGTGGCGGACGACCGCTTGGGGCGCTCGGCCGCAGCGTCGTGGTTCGCACCCGTGTACTACTCGAAGCTCCTGATCGGTCACGCCGCCGGCAGCGTGTGGAACCGTCGGAGCGGCGTGAGCTCTGCGTGACCGCCATCACGTTCGGCTCACCACCGCCGGCACCTCTCCGTCCCGGGAGCGCAGGGCGACGGCCGCGATGACGGCAGCGATTCCGACCGCCTCCAGCGGGCGCGGAACCTGCGCCAACGTGATCAGCCCGACCATCGTGGCGGTAGCCGGCAGCAGCGCCAGCAGCACCGCGAACCGGGCCGGAGCGACCCGGCGCAGCACGAGCTGGTCCAGCGCGTAGGGCACGACGCTGGACAGCACTCCCACCCCGAGCGCCAGCAGCAGCACGACCGGATCGGCCAGCGCGTCCAACGTGGCGGAACCTCCGAGCAGCAGCAGCGGCGACAGCGCGACCGCAGCCACCGCGAACCCGACGGCCATGTCGTCGAGCCCGTTTCCGCCACTGGCCACCCGGCTACCGAGCACGATGTAGGCGGCCCACATTGCCGCCGCCGCGAGCGCCCACAACACCCCCGTCGGGCTGCCCGGCCAGCGCACATCCGCGATGAGCAGCACACCGGACGCCACCAGCGCCACCACGCCGACGTCCCGGGGCCGGCGCGACACGACCGCCGCGACCGCGACCGGCCCGCAGAACTCGACCGCCACCGCCGTCCCCAGCGGGAGCCGCGCGATCGCCTCGTAGAACGCCAGGTTCATGCTGGCCGTCGCGAACCCGAAGGCGGTGGCGCGGCCGAGCCGCCTGCCGCGCCAGGCGTCCCGTCCCGGGCGGCGCCACATGATCAGTACCACTGCGGCGCCGAGTAGCCGTAACATCGCTACCGCACTCGGCGACAACCAGTCGTAGAGACCCACCGCGAGGGCGGCCCCGACGTACATCGAGATGCCCCCGACGACGAACAGGGCGGGCGCCGGAACCCGGTTGCGCGCGCTGGCCGTCACCACGGCCCACCGTAGCTACTCCGTTCAGAAGTGTTAACAACTCACCCCTTGCGGTGTCACGGCGCGCACAGCATCCTTCACGCGTAGTCAACTGTATCTGCAGCGGTTCACCGGAGCATCATCACGACGACGTCTCGCCGACCCCACAGGGTCAAACGTGACGGTTGTCGCGACACGCCCGCGGAACACATGCAGGGGTGCCGTACGTCATGGGAGAGTGGGCGCACCGCGCGAGCGGTCGTCACACGCAAGTGGCTCCGGGACTGCCCGGAGCCGAGACGAGGGGAGACCGCTATGCAGCCAGGAACCCTGACCCGACCCGAGTTGACCGCCGCCGACCGCTGCGACCGGTGCGGGGCAGCTGCGAAGGCCCGGGCCGTGCTGCCCTCAGGCGGCGAGCTGCTGTTCTGTGGCCACCACGCCCGAGCCCACGCCGACAAGCTCCGCGAACTGGACGTCGAGGTGCAGTCAGGCAGTTGACCCCGCCCCCACCCGCGAGTCCCCGCATCGACTCGGCGAGTCCGCTGATCCGACGCGCCGAGTTCCGCGTTCCGACACGGGATGCACGCTCCGCCGACCCGCCGTACGCCACACCTGGCGATAGCGGGCACCGCTCGCCCAGGCTGACCCGCCCCGCGCGGTCTCGGCGATCAGCCCGGCCAACCCACCATCCCACGACCACGCCACTGCCACCATCGCCCAGCTCTGAACGACCGAGGGAGGGCGCAGTAGACCATCCCGCTCACTGCCCAGGCCGGTGATCCGGGTCGGCAGGAGGTGAACCGGTGATCGGTGCGGTGATGCTCGGTGCTGGCCCTGTGGTCGGCCAGGGTGGTTCGGGATCGCGTACCGGGTCGGTGGCGCGCTCGTGGAGAGCAGCGAGGATCGCGTGCCGCAGCGCCGCGGTGTGCTCGGTCGAGACGAGGTGGTGGTCGTCCGCGTCGAGGGTGAGGGTCAGGGCGTCGTCGGCTCGTCGCCAGACGGCGACGCCGGCAGGCAGCATCGGCAGGTCGGGTGCGTCGCCCCAGTGGCCGGGGTGGCCCGCGCCCAGGTGGAGGCCGCAGCCGGTGAGGGCGTCGGTCAGAGCGCGGCGCAGCGCGCGGGTGTGGTCGCGGGGGACGCGCCAGAAGGTGCCGTGGGAATGTCCGATGCTGAGGTCGCCGTGACCATGCTCGGTGAGCAGCACCACGACCGGCATCCTCGGGTCGGTGGAGGTCATGACACGAGCGGGTCGTCGGTGGTCGGTGCGGCCCGTTGTGCGGAGGTGACGGCCTGGGCGTGCAGCCGGTTGAGGGCGGAGTGCAGGTCGTTGATCTCTCGGATGAGCCTGATAGCGTCGTCGTGGCGGAGCCGGCCGCGGTCCATGGTGTCGATGACGGCGAGGATCAGTGCGGCGGCGAGGCGGGTGGCGTCGGCTCGGCCGAAGTCCGCTTGGCCTGTACACGTGACGGCGACGCGTTGAAAGTCGACGTGGTCGGCGTACTCGGTCTCGCCGGGCAGTTCGCTGCGGGCGGCCAGGTGCTGGCTGAACACGGGTACGGTCGTGACAACGACCTGTCCCCGTGTCTCGTCGTCGAGCACGGACCCCGTGATGGTGGCCCGAAAGGCGGGCTCGGGTCGCGAGGGCGGATTTCCGACTGACATCGTGGTTACCTTTCCGTGACTGCTTGGTGGACGGCACTCGGGATCGGGGACGGTCGGCCATACGCCGATCACGGCTCGCCGTCCGGGGATCAGCGGTCGTGGCTCGCCGGGCAGGCCAGACCCTCCGACTACCGGGCGGTCATGTCGGTGATCACCGTCAGATGCGGCCGCTGCTCAGCGCTGACCACCGCCTCGGTCGCATCGACCACCGCGTGATCCACCCCAGCCCAACACCGACCAACGTCCACCCACGACACCGCCGGCCCAGCGGGATGGCGCACCCCTGAACCCCGATGACACCAGCCTTCGCGGCGCCGCACCCGACGCAGACACTCCGGATCCTGCCCGTAAAGTGCCACGGCTAGCACCCGCTCATCCGGCTCCGGGTCACGCTGAGGCCACCACTGCGGCAACCCCTCCGGCGGGACCATCGGTAGGTGACAACGACAGGTCTCAGCCACGCCGACGTCCCACCCCGATCTGCCACAACTCGCCGCGCAGCCCAGCACGACCGCGGAGCCGCGGCTGACAGTCCCACCAGCTGACACCAGCGGCCGTCCGCCGGCTGTGCCGCGCGGGTGCCCGCCGTAGCGACAGCCGGACCACCCAACCGCCCGTAACACCTCTTCTGACATGCCTGCTCATGACCGAGTCTCCCTTGTGCGTACGTGTGCCCCTGGCCACAGCGGTGACCGCAGCGCCTCTACACCTGGTGTGAAAATCGGCGGTCTCGACGTGTCGGACACGTTGAGGTCGACGACCAACCGGCTATCAGTTATGACGTCACTGACCCGATCCTGCTGAGAAATGGTCACAGGACGCAGTACACCGTCCGCCGTGCGCGTCGACCAGCGCGGCAGCTATGTCTATTTGCGTTATCAGTCAGGACGAGTGGCTCTGCGTCCAGCGCTGGGGTGCCCTTGTGATGTTGTCGATGGTGAGCCGTACTCAGGTAGCGTGCGGCGCGCGTGCCCACGACCACTCGTCGTTCTTAGTCGCCAGGGACTCCGTCGCGTCCAGATGAGCATAGAGGTCGGTGCGCAGCAGACGGAAAGCGTCGGCGATGACAGGGGAAAGGGTGCCCATCGGTTGTCTCCTGGAGAGGTTTCGGCGGGGTTCGTCCTCGCTTCGGGCACACAATCAGTTGCCCATTGGGCAAGCAATACCCCGGTTTCTCAGCGCATGAAACGTTGGTGCAGGATATGTCGCCAACAGGAGGTGGTCATGCCAGACCGTGAACCGACGATCCGTAGCCGAGAGCTCGGCGAGGGACTACGCCGAGCCCTGGAGCACGCCGGGATAAGCGGCAGCGAGGCCGCGCACCAGCTCGGGCTCTCGGCAACCTTGATCTCACGGCTGCTGTCGGGCCAGCGCAACGCCACCGTCGCGCAGGTGGCGGGCTTGCTGGCCATGTCCCGGGTGACGGGCGCCGAGCGCGACCGGCTGCTCGAGCTCTGCGACGACCAACACGTCCCGAGCTGGTTCCAACAGCACGGCTCCCGGTTCCCCCAGCAGCTCGTGACCTTGATC
>Ga0136617_10001270_pt1 | contig 22199 bp, 18 predicted proteins | sample AntDrymUQ3222106_2_FD_129672 | JGI IMG/M metagenome (GOLD analysis project Ga0136617, IMG submission 129672) | Polar desert sand microbial communities from Dry Valleys, Antarctica - metaG UQ322 (21.06) | ecosystem: Environmental > Terrestrial > Soil > Desert | place: Antarctica: Dry Valley...
ATGGCCCGCCGACTGCGATGCCGGCACTGCTTACGGCCATGCAGGTGATGGGGTCGAGGTGCAGGTAGATCGAGCGGGCACCGCGATGAGGGTCGGAAATTCGGATGACGCCGTCGTAGCCGGTCACCCCCACCCTCAGCTGAGCGGCGATGTAGTCCCGGTGGCACTCGATCACCGGCCACGACACCTGCCGCAGCCCCGCGTCGACCAGCTCCGGGAACCACCCCACCACCAGCGCCCGCCAGTCGACCTCGGCCATCGGCGGGCCGCCCGGCTCCATCCCGGCCGCACGGGCCGGGGCGGTGTACTTGCGCTGGGTCTTGCGGTCCACCCCCAGACTGGCCGCCAGCTCGTGCTGCGACCGGCCCGCGTACCAATGAACCAAGATCTCCACAACGTCAATCACTTCGAAGGTCCTCCTCGCCACAGTCGCACCACCTCGCTGCTCGGCAACGAGGCGCAGACTCGCGTCTACTCAGGACCAGACCCGGCACCGACACGCACGTCCTCCCCCAGGGGAATTACGTGATCGCCAGGTGGGGGAATTACGTGATCGTCAACCCCTCACACTGGGGGAATTACTTGATCGCTGACACCCAACGAACGCCACCAGCAGCGTCGCCTGCCGCTGGTCCGCCGCCGCGAACCCCTCGGTGAGCACCGCACGCAGCTCGCTGATCCCCGGATCAAGCACCGGAGACCCGGCCTCGCCCACCGGCTCCCAACCCCCGATGAGGAAAGTGCCCAACGGACGGTCGGACCAGCTCGTCGACCGTGAACGGCATCTGTGAGATGTACAGGCCCAGCACACCGTTGAGCTCATCGATGCGAGCGGTGAGACGAGCCGTCTGCACGTCGGCTTCGGTGAGGCTCTCGAGGCGCTCCGCCTCGGCGATCTGCTTCCGCCGCGTCTTCTCGGCGCGTTCATCCGCCAACCGCTCGCGCTGGGTGTCGAGCGCCAACTCGCGGGCGACCTGTCCACGGATCCGGTCCGCTCGCTCAGCCTGCTTCTGCCTTCGCTGTCGATCCCTAACGATCTCGCTCTACAACGACGAGCGCTGAACCACCGGCCCCACCTCCGAGGGGATCAACTCCACCAGAAGCGTGAGGGCCCGCGCGCCCGCCAACCGGCTGTACCGAAGCGGACACGCTCGGTCGGGGGAGGGTCGCCGCGGACACCGCTGTTGTGGGTTGCGGCAGGGGTCAGTCAATCCAGACGATGTTGAGTAGGTCAACGCGGCGTTGGTCTTCGAGGATCAGGTAGGTGACCATGCCTTCTGTGTTCGGACCGAATGCGCAGGTGCGCATCGGACTGTCGGGTTTGAACTTGTTGTAGGGGTTGCCGTTCCAGGGTGTGATCTCGAGCATGGTGCGCAGCTCGGCGAACGGGGCGAGGGCGGATGGAGGGAGCGCGGCGAGTTGGGGTTCAGACTCGTCGTCGGTCGTGACGGAGTACACCGGGGTTACAGGCCTAGCCGGGCCTTAGTTAGCGGTAGCGGCTCGTCATGAGGGATGTCGTGGCCGGTGAGCACGGTGGCGGCGCGGCGGTACATGCGCCGGTGTGCGTCGGGGCCGTTGGCCGTGGTCATCCACGCGATCCGACGCCAGGACTCGAGGGTGGCGAGCACGTCGGTGAGGTCGAGGGCGGCGGTGGCGGTGGCCATGACAGTGCGCCATTGGTGGTCGAACTCGTCGGCTTCTTCGGGGATCAACGCCGCACGGACCTGAGCGGGTGTGGCGTCCGCGAAGGGCGGGCGTTTCGGGTTCGGCGACGATCCCGCGAGGGCTGCGCTCACCTCGACACCATAGCCATCCGAGCTCAGGCGAGGTAGGCGGCGACGGCATAGGCAGCGGACCGGTCCAGGCTGTCGCGGGAGTGATCATACCGGCGAGTGGTGCGGGCGTCGCGGTGGCGGGCGTAGTCCTGCACATCCCGCAGCGGCACCCCGGCGTCCAGCGCCATGGTGATCCCGGTGTGGCGCAGCGAATGCGCCGAGAGCCGGTCCCACTCGGCGATCCCCGCTGCGGCGGCCAGCCGGCGTACCAGCTCCCACAGCTGCGACGGGCGCATCCGACCGCCCGAGGTCGTGGCCAGCAGTGGGCCGCCCATCCCGCGCCACCCGGGCCCGCTCGCGTCGCCGTCGGTATCGGCGCGGGCATCGAGATAGGCGTGCAGTGCGCCGAGGGTGGCGGGGGAGAGCGGGACCTTCGCGCGCCGGTTGCCCTTCCCGCGCACGGTGAGCACCTGATGCCCGTGGTCCGTCCCGAGGTCGGTGACATCCGCGCCCAGGAGCTCGTCGACGCGTAGCGCGTTGTGCAGCAGCAACCGGATCACCGCCGCGGACCGCAACCGCGACCTTCCGGTGTCGGCGTCCGCGGCGGCGATCAACGCCCGCCCCTGCTCCCGGGTCAACCCGACGGTGGCGGTGTAGTCCGGGTCCACCCGCGGGCGCGCCACCCCCGCCGTCGGATCGGCCGCGCCCAGGCCGTGGGACAGGCAGTACCGGTAGAACGAGCCCACCCCCGACAACCGGCGCCGCACACTCGCATCCCCCGCACCCGCAGCCTGCTGGGTGCGGACCCACAGGTCCACCTGCACCCGGCCCGCCGCCAGCAGCTCCACGCCGCGCTCGGCCAGCCAGGCCTGCCAGCCGAGCAAATCGGCGGCGTAGGAGCGGCGGGTCCGCGCCGAGCGCAGGCTCGCCAACCACGCTGCGGCCAGCAGCCGGTCCCGGCCGTCCAGGACCGCGAGGGCGGGGAGCTCGGCCAGGACGTGGGCGACGAGCTCGCCCGCCATCCCCACCGCCGGCGTGGACGCCGGGACGGTGCCGGGGCCGCCGCTCGGGACGGGTGCCGGGAGCGGGGGAGAGGAGGGGGTGTCGATCACAAGCCGGGACGGTAGCGGCGGGCCCCGACAACCTGGTGATGTAGCGGGTTATCACCAGGTTGGCGAGGGTCGCCGGGTCGCGCCTGCGGCTTTGTTGATCTCACGGATCGTCACCAGGTGGGTGTTGGAAGCCGGGTGGTCGCTCCGGGGTATCTCCTCTATCTGGTCGGAGCCTGATCGGTCCGAGTTGCCAATCGGCGCGGAAGATCCCCGACAGCGCGCGGAGGATGGCGGGTCGCTGCGCAGGTGGAACACCGTGGAGAGCCCGGAACACGATGGCTAGCCGGATCAGCGCAGCGACGACTGTGACTGCCGGCGAGCGCCACCACACTGATGTCAGAGAGGGGGTCGTCCCACCTACGAACCGCCCTTCGTCTCGCTGTGCGAAGGGGCCAGGGGCGGGGTCATCGCTCGACAAGGCGTGTGCCGGTCCGCCATCTCAAGGCGCTGACGACTTGGTCGAGGACCGGGACACGGTGGTCAGTAGTGCGAGTCGTCCGGCGGTTGCTCGTCGAACTTTCGAAAGGGCCAGCTGATCCGAAAATCAAGCCGGGGACGGGCACAGGTAACCACGTCGGGACCCGAACATGCGGTGCCCGAGATGAAAGGGCTGTGGGGTTGTGGGTGGGTCAGGTGGTAGCTCCCCGTCGTTCGGCCGCTGATCAGACCTTCAGCTCTGCAGGCACCTCCTCGCCGTCTCCGGAACTCCAGGCGTGGCCGCCCGCAGGAGCCGACAGGGGGTCAGGCGAATCTGATCCGCGTGCTCGAAGCAACACTGAAGGGCCCAAGGCGCGGCTCCCCGCGTCCGACTAATCCACGGCCTCGAACGGGCCAAGAAGCTTACGACGTCGGCGGGCGACCACACCCCCATTTTCAGCCCGGAACGGGCGCCCCCCGCCAGGGGGAACGGAGACTAGCCCGAGTTTCCGGGATAGTTCGATCTTGACGGTGCGGCGGGCCTGCTCGACGGGGCGTGACCTGCGGTTCTGCGGCGTGTCTCGATGTCTTTGATCTTCGAATAGTGTATGACCTAAACCGTGGCGAGTCTGTACGAGAAGGTGGTCAGCGGGAGGCCGTACTGGTACCTGCGGGAGATGGCCCGGGTGGACGGTACGCCGAAGATGGTCTCGGAGCGCTACCTGGGGTCGGCGGCCGAGATCGAGGCACTGCTCGATGCCCGGGAGGCGGCGGTGCGCCCGGCGCGGACCCGCCACCTCGGGTTCGGTGACGTCGCCGCCGGCTGGGGGATGCCGGCCCGGCTGGGGGTGGTCGAGGTCATCGACGAGGTCGCCGGGGCGGGCCGGTCGGATGCGGGTGCGGGTGCGGGCACCTATCTGGCGCTGGCCGCGCTGAACCGGCTGGTGGACCCGTGTTCCAAGCTCGGATTCGCGGACTGGTGGCGCACCACCGCCGCCGACCGGTTCGTCAAGATCCCCACCTCGGTGCTGGTCCACCGCAGGTTCTGGGACGCGATGCACGCGGTCACCCAGGCGCAGCCGGCCGCCATCGAGCACCGCCTGGCCCTACGGATGATCGAGACGTTCGGGCTCGACATTTCCGCGCTGGCCCTGGACATGACCGACTTCGCCACCTACATCGACTCCACCAACGACCGCGCACCGATCGCTCAGCGGGGCAAGGCCAAGCAGAAACGCGCAGACCTGCGCCTGGTCGGGCTCGGCCTGGTCGTCACCCGCGGCGGCGGTGTCCCGCTGGTGTCGCACGCCTACCCGGGCAACCGGCCCGACGTCACCCAGTTCACCACCATGATCGACCTGCTGGTGGCCCGCTACACCGCCGTCACCACGGCCACCGCCCCGAACGCGGTGAGCACCGGGAACCAGCCGGTGACAGCGGCGGCGGAGATGACCGTGGTGTTCGACGCCGGGCAGAACTCGGTGGCCGACTTCGCGCACCTCGCCTCGGCCGGGCTGGGTTTCGTCGGATCGGTGCCCCCGTCGGACTGCGCCGATCTGCTCGCGCTGCCCGCCACCGACCGCCACATCGTGGACATCGAGCACTTCGCCGGGCTGACCGCGATCGACACCCGCCGCACGGTCTACGGCGCCGACCGCCGGGTCGTGCTCACCCACTCACCGACCCTGCACGCCGCCCAAGCCCGCGGGTTCGACCAGACCATGGCCAAGGCCACCGGCGAACTCTCCGCGCTCGCCGACACCCTGGCCCGCGGCCACACCCGCCGCACCCGGGACAAGGTCGAAACCGAGATCGGCCAGATCACCCGCGACCCCTGGACGCGGCGCGTCATCGGCTGGGAACTCACCGGCCACACCCCACCCGAGCACCGGTTGAGCCTCCACATCGACGACCAGGCCCGCGCCGAGCTGGAGACCGAGGTGTTCGGCAAACGCGTCCTGATCACCGACCGCGACGACCGGCCGGTCGCCGAGCCTGCACCCAGGTCCGCTCGCCGAACACGTCGGTCACCGCGACGCCCTTGACCTCGGCGATGCTGGAGGCGGGTACCGTGAATGGCACCACGAACCAGTCGCCTGCGAACACCAGCCCGAACTCGACCAGCAAGAGCTTGGCCAGGTCGGTCGTGTCCGGCGCGATGTCGCCGAAGTCGGTGCGCGAGTCTTCGAACCGCCACCATCGGCTGTTCGGCATGCCGTTGAATGTGGCGCGGGTCGGCAGCATGGCCCGTGTGTGCCGAGTCGCCGCGACGGCGCCCGGCAGGAATCGACCTCGCGCGTTGCGCCGCCGCCCGGCGTCACCACCCCCGCCAGGGGTTCATCCCAGTCGATGTAACGCCGATCATAGTCTGTGCGAGTACGCGTACGTCCACCCGGCGCGGCGGCGAAGTCTGCTCGTCCGGCGAAGCCGTCCTGAGGAGCCTCGCCATGGCCTGCAATGCGGGATCCGGATCACGCACGGCTCGGGAACCGACATGAGTGCGCGGGTCGCCGTGTTCGGCGATTCCGCGATGTGGGGCCAAGGTCTGCTGGCCGAGCACCAGTTCGCCCGGCTGGCCGTCCGTGGCATCGTCGGCGCGCAGAAGCCGATCGAGGTTCTCCCCGGTGCTGGCAGCGAGCCCGGCCGCGGGTTCCCCCGATCCGGAGCGAAGATCAATGCTGCGGTCGGGGACGGCCCGGACGCCAAGATCCTGCTACCGGGGGGCGGGCTCGCCTCGTCACCTCCCGGGGACCGGGCCAAGTTCGCCCAGACCTTCCGGTCCTTGTTCACCGACGACCAGCAGATGCGTGAGTTCCTGGCCGGCCCGGCCGGTGAGGCCGTGGCGGCGGCGCTGTTCGGCGAGAACCCGGCCGCGTTCCCCACAGTCACCGGCCAGGTCCTGCTCGCGGGCGGGCCGCATCCGGACGTCGACTTCGTCGTCGTGAACGGCGGGATCAACGACGTCGACTTCACGACCGTGCTCGACCCGAAAGGACCCTCGCCCGCGGAGATCAATCAGGTGATCAACCGAGCGTTCGGCAAAGCCCTCGCCGATCTGCTCACTACCGTCCGCAAGCACTTCCCGCGTGCCGTCGTCATCGTGCCCGGCTACTTCGCGGCCCTGTCCGACTCGTCCGATCGCGACGACCTGAAGGAGCTGTTCGAGTTCGCCTCGAAGCGACCCGAGTGGCAGATCGCGTTCAACGACGTCGTGCAGGCCCTACCCCTGCTGCGGGACGTCTTCGAGGCGGTCGGCCTAAGCCAGGACGTGTCCGCGCTGGTGCGGTCCGCGATCCGTCGCACGGTCGCTGCGGCGGCACACGCGCACCACCGGACGCGAGCCACGATCGAGGGGCTCCCCCCGTCGGTCCGGTTGCCAGGGATGTTCTACGCCCACCCGTCCTTCCAGCCCGAGGACGCGTTGTTCGCCGGTGCGCGATCGCTGGTGTACTCGGGCTACCGATTCCCCGGCCACGGCCGGTTGTCGGTTGCCGACGAGATGCTGGCCCGCCGCCGCAACCGGATCCCGCGCAACGCCCTCCTCGGCGACTACCACGATCTCGCCGAGCGGGCTGCACTCCTGCTGAGCCGCCGCCTGCTGGGGAACGCCACGGCGAGCGAGGAGAGCGATCTTCGATCGCGGTTGGTGGTGTTCCGCGACGCTCACCCGGACCTGCCCAGCGGGCTCCTGCGGTTCCTGACCGCGGTAGCGAATCTGCCGAACGAGCGGGTCCAAAGGCTGATGGAGCTGCTTGGTGCCGAGATCGGGCGCATCGAGGTCGCCACAATCGCCTCGTTCCTCCACCCGAACCTCGCCGGCGCCGAACGCTACACCGAACGCATCGTCCTGGCGCACCGGCGATACCGCACGTTCTCGGCCCGGCGGGAGATCGGTCAGATGGTCCCACCCGGATCGCCGATATCGCTGCGAACGATACTCGGCAGGCGGAACACCCGGCTGCCCAGGCGACTCGGTGCACTCGCCACGGTGACCCACATCGAGTCGATCGCACTGCGGATCGGCGGCATGCCTGTGGTGCCGCCGATCGGGCAGGGGATCACCCGCCCGGCGCTCATCACACTCGGTCCGGACGTCCGCATTCGAGCGACATTCCCGCTGGGGGTCGGGGCGGGCGAGGCGGACGCCGTCCTGTTCGCGTTCGACACCCCGGGGACGGTCCACCTCAGCCGACTCACCGGACTGATCATCGAGGACGGACCGCGCATAGACGAGATCGTGCTCCACCTCAACGGTCGCGAGTTCGCTGCATGGACGCGAGCCGACGCCACCGTCCGCGGTGACTCCATCCAGTTCGAGTTCTAACCGCGAGGAGAAGCATGGACATCGACGATTCGCTCACCGTCCGCGACGGGAGCGGTACCAATGCGGTCGTCCTCGAAGCCGTCGCCAACGGCGGCAGGTTACGCATCCAAGCCGGCCCCGGAGCGGCGGCCGCGGAGCTCATCGCCGCGTTGAACGCCAGCGTCCTCGCCCTCGGTGGAGCCGGCTTCGACGGCAGTCTCCGGATCAACCGGGCGTCCGGATCGCCGTCGATTGTGGTCAGCGGCAGGGACGGGGACATCGTTCTCAACGGCGACGACGGCCGGCAGACGGTCCGGCTCAGCGGGCGGCTCGGCGATGTCATCCTCAGCGGCGCGGACGCGGCCGAGGATTTCGAGATCGCCATGCCGGACATCGATGCGCCAGCCGGCACAGTGATGGTCATCGACGACAGCGGGCGGCTTCGGCAGAGCAGCGCGGCGTACGACCGCCGGGTCGCCGGGGTTATCGCCGGCGCGGGGGCGTACCGCCCCGGCGTCATCCTCGGCCGCCTCCCCGGTCAGGACCACCACCGGCCCATCGCCTTAGTCGGGCGGACGTACTGTCGCGCTGATGCCACCGGGGCGCCGATCTCGATCGGCGACCTGCTCACCTCGGCCGAGACGGCGGGGCACGCCATGAGGGCCGCGAACCGGAGCCGATCGCACGGTGCGGTACTGGGCAAGGCCCTCGCTCCACTCCGCAGCGGGCTCGGGATGATCCCCGTCCTCGTCGCCCTCCAATGACATGGGCAACCTCGTCTTCTGCTTCGATGGAACGAACAACACGCTCGACTCCAGGAAGCCGACCAACGTCGCACGCCTCCGATCCTGCCTGGATCTCGGTTCCATCAAACGCCAACGGGTGTGGTACGACCCGGGCGTCGGCACCACCGCGCGGCGGTCAGGGCAGCGGGAGCCATCCGGGTACGGGCCCGCACTGACGGTACTGCCGGCCCCGGACGATGGCTGGGTCAAGGTGCTGGGCGGTCTACTGTTCGGCACCGGCCTCAAAGAGAACGTCAGGAGCCTGTACACGGAGCTCGCCGCGGCGTACGCCCCAGGCGACACGGTCTTCCTGTTCGGATTCAGTCGGGGTGCCTTCACGGTCCGTGCCCTGGCCGGCCTGCTCTACCGGTGTGGGCTGCCTGAGCCGCACGCCGTCAGCGAAGAGGTGTTCGACGAGGCCTGGGAGCTGTTCCAGGCGATCCTTCCCAAGGACCGTGATCGGGCGGCCGAGACGAGGCTGCGCTCTCAGCACCGGCCCTGCCCGATCCACTTCCTGGGACTGTGGGACACGGTGAAGTCCTACGGCGGGCTCTACCCTGTGCTCCTGCCGCACCTGCGTCACAACCCGACGGTGGCCCACGTGCGGCACGCCCTCGCCTGGGACGAGAGGCGGGCCTGGTTCAAGGCGACGTCGTGGGGCCGGCTGGACAGCGACAGGGGCAGGTGCAATGCGATGTCCCGTGTCGATCCGGTGGACCGGCCCGCGATCGAGGACCAGGACGTCAGCGAGGTCTGGTTCACTGGATGCCACAGCGACGTCGGCGCCGGAGACGTCGCACTGCGCTGGATGCTCGGCGAGGCGACGAACGTCTCGTCCCCCGTGATACTGAGCGAGCACGGGCGATCCCGGCTCGCGACGGCGGATTCGACAAAACCACAGCCGGTCACCGAGTCTTGGAGTCGGGCCTGGGGGCCGGTCGAATGCATACCCCGCCTGGAACCCGACAACCACTGCCTCTACCCGCGACGAACCTTGCACTACCGCTCCGACGGCGCCCGCCGTCCGCACGACACGCGACGCGATGACGACGTCGCCGTGCACGACACCGCGGCGGATCGACCGGACATACAGTTCCGACACGTCGTGGTCCGGACGAAGTCCCTGTCACCCGATCCGGGTGCCTGAGTGATTCGCACTAAGGACGCGCGATGCGGTTCGTGTCAGCAGATGACCTGGGTAGACAGCGAGTTGTTGGTCTCGTCACTCTCCTCGACCCGATCGTCAGGATCCACGACGGCCCACTGGTTGCCCTCGCAGAGATCGTCCTCGATAGTTCGTTCCTCGCCGCTGGCCAGCGGATTCGTGGAGACACTCTTGCCGCTGATGACGACGGTAAAGGCCGCCGCGGCTGCGTTCCCACGGTTGACCACCGTGACGCCGTTGCCGCTGATGCTCTCGACGGCGAGGTCGGGCCTGGCCGGTGGCTTGCAGGTCCCCGTGACACGGGTGGTTGCAGTCTTGGAGCCGCCGGGGCCGGACGCCGTGACTTCGTAGCTGACGGTGATGTTCTGTGACGTGCTGGCTGCAGCTGCGACCCTGGGGGCGACCGTCAGGTCGTCGACATAGGAGCGGTCATCGACGGCGAGGGTCGTGCTGCGGCTGTCATTTTGGCGGACGAGGCGCATATCGGTGATCTTGCCGCTCGCCGACCAGCTGAGGGTCACAGCGCATCCGATCGCCTCGAACCGGCCGGTGAACCCGCTGATCGTCGGCGGTTTGGGCTCGGGGCTGGGCTTGGGGGTGGGTACGGGTGTGGAACTGGGCGTCACCGAGGATGTTGGGGTATCGGCTGCCGGACTGACGGGGCCGAGCGTGCCCGATCCGCTGCGGGAGCCGATGCCGGTGGCAAGCACCACGACTGCGACGAGCACAGCCACCAGCACGGGCCAGAGCAACCTCGCTGGGCGGCGCCCCGGCGGCGGCGCCATACGCTTCTGGACTGGTGCCCAGGTGGCCGCCAGCAGGTCACCGCCAACTGACACCGTGCACTCGAGTTGTTCCAACTCGCGAAACGGTCGGTCGTCCGTGGAAGAGATCGTCACCGATAAGGAGAACGGGTCCGGTCCGATGGAGAGCTCGAGCTCAGGTTGGTCAACTGTGAGCTCACCACCGTCGCCGCGCCGGACCGACAGCGTTGCCGACAGGTCGATCGAGCCGCAGTTGAGCAGGGCGAACGCGGCACTCACCGTGCCGTCAGGTTCGAGGGACAACGTGGGCTGGGCGACGAAGTGGGCGCATCGACGTGTCGAGAAGTCCACGGTCGCCGTCGCCTGCGCGGCGTCCGTGCCGTCGGTGGGGATCGCCGTCAGCCTGACCCGGACCAGGGTGTGGGCCGGATTCCGAGGCGGCGCCACGGTCACCACGACCTCGGCTGCCTGCCCGGGTTCCAGCATCGACGGACCGTGGACCCTGGCCGGGGTCGCTGGGTCGGTCTCGATCCGGAAGGTAAGGGGCATCCGGGTCCGACCGTCGTTGGATACGTGTGCCGTCAGTCGAGCGCTCCTGTCGGGAGAGCCTGAATGTTGGTCACTGTCGAATGTCAGGTGCATCAGGCTCACCTCCCAGGGATGGGCGTGATCCGCGCGATCTCGACCACCTGCGGAGCGTTGGTAGGGTGGTGCCGCCGGGGGTGTTTTCCTGGCATGCCGTGAGGACGACGGCGAGCAGGGCGCTCATCGTGGCGGTGACGATCGTGGTGCTCATGAGGTCTCCTGGAGCCGCGGTGGGACGACTGGTGCGGGTCGGGGGGAAACGCAGCGCCAGGCATGCCCGGCGGATCTCCGGCCGGCTCGCGTCGTGGACGGCGGGCTCGGCTGGAGATCGGGGGCGGCGGCCTACGCCACCTGGTGATCTTGAGGTGGAGGTCGTAGTCCGGTCCTCCAGGGACTTCGAACGGGAGGTCACCACTGCTGCCGCCGAGACGGTGACGCTCGAGCATGCCGCTGCCCACGGCCGGGAGCTGCTTCCGCAGCCGGGACTCGGGGTAGAGCCGGGTCCTCCGGCTCCTCCAGCCCACACGCGCCCAGCATGACGCCGAGCATGGTCAGGGTGTGTCGGGTCTTGGTCGACATTTGCGCCTCCAGCCGGGTCGTCAGCGGGGCTGCCGCCGGGTGAGTAGCCGGTCCAGGAACGGGGCGAGGAGGCCGAGGACGGCGTTCATCAGCGCTGGCGGCTGCGCGTTGAGCGTGTCCTCGCGCCGCAGCGCGGCGAAGTCGACTGGCTTGCCAGTCACTCCGGCGACCGCCAGGACGTCCAGGACGGCCTGGGCGATGAGGCCGTAGCCCGCGGTCGTTGGGTGCACGGCGTCGAGGCTGAACAGGCCGCCCTGCAGCCGTCCGGTGGGGTCGGATCGGAAGAACCGGGTGTCCAGGCCGGCCAGCGCCGGAGGCACAGCACGCGGCTGCCAGCCGTTGCGGGCCGCGGCGGTGGCGTCGGTGGCGAAGCGCCGGTGGGCCAGGCCGTCGAGCAGGCCGCAGAGGTCGAACAGGTACCAGTCGCGACCGTCGTCCCTGGCGTCGCGGACGGCGTTGGCGATGACGCCGTTGTACTGGTCGACGGCCGAGTCAATGGCGCGGGCCTGTTGGTGGGTGAGGTGGCGGTGGGTGGTGGGCCGGAAGTTCGCCTCGGTGATCCACGGGTCGGTGTAGTAGGGGAAGTAGCGCGAGCCGGGCCGCCATTTCTGGCCGGGCCGGTCGGGGTTGACGCCGTGGGCGATCGGCGCGACGGTCACGTGCGGCACGGTGGTGAGCAGCACCCGGCGCGCGGGGATGGTGCGCACGACGTCGACCAGATGCCCGTACTCCTGGGCGAAGTGGGTCGGCCGCCAGACCGTGTAGGCCTGCTTGGCGTCCAGGTCGGCGAAGGCCGGCCCGGACCACACCACCTTCTTGTCGACGACGGCCGTCAGCGCGTTGTTGGCGCCCAGCGCGATCACGAGCGTGTCGATGCCGCCGTCGAGGCCGTGCCGGCGGGCCGCGGTCAGCTGGGTCGCCGCCCGGCCGAACGGGGCGAGCACGACGTGGGCGGCGATGTCGTTGTCGTGCTCGGGCACCGCGCCGGTGAAGTCGTCATCGGTCCGGGCGGCGGCCCGGTCGGCAGCTCGACCGGCGGTGGAGGACAGGCAGTCGCGGACGTCCCAGCCGTACACCGCGAGGTTGTGGTAGCGGGTGCCGGTGGGAGGCGGCGCCCCGCCGGCGCCCCGCTCCCAGTAGTCCTCGTTGCCGTCGGCCAGCCGCTGCAGCGCCACCGGCAAAGAGACGAACAGCTCCAGCGGGTCGAGCGGTGGGCCGAAGTCCCGTTCCAGCGCGCGCAGCAGGCTCTCCAGGTTGAACGGCAGCCCGTCGAGCGGGCCGGCATACCGCGGCCCGGTGAAGCCGCCGACGCCCAAACAGCGTGCGACGACCGCGGGCCAGGCCAGGTCGGTGCGCGACACCGCTCCGCTGGACATGCCCTGGGTCAGCGAGTCGCCGACGACCACCAGCGGGTGCGCCGGGGCGCCGACGGGCGCCGGCCCGTGATCGCCGAGCGGGCGGCCGAGGGTGGGGTCGGTGACCGGTGGGCGGACATGGTCGGTGACGACGACGTCGGGTGGGGTGGCGGGGTCCAGGTGGTCGGCGGGCAGGGCCGCCATGGTGTCCTCCAGGTGGCGGGACGGTGCCGGGCCGGCCGGGAGCACCGGCCGGCCCGGGGGGCTCAGGAGACGCGGACGATCTCCAGGTGGAGGGTGTAGTCCGGGCCACCGGCGACCTCGAAGGGCAGGTCGCCTCCACTGCCGTGGAACTTCAGGGTCAGCGGGTGCTTGCTGCCGGGCTTGGGCAGCCGCTTGGCCAGGTAGCTGGCCGTGAGCCGGAAGGTGCGCGAGCCCATGACGTCGTCGCCGACCAGCTTGAGCACCTGATTGACCACGATCTTGGTCGCCTTGACCACCCAGCCGGACACCGGCAGCGGCAGGTCACCTGCGACGTCGAAGGCGGCCTCGGTCTTCTTCCGGATGTCCTCGGCGTTGCCCTGGTCGCTCTCCCAGAGCTGGATCGACAGCCCGATGGAGCCGGTGCCGCCGGCGGTGTCGCCGGGCCGCGGCCAGATGACATTGCGCGCGTTCGTGGCGTTGAAACTGCGGGTGTCGCCCGTGTCGACGTCGCCGAAGACGTCCGACCGGCTGGTCACCGGGCGAGCGCCGTCGGACTTGCCGGTGAAGATCCAGTAGGGCTCGTCGGAGCCCAACCAGTCGATACCGGACTCGTCGTCGGCGCGGAACTTCACTGCGCGCACCAGGTAGCGGGGACTTGCCATTGTTCTCGACCTCTTTCTTTGGGCGTTCAATTGGGTGGTCAGGTATCAGGTCCCGGGCCGGCGCCCTCATCACTCACCAGCGGGGAGGGGAAGAAAGGGGCGATGTCATGGATCGCGCGGGACGGTGTAGGGCCGCCCGGAGGCCCGCCCGGCGATCCGCCAGTCCCCGGCCCGCTCGAAGTGCCGGCTGAACGCGAGACCGGCTGGTCCGGCGGCCTGCAGGTCCCGCCCGCTGATGGCGACGACGGCACCCACGCCGCCGCGCTGCGCCCATCCGGCGAGGTCGTCGCGGACGGCCGCGTCGACGGCCGTGCCCACCCGCCGAGTCAGCGGATCGTCGGCCGGCGCGCCGGCTTCGTGCGCGGTGGTGAGGGTGGGGATCAGCGCGTCGAGTGCCCGGCGCACCACGCGGTGGAGTGCGCGGTGCCCGGCCGTGATGGCCGAGACCTGGGGGTCGTCGGTCGCCTGCACGACCAGCGCCGCCCCCAGTACGCCCGCCAGTTCCGGCTCGGGCCCGGCGGGCAGGGCGATCGGCAGCAGCGGGGTGCGGTAGCAGCCGAGCGCGACCGGGATCGCCACGTCCTCGGTGCCGTCGTCCTCTCGGTCGGTGCCGACGACGGTCGCGCGTCCGGAGATCCGCAGGTCGGGCGTCACCGCGACGGTGGTGCCGTCGACCTTGAAGAAGACCGTCCACAGGTGCGCCCCGGTGTGCGTGGACCCGTCGACGCAGTGCAGCGACGTCAGGCGCAGGCACGAATCCAGGTTCGGCACGGGTGTCCTCCTCGGCGCTCGGCTGTCGTCGGGGTCGGCGACGGCTCACCCGGATGGCGTGCCATGCTCGTGCCGGGCCCGTGCCATCGCCGTGCCGGACCGGGGGGGAGCGGTATGACCGCGGTGTTCGTGGGCCGCGCGCACGAGCTGGACGTGCTCGACCGGCTGCGCGCCGCCGCGGGCGGGACCCACCGGCGGCACCTGGCGGTGGTCGTCGGCGAGGCCGGCATCGGCAAGACCTGGCTGTGTGACCGTGTCGTCGCGGAGGTCGAGCGGGAGGGGTGGGCGGTGGGGTTCGGCCGATGCTGGTCGCACGGCGGGTCGCCGCCGCTGTGGCCGTGGCCGGAGATCCTGGCCGACCTGCTCGGCCCGGACGCGCTTTCTCTGGAGGCGCTGGGGTCGTCGGAGCCCGAGCGGTTCGCACTGTTCCGCGCGGTTGCCAGGGCGCTGCATGACCTCGACCGCCCGCTGCTGGTGGGGCTCGACGACGCGCACTACGCCGAACCTGCCGCGCTCCTGCTGCTGCGCTTCCTGGCCGGTGCGCTGGAACGCCGCCCGGTCGTGCTGCTGCTGGCGCGCCGTCCGGACGCGCCGGCCGACGCCCAGGCCGCGTTCGTGCTCGGCGAGTTCGAGCGGGACTCCACCCTGCTCCCGCTACGACCGTTCGACATCCGGGAGGCCACCGAGTTCCTGACCCAGGCGGCCGACGCCGGCCCGATCCGGCCCGACCTGGTCGACGCCGTGCTCCGGGCCACCGGCGGCGTCCCGGTGTTCCTGGCCCGGGCGGCGGCCCACGGCCTCGCCGAGTCCGGGCGCACTGACGTCGGGCAGGTGATGATCGCGGCACTGGCCCGGCTGTCCGAGCACAGCCGTGCGAGCCTGGCGGCGGCCGCGGTGCTGGGTCCGCGCTGCTCGGTCGGGGAGGTCGCCGTGTTGCGCGACCGGTCGCGCATCGCCGTGGTCGAGGACCTGCAGCGGGCGACCGGGCTGGTTGCGATCGACACCATCGAGGTCTCGATCGCGCACGAGCTGGTCCGTGACGCTGTGCTGGCCCAGCTCGACGCTGCCACCCTTCTGAACCTGCACGCCTGCGCGGCGCGGGCGCTGGCCGGCACCGCCCCGGCCGCCCGGGTGGCCCGGCACGCGCTGGCTGCGGCGCCCCGGTCCGACGCCGACGCTGAGCTGGCGGTCATCGCCGCCCGCCGGGCCGCGGACGAGGCGCGCCGCGGCGGTGACTACGAGGCGGCAGTCGACCTGCTGACCGCGGCCGCCGGGATCGCCGCGCACCGGGCCGACCCGTTCGCTCAGGCCGCGGTGCTGGTCGAGGCGGCCGAGGCGCTGCTGGCTAGCGGACGGCTGATGGCCGCCCGCTCGGCGTTCGCTCGGGCCGCGACCGCCGCGGAGGCCGCCGGCGAGCCCGTGCTCCTGGCCCGGGCCGTGCTCGGCCTCAGCGGGGTATGGGTGCACGAGCTGCGCAACGCGGGCGAGCGGGAGGCCGTGCTGGCGCGACAGCGCACCGTGCTCGCGGCGCTGCCGCTGGGGGAGTCGGGGCTGCGCGTCCGGATCCGGGTCCGGCTAGCCGCAGAGGCCGTCTACCAGGGCGGGGACGTCACTGGGGTGCTCGACGCGCTGGCCGCAGCGCGGGAGGTCGGGGACGACCGGGTGTTGGCCGAGGCGCTCTCGCTCACCCACCACGCGCTGCTCGCGCCGGAGTACCTCGCGCAGCGGCTGGAGCTGGCCGACGAGCTGGTCGTGACCGCGGCCCGGGCCGGCGACGGGGTGCTCGCGCTGTTCGGCCAGCTCTGGCGCACGGTCGACCTCTACGCGCTCGGCGATCCGGCGGCCGAGCGCGCGCTGGCCCAGCTCCGCGAGCGCACCGACGCGCTCGCCGTCGCGACTGTCGGCTACCTCGCCGCCTGCATCGATGTGATGCGGCTGACCCGGGCCGGCCGGCTCGGCGACGCCGAAGCGGCGGCCGAGGCCTGCCTGCACCGCGGGTTCGAGGTCGGCGACGCCGACGCCACCGGCTACTACGGGGGCCAGCTCGCGGTCATCCGCTGGTTCCAGGGCCGCGACGCAGAGCTGGCCGACCTGGTGACCAGCACCGCCGCGTCGGCGACGCTGGCCACCTCCGAGTATGCGTTCGCCATCATGGTCGCGGCAGTCCTGGCCCGGGCCGGTCGCGAGGAGGCCGCGGCCACGCTGGCCGGGGCGATCGCGGGCGGCGTCGAGCAGCTGCCCCGATCGAGCACATGGACCTCGGCGATGGCCGCGACGGTGGAGGCTGCGCACCTGCTCGATGATCGCGACCTGGCCGTCCGGGCAGCCGGGCTGCTGGAACCCTTCGCAGACCTGCCGGTGATGCCCTCGCTCGGGGTGACCTGCCTCGGCGTGGCCGCCCGGTCAATCGGCCTGGCCGCGCTCACCCGCGGCGACCTTGACGAAGCCGTGCGCCGCTTCGAGCAGGCCGTCGCGGGCAACAGCCGGCTGCGGCACCGGCCGGCGACCGCAGTATGCCGCGCCGAGCTCGCCGATACGCTCGTCCGCCGCGACCGCGCGGGCGACCGTGAGCGCGCCGCCGGGCTGTGGCGCGAGGCCGCCGAGGCGGCCGCGGCGATGGAGATGCCGCACCGGGTGCGGCAGTGGACCGCGCTGGCCCGCCGGCACAGCCCGGTCGGCGACGCCGCTCTGCTCGTCCGCGAGGCCGGCGGGTGGACCCTGCGCGCCCACGGCGTCGACCAGCGCCTACCCGACCTGGTGGGCATCGCCCACCTCGCCGCGCTGCTGGCCCGGCCCCGGCCGCGACGTCCCGGTCGTCGAGCTCTACGGGGCAGTGCCGGCGGGCGCGCAGGCCGAGCTAGACACCGACGCCCTACGCGCCTACCGGCGCCGGCTTGGCGAGCTCGACCAGGACATCGCGGCAGCCGAGGAGGACGCAGACCTGGGCCGGCTCGAACGCCTGCAAGACGAGCGGGACGCCCTGCTCGACCAGGTGCGCTCGGCGGTCGGGCTAGGCGGGCGCGCGCGGTCGTTCGGCACCCCGCAAGAGCGGGCGCGGACCGCGGCGCGCAAGTCGATCGCCCGGGCGCTCGCCGCCATCGCCCGATGCGACGCGGCGCTCGGCGACGAGCTGCGAGCAGCGATCACCACCGGCTCGGGCTGCCGCTACGACCCGATCGCCGGGACGACGCCGTGGCGGGTGCAGCACCGCGCCTGACCGGAGGAGGCAGGCGTAGACCAGCCCGGGTACCTGATAACGCGCTACATCACGTACGAGCACAGAAGGCGCCCGCCCTCATAGCGCTGAGCTCGTTGAGGAGAGTCCGGATCGCAAGAAGCCAAGCAAGGCATCGCCGAGCTGTAGAGCGGCGTCATGTTGCCGATGCCGCGGATCGATGAGGTATTCGACGCCTCCGCCTAGGGTGGAAGCGTACGAGCGATTCGAACCATCTCCACGTCGTCTAGGCGTTGTGTGTGATTGATGTGAGTCAGCGGATTGTGGGCATCACGCAGACCTGGCACGGCCAGGTCGAACGGACGAGGGGGATCGGTGAGCGCAACGTGTATCCCCGCAGTCGTGACCCTCACCGCTCGAGCGGTTGATCGAGCGGCCCATGATCGGTGTGTTTCTGCTCTGGCAAGTGGACACACACCCGATCGGCGGCGATGAACGGCGAGAAGTGGGGCGGGTGGAACTGTCCAAAACCGATGGTTCGCGAGACACACTGATGTGGTCTGCGTTTCCGCAGGTGGATGGTGTAACGCGTGTCGTGTACGCGGCAACGTCATACTGTCGGGGGTTCGCGATACGGTTCGGTGATGCGGATCGGCTACGGACGGGTCTCCACCCGCGACCAGCACCCCGAGGCGCAGCACGACGCCCTCACCGCGGCCGGCTGCGAGCAGGTGTTCCTCGACCGAGCCTCCGGGAAACTCGCCCGCCGCCCCGAACTGGACAACGCACTGCTCTGCGCGAACCGGGACGGTGACCAGTTGGTGATCACGAAACTGGACCGGCTCGGGCGCTCGCTGGAGCACCTCATCGACCTCTCCAACGACCTGCAGGGCCGTGGAGTGGACCTGGTCGTGCTCGACCAGGGCATCGACACCTCCACCGCGGTCGGGCGGATGTTCTTCCAGATCCTCGGCGCGATCGCCGAGTTCGAACACGCCCTGATGTCCGAACGGACGATGGACGGCCTCGCCGCCGCCCGAGCGCGCGGTCGCACCGGCGGTCAGAAACCGAAACTCGGCCCACGGCAAGTGAAGTTGGCCCGCCAGATGTATGAGGAGGCTGGCCCCGACGGCAAACGGAAACACACCGTCGCGCAGATCGCCGCCGAGTTCGGCGTCACCCGCCCAACGATCTACCGTCACCTCGGCAAGCAGACCGGCACCACAGCAGGCACAACCAGCTGAGTCGCCCAGCTACTTCGCCCCTGGTGACACGCTCCTTCACGGCACCTCAAGTGGCGGCTGGTGACACGTTCCTTACCGACACCCCAGTAGTGCCGGAAGGCGGTCGTGTTGCCGGCGGTGCGAGCGTCGTCGAGGTAGCCGCGCCACCGGGTGGGCACGAACCCGGTCGGAGCATCCACCGGGACGGTGCGCGCCCCGCTGGCGTTGAGCTCGCGCAGCACGTCCACCGCCTCCAGCAACAATGTGGCGGCGGGTCCGCCGGCGAAGGACAGCACCGCGAGCACGTCGGGGGTGAACTGGCGCATGAACCCGTAGGAGGAGTCGATCACGGCGAGGTGGCCGTGATCGCGGGGCAACCGGGCGGTGGTCGGAGTGGCCAGGGCCGCGCGCAGCCGGCTCATCCCGATCCGCTCGCGCAGCAGCCCGCCCACCTGCTCGTCGGGGATCGCCGGATCGGCCAGCACCGGGATGATCTCCTCGGCCAGCGCGAGCTTGTCCTCACCTTGCTTGGCCCGCTCGGCCAGCTGATCAGCGAGCTTGTGTCGGGCCCGGGACTCCCGCGCCGAGACGGCCTGGTCGAACAGCTGCACGACCTCATCGAGCACGTCCACCGCGGACTGGGCCAGCAAGGTGAGCACGATCGGATAGCGGCGGTGCGGGTCGCGGCGGGTCAGCGCTGGCACCGAGCTGCGTCGCCCGACCGCAGCCAGGTGCCGGCGGCGCTCAGCGGGCAGGCTGGTCAGGTCCAGGGTGTGCGCGTCCAGGCTGCGCAGGAACGTCAGCTTGCGGACCTCGGTCTTCACCGCCGCGGCCGAGGCCTCGGTCGGCCCGGTGCCCAGCCACCGCAGCCGGGTCATCCCGGCCTCCGGATCGACCATCAGTAGCCGGTCCAGCTCCGTACGCCGTGACGGCGTGAGCAGGTGCGCGATCCGATCGTAGGTCTCCCGCTCCGCGCGGGACCGCGCCGACGCGACCCGCTCCAGGAGCTTCACCGGGCCTGGCCGCACCACCCGCGCGCTGATCAAATGTTCACACGCCAGCCGAAACAACAGGGTCGACGAGTCGTGCTCCATCGCCCGGGCCAGCAGAAACTCGTCGAGCTCCTTGAGTGACAGCTCCTCGGCCGAGCGCCAACCCCGATACGCCATCACCACCCGCAGGTGATCGGTGCGGGTCTGCTCGCGACCCCCATAGCCGGCCAACGCGGCCTCCGCGATTCCCAACCGCGCAGCCAGCCGCTGCACCGCCACCGCAGGCGCCGCGGTCACATCGTCGGGCACGAACCCCAACCACGGCAAACTGCACAGTTGCACCGCCACACCCAGCACCGTCTCCGGCCGGCGCATCGAAGCGACGAACCCCTCGTCCGCGGCAGTCAGGGTGAAGAACCGGATCAACTCCTCCGGTGAGATCTCCGGGAACACGCGTAGCCGCGCCAGCTCCTGCTCGGAGAACACATCACGGGTCGACACCAGACCCCTCCAGGCTGCAGGGCGATCACCGACGCTGACCGCGAAACCCTAGACCCCACCGCCGCAGGGCATCCCTACAGGCCCTGGCGTTGGTTTTGCACCGGTTGGACCTTCTACCCCGACCTGCGGCACTCCCGACTCACCCATGCCGGCGAGGACGGCGCCACCGAGGCCGACCTGATGAACCTGTCCGGACACGAGGACCGCCGCACCCTCCAGCGGTACCTCAAGCCCAGCAAGGAAGGCACCCACCGCCGCCTGGACGAGATCGACGCCCAGCGCGGCGCCCGGACACCCAGCGCGGACGAACTCGCCATCCGCATGGCCACGCGGTGATCAGTGCCGCCAGCTGACCAGATCACCGCTGCTCAGCGATATCCGCCCGATTTTTCCCGAGTGCTACGCCGACCCCGCCCTCCGGTGATCTGTGTGTGGGCGTGGACTGTGTCGACAGCCGCCCTGGGCTGAGCGCAGATGCCCGCCCGAGTGGGGTCGGGGATGGGCGTTAAGCTCGCGCGGTGGCACAGCCGGAGATGCAGCGACAGGTACGTCAGCAGAGGGCTGACCTCGACGCGCTGTACGAGCTGACCGATCAAGGCTTTGCCGATCTACGGGCGCGAGCCGCTGGCCTGGACGGGCGCGTTGACGCGCTCGATGCGAAGGTCGACGCCCTCGATGCGAAGGTCGACGCCCTCGATACGAAGGTCGACGCCCTCGATACGAAGGTCGACGCCCTCGATACGAAGGTCGACGCCCTCGATACGAAGGTCGACGCCCTCGATGCGAAGGTGGATCAGGGCTTCGCCGTCGTAACTGAGCAGCTCGCGGAGATCCTCCGACAGCTCGGAAGGCCGGAGTAAGCCAGCCTTACCGCCCTCCGGGCGGGGGGCTCAGAGGAGGACCCTGCCGGCTATGTTCCGCGCGCTGTTCACCCGGCAGCCGGCCGCCGTCCCTGCGCCGTCGGCACGAGGCCGAGACCCCATGCCGCCGTACGAGGGCGTGCCATGACCACTTGGCCTTGGCCGCTGCTGTCCTGGGCTCGGGCGTTCACCATCCTGGAGATGGTCGAGCGCATCGCGTTGCGCATGCGGATCGCGCTACCGCCCGCCCCGCCCCGCCCTCGAGCTCGACCTGCGGCTGCGCACCGAGCTCGAAGAACAGGCCATGTCACAGAACCTGCTCTGTACTCGGTGAGCCCCCCTGGGGGGCCTCTAGCGTTCGAGGCCTTCGCGCTGATGGCCGGGCCGGACAGCGGAGCGGGGTCGGTCCGGGTGCGCGGCGTGTGAGGCGCCCGCGGGCTGGTGGCCGGGGTGGCGCGGTGGTGCGGCGAACCCGAGTGCGGCCAGTCGGGCCGGATGGGGTGGTGGTGCGGCGGGTTGCGCCTCGGTCCCGGTGATCGGCTCGTCCGGCGCGACCGGGGCGTCGGGTTCGGGTGTTGGGGGCGGGGCCTGCTCGGCCATGAGCTGTTCGATACCGGCCAGCTGCGCGCGTGCCTCGGCCAGTGCGGCGGCGCGGGGGAAGGGCTTGTCGAGCTGGGCGGTGTCCCGTTCGATCTCGGCGCGAGCATCGACGATGTCAGCGTCGATGCTCTCTTGAAGCGACTCCAGGCTGGCCAGCTGGTTCTCGATGCGGGTGACCAGCCCGGCGGCGGGGCTGGTCCAGTCGTTGTCGGTGAGCGTGACCTCGGTGCCGTCCAGACCGTGTAGGGCGACTCCGATTCGCGGGTTGGGATCGGCCATCGACCGCCACGCCCGGGCGCTGAGGTCCAGGCCACCGAGCTGGGCGAACCGGTCCAGCGCCACCGTCTCACCCAGTTGCAGATCCCGGGCGC
>Ga0136617_10001271_pt1 | contig 22176 bp, 14 predicted proteins | sample AntDrymUQ3222106_2_FD_129672 | JGI IMG/M metagenome (GOLD analysis project Ga0136617, IMG submission 129672) | Polar desert sand microbial communities from Dry Valleys, Antarctica - metaG UQ322 (21.06) | ecosystem: Environmental > Terrestrial > Soil > Desert | place: Antarctica: Dry Valley...
AAAAAAGCAGAACGTAACCGACACGGGCAAAAAGGATGAATTAAGGAAAAAATTGACCGAAAGCGAAATGCTAAAAAATTCGGTCGGCATCAAGCGAATCAAGACGATTCTGCATAACTTAGTAGTCAAAGAAAATCGTGAACTTGGGACGCGCGAAACTGCTTACAAAAACATCAAGCCGCTGGCGGAGAAAATTCGCGCCGAGTATAAAAGCGCAAATAAAAAACTTCCCGTTCCGCTATTTAGTTCGGATGAGTTGGAAATGCTTCAAGCACAAAGTCTTGAGAAAAAAGATATTCGGGCAGCCAATTATTTTGAAAAAGTCAGAAAAGAATTAAGCCTTGAACGCGGATACCCGACCCGAACGGATGATGAAATTTCCCGCCTTTTAGCCAAGAAAATGCTCGCGGATTTGAAAATTCAGTGGCAGGAAAAGCAGTTGAACGATTTTAACGACCATAAGCGGGCGTTTTCGGTCGAGATTGACGGTAAAAAATTGACTCTTGCAACAGTTGATTCTCTGATTGAAAAGAAGAAACAAGATGAGAAAAAAATTGTCGGAAAAGTTAGTAAAATCTTCGGCAAAATCGGTTTAATAAAGCAAAAAGAAACTCTTGCAAAACTCGAAGAAACCAAGTCTGCCATCTTAGAAAACTTAAGCGAAAAAAATGAGCGAATGATGAGCGATTTAGCGGGTGAAAAATCTACCCTCAAAACGCTGAATGATTTCTATAAAAACGATACCAATCCCGAAAAAGAAAACTTGCCGGCAAAATTTGCCGCCTTGGAGCTCGCCGAAGTTGAATCTCTTGCCTTCGAGTTAAAGCTGGCGGATATTTATCGTGAAAATTGGGAACAGCAAAAACAACTAATTGAAATTTCAGGCGACAAAAGCAAAAACGGAAACGATTCAATCAGTGAATCGAAACAAAATTTCATCGCTGGACGCTCCATCGCCCGTGAAATTTTGACTGAAATCGAAGTCGCCCGCTGCAAAGAAGAATTCGCCAATTTTAAGAAGAATAAAGATTTTCAGAAGTTTGAGGTTACGGATCGAAAAACCAGCGAAGCAAAATTCGTATCAATTTCGGAAGTTCGCTTCGACTCACGCGGCTCGCTGTTTGACCAGACTCTCGAATATTTTTTGGAAAATCGCCAGACGCGCGCAACCCGCAATACACTCGAAAAAATCGTCAAAGAACGAAGCGTAGAACTCAAGGAAAATCTGAAATCGGCACAAAGTTTATTAAAGATTGCATCTGAAAATGCGAACGATTACAAAACCAAATCATTTTTCGGCGCGCCTCAATATCTAGTAACTCCGGTATTTACCCCGAAAGAATTGATGATGATTGAACTGAGAGCGGGTCAGACCGATAACAAATCCGAAGCGGCGAAATTACAAAAAATACTTGATTCCGTCGATCAATCAAAGGCAAAAAATCTATCGGCGATTTTGGTGGAATTTACCACTGAAAATGAACGCTCCACAAATCTTAAAGAACCATTGCCGGGAGAAAAAACACAATCAATAGAAGAACAAAAGCCCGCGAAAATTCAACAAACTCCGCAGGAGAAAACGTCGAGTTACGATACTCATAACAAATTCGGTGAAAAATTTGTCGAAATTAAAATTAATCAGCATGAGGAAAAATCCAGATAATGGTTTCGTTTAATTTATTTGTTTCGTTTGTTTCGTTTGTGGTAATATAAATTTGGAAAGGAGTAACCGAGTATGCCGATAACAGTCGAAGATGTTTCACTTGCTAAGAGAGGACAAAAACTATTGCGGACAAAACATCATACAAACTTGAGCTCTGATACGCAGCAGGTTGAGCTGCCCGCCTCCGTCATCGAAGTTCTGGAAAAAGCACTGTCATATATGGCGCAGGGTAAAGATGTCACGATCATTCCCCAGACGGTCGAAATGACCACCGGACAGGTTGCCGAGGTGCTGCGCGTTTCCCGTCCTTTTGTCGTTAAACTTCTGGAAAATGAAGAAATCCCGTTTCGCAAAGTCGGAAAGCATCGCCGGGTTCTGCTGGAAGATGTCATTGCCTACAAAGAGCGAATTGATAAAGGGCGCCTCAAAGTCCTGGAGAAATTAACCGCCGAGGCTCAAAAACTGAACTTAGGTTACTAAAAACAAATGATCCGAAAAAGAGGACTTCTCGACGCGTGTGTTTTGTATCCGGCGCCGCTTCGTGATTTTTTGATGCATTTGGCTTTGCTCGATGTTTTTGAGGCGCGTTGGACCGAAGAAATCCACGACGAATGGATTCGTAATGTGTTGGCTATGCGTCCGGATTTGAAGATTGAACAATTGACCAGAACTAAAGATTTGATGAATTCTCACGTTCGGGATTGTTTAGTGGAGGGATACGAAAAAATAATTCCGTCTTTAACATTACCCGATTCGGGCGACCGGCATGTCCTGGCTGCCGCGATTCATACAAAAGCGGATGTGATCGTGACCTTCAATTTAAGGGATTTCCCCGCCGCCGTTTTGGAGAAATTTGGAATTACAGCAAAAAATCCTGATGATTTTCTTGTCGAATTATTTGAAACGGATGCAGAGAACATTTCTCTTGCCTTTGAAAGACAATTGAAAAGCCTCAAAAATCCTCCCAGAACGCGAGATGAACTGCTCGAAACTCTCGAAGCGCAGAATTTAAGCAAAACCATATTGAAATTACGAAAAAACTAGATAGTTGATTGGTTGTTAATTCAAATTTCCTTCCAAAGGATACGCCTAAATTTTAACTCGGATTAATGTCAATCATTAACTGAAAATTTCAGAACCTTTAAAAGCCATTCCGATTCGGTCTCAACTGAAATTTTGTTTCCATTGCTACCCGGATTCCCGCCGAAGCAACCAGCGAAAAAACCGTTTATAAGCAGTCGAATGGGTGAAATTCAACCACTGTATAGTTGAATTTCACCCATTTAATACTACATCTGAATCAAAGGCATAAAAATTGCACCCCAACCGGATTGTCAATATATTTATGCCGCAAACACCAACCACACAGTCTTCAAGCGAAAGCAAAGTAATAGTGCAATCTGCGGGCGATAATACACTGACGGTGAAACGTCTGCTTGATTTGAATAATATCCAAACAATGAGTTTGCAGGTTCTGTCGCCGACGGTAAAAGAAGTTATTGCGCTGAAGATTGACACAGAACAAGCCTTAGACGATTACGCGAATCGTCTGCGCGAGGGTTACAAAACAAACAAAGAAGGTTTCCGCGACGGTTTGAAGCTTTTGAGCGATTCGCTTGATAAAGGCGAACAAATTACGATTGCCTGTTCGTGTCGAACCGGCGGAATGTGTCACGCCGATGTCGTGAAAATGGCGATTGAGAAAGTCAATACTCATCTTAAAAATGAGCGGATTAGCGAAAAAATAAGAAGTGACATAATCGAAGGTCGTAACTCCGGTCAAGATACTTCAATCAAACAGCCGCTAATTGTCAATCCGCGTACGCAACGGGCGATCAACGAAATCTTCAGCTTTAGCGAAAACGACCGGATTTTGGAAAAAATCAATGAAACCGACGGCAGAAACCGCAGCGAGCAAGCCTCTTACTTGGGGCAGTCTTCGCAATTGGTCCGCGACATTTACGAGCGCGGCGCGCTCGTTGTGGACGGCAATCTAATCGTGCCGCAGGAAAAATTGTCCGTTTCACCGCCATTATCAATTACCACGCAAGATTACGCCGTTAGCAGAATCGGTAAAATTTTGCAGAATGAAGACCGGGCGAAAGAACTCGCGCCGGTAGTCGTCGAATACGGCAATAAAATTGCGGGACTGACGGCGGACGGCGAAACCAAACTTAAAGTTTTCGGTTGGATGTATGAATCCTTGGAAGGCAAAAGCGAAAATCTTGAACGTAGTGAAAACCGTTTCTTTGCTGAAAAGCCGAAATTCGACGAAATGCTCGAAAAAATTTCTGTCTTAGCCGAGGAAATGCACTCGCTTGAACCGCTGGACAAAATAGAATTTGTCCCGCTGGCAGGATTTGAGCAGGATGAAATTCAAGAGTCGGTTTTTGATAACAAAAGCGAAAACTTGAATTTGGAAGAAATTTACGAAGAAGCGATTAGTCTTGAAGGAAGCGAAAAGGAACAATTTGCTTATGAACAGAACGCATCGGAACAGGCGGAGATTGTCGAGCCGAACGGAAAAATAAATACGACGGGCTACGAGCGAATCGAGTTAAGCGTAGGTATTCCGCGCATCCCTGAAGATTACACTCAAACGGAAATTAACCGCCTTGTAACCGAAACTCTACCGGAAATTGATCGTCAGTTAGAAAACGGTGTAGCTCCGAAGGAAATACTCGCTCCATATAATCAAGCAGTTTGGCAAAGTGCGAGAGAACACGCACAAAACAGGTTAGAATCCATTTATCGAAAACAAAAAATTAACGGGAAAGAAACTCAACAATTAGACTCGAAAGCAGTTAATTTAACCCAAACTATCGAACAGCAACTGGCGAAAATTGATCTGCGTCGTCAAAACATCATCGAACTTAAAAGTCCGGGCGAATTTTTAGCGGCTGAAAAAGAGACGGTCAATACGTTTTACCGCCAGCAAAAGCAGGAAGTCGGAAATCTGCTGACAAAAATTGATGAAATTCGGGAACAAAAATCAATTAAGGACGATAAAACTCAAGAAATTTCTCTCAAAAAGGAACTTAATCAAATCAGAGAAGCCAAACCCAATTTTGCCTTTAAGCTCGAAACTAGTGCCGAAAATGTTGTCGGAAAACCATCCGAACAAACGGTCGAGAGGCGAAATTTTATTTCGTCCTATATCAATTATCAGCTCAAACAGCCGGAAACAAGATTGCGCTTTGAGAATGAAAGATACCGTGATTTTGCCGCACGTCTTGAAACCGCCGCGACGCGCGATGAGGTGATGAAACGTGCGTCCGAAATCCGCGCCGAAAACGCCGCGCTCGGAATGAAATGGAAAGATTTGGAAAAGAGCGAAAAAGAGAAATTGCCGCCGCCTCTGACAAATAAGGAAATGCAGTTTCTCTTTACCGAAACATCGCCCGCGCATTATACCAACGAGATGACCGCCGCACGGCTTTCTTACGCTCACGCCGGCGCGAGCCGCCGCGCGATGACCGAATCATTGCTTAAAGGCGAAATCAAGCCCGGCACAGAAGCGAACCGATTGATTGACAGTCTCGAAAAAAGACTGGAAAGAAGCGATTTGAAGAATGCCACGGGAGCGACCAGACATTTTTATTTGAGTCTGAAAACGCCGAACGAAAATCTTAAAATCAAAAACTCTTTCTGCCACAAAGAAATTTACCAAAAACTTCCGCCGCCGGAAAAGGATTTTGTTTTTCAAAAGGCAATGCGGCAACTGGGAAATCTTGAATACAGGAGCGTTTATCGTCATCAGCAGCAAATAAACGCAAAACTTCAAACCGTCGGCGAACTTCAGCAAGAAAAAACTCCGAGCCGGACGGAAAAGAGTTTTCGGATTCTCGGCACGTTTTCGCAAGCACGGATTTTAGGCGAAAAAATCGAGTTGGGTGAATTAAATACGAAAGAAATCAGCCGGAATGATGCCGCCGCCGTCGCCCTTTTGCTCAATAATCAATCGGTCGAGAAAAACGAACTGATGAGCCGTGAGCTAATCGGGAGCAGAAACCCGGAACACCAAAAAATCGGTGAAATTTTAGGTGTTTTCAGCCGGGCGGAAAACGAGCAAAGCGGCAAGACAGCAACAGTTAAAATCACGCTTCCCGAAAAGTCACTTGTCGGCGCGGAAACTTACGCGGAACTGCTCGAAAAAATCTATCCCGAAAGTGAGCGCGACCGATTTAAACTGTCGCGTTTGGGCAGCGAACGGGTGGCGGAAGCAAAAATCAAAGGCGAAACGGAAGTTATCAAAAGTTGGAGCGAGGAAATAAGAAACAACGATTATAAGCCGGAAGCAACTGAACTTGTTTCCTATGCCGAGCGCGAATTGACCGAAAATTTTTCGCGTCTTGACTCTATCTTGCGCGAATCGGGAAAAACGCAGCGGGAAAATAATGCGGCAGTTTCAAAATATATACGGGAAACTTCAACGGAAATTCAAAATCAAAAACGGGCGCTTCCCGCACTCAAAGAGCAAAAACAAATCGTTCTCAACGCTTTGAAGCCCGGCGGCGCAGGTTTTGCCGCAAATAACGCGAACAACCGATTTTTTCAAACGGTTCAGAAAAAAATCACCTTCGACGATTTTCAAAAATTTGCGGCAGGCGAAAAATTACTTGCCGACAATGCCCCAAGGTTGAGTCAAATCTTTTGGCAAATCGAATCCGGGCGCATCGTTTTAGATGAAAATAAAATCAAAGATTACGAGCCGAAGGTTGAGGAAAAAGCGGAAAACACTCGACAAACAAATCAAAAACAGGAAATCAAGCCGCTGAGTCTGCGGCTTTACGAAGCGGAAATCGAACTAACGGAAAAACGATTGCTGACGAAGAGTTTGAGCGAAAAACTCGCGTTAAATAAAGGGCTTCTCGAATCTGAAAAACTGCCAATCGTCGAAACCGTCTTTTCCCCAGCCGAGCGCGAACAAATAAAACGCGATGCCGGTCAAATCGCCAAAGAACGTCTTGAACCGAAAGAACTCGATGCCGACCACCGGAAAATTTCCGTCGCGGCGAGCCGTCAGGCACTCTCGACTTTCAAACAACTGGAACAGGCGCACAACCTTTACCAATTCAGCAATGATGCGGCGAAAATCAGCGAAGCCTTTTTCAAGCTCGACCGCGAAGCTGCGAGTCTGTTCAAAATTCGTCAGGAATACAATCGCGGCGAAAAAATCGCTCTCCTGCGCGATGGCATCAAATCAGACCTTATTGATATGTTGAGAAAAAGCGGAGGCGCGAAAAGCGGCGATTTAATCGAACGGACAAGTAAAATTCTCGCGGTGAATTTGACTAAGACAGGTTTAGAGCAGATTGTTTCCAACAAGCAAAAAATTACCGCCATCAGTCTTGAAATCGGCGAGAAGACCGAACAAAAACTCGGCGGAGCGGTAAAAATCAATCTTGAATCCGCGCCGGCAAAGAACAATCAGCATCAACAATCACCGAAACAATCGAAAACCGTCTGGGAAAACGCCGCGCCGAAAAATCATGCAATAAAAGACGCGCCGTTTTTCTCGCGCTGAAAGGGAAATTAAATCGCCAAAATTTCACAAGAAAAAAAGTTTTCATAGCAAATGGGCTTAAGAAAACTTCGGGGCAAATTCTTTCTTACGTAGAGGGTGTTTTTCAATTTTTGATAAAAACTCCGGCTGCCTTTTGCTGATTTTTAAAATCTACGATTGGTTGTTCAATCAATCCTAAAACGCCCAAGTTTTTGAGCGAGGGATTCGGCTCGATACTGTTAATTTGTTCGAGCGGGAGAGCCGCGCCTTTCCATCTGCGGCAATTTTCGGGCGAAACGACCAAAAACCAGGTCGGTGCGTCTTCGCGCTCTTTGCCCGTCGGAATCGCCCAGAGCGTAAATTGATGATGGGAAATCTGTGTGTAGAAATAATAATAATTGCGATGACTTATAGCGCGGTTTTCGGCGGAAAACAAGCGGTTTTTGCGCTCCCAGACAACGCCTTCGAGCTTCTGCAAATCAACCGGAAAACCGCCGCGTTTTTCGTGAAATTTCAATAAATCGCGCATCATCATCGAAACAGATTCAACCGGCATTTCGGCAGATTTCCTGCGGTCAACCGACCACAACGAGTAAATATAGGCGGCAATGACGATTAAAAGTGCCATCGCCGCGACGATTAAAGAAAGTTTGATTCTACTTACAGCGACCATACTTTTAAATTATGCTTCGGCTGATTTCTTTTTCGGCGCGGTCTTCGAGTTCCCGAAAGGCGGCGCGGACATCATCGCTCAAACCGTCGAGCGCGTCGCCTTCATCCTCTTCCGCTTCATCTTCCAATTGGTATGTTCTGGTTAAAACGACGGGCACTGGTTTTTCTTCGGCGGTTTCTTCGGAAACATTTTCCAAATTCGCAGAGCCGATCCGCGAAGCAATGTCTTCCGTATCGTCTAAGGGGTCGGTTAAATTATTCATGCTTTTTTCCTCCATTTTCTCAAAGATTACTTTTTCATTGATAACCTCGGCAAGCGTTTCATCCAAGATTTGGTCGAGCTTTTCACCGTCAATAATTGTCTGATTATAATTTTCGCCGTTTTCGGGGTGTGAAAAATCTACATTAGAAGTTTGATCACGTTCAGCAAACTTAAAATTTTCATCAACGTCGCCTAAATAAAGAACTCTCGGCATCGAGAATTCAGGCGAAACGTATTTTTGCTTTAAAACGGCAAGCGGCGGATAAGCGGCTTTGATCGGCGGGGCGGTATCGTTGACGATGAGTAATTCTTTATGCGCGGCGATTTGGCGAATTTCCGACGAGAGCATTAGAAAGCGTTTTTGTTCGGCGTAACGGATATTATCGTTTTTCTTGCCCGGAAAATCCTGATAAGTTTTGGCGAAAATAGTCGTTTCGCCTAATTGTTTGGAAGCGTATTCCGCCGTTATGTCGTCAAGCCCGGGCAGAAAAATCTTGGTCATCACCGTTCCCAAAATCGCGTTTGCCTGTTCTTTGCCGTATTGGTCATACATCTGCGGCAAGTCCTGATAACCCAAACCCAGACCAACGCCGCGCCCGCGCCCGATGCCGGAGATGCGTTTTACTTCCGCGACGTTGAGTTGATAGGCTTCGTCAATCAGCACAAAACAAGGTATTTCCGGTTCGTTCACGCCATCGAGCCGCATTTCCAAAACGGCTTGTCCTAAGAATGTGGCAATGAATTCTTTATAAATTTCCGCCGCGCCTTCAGATACAACCAGATAAATAGCAGTTCCCTTTTGCCTCAATTGGCGAAAATCAATCATTCGACAGCCTTTTTCTGTTTCTTCCTTAGTCGGAATAGTTGTAACAGAGCGAGTCGGCGCGAGCGTGAACGGGCGCAGTTTGTTGTAAAGTCCAATCAGCACCGAACCGTGAGTTTGCGGCGGAGAACGCCTGAAAGCGAAAAAGGCTTGTTTGGCAAAAAAACTGGGCGAAGTTTCAAGTGCGGAGGCGAAGGTATCTTCTTTTCCGCCCAGCCCAATCAGAAAATCAGCAGCAAAAGCGGGAATCGCACGATCTTCGTAAACAAAGCTGAGATGTAAAAGTATGGCCGTCAACGCGAGTTGTTCGGCTTCGCCCCAAAACGGATCTTGTGAAGTTTTTTGACGGTTTTCCGCTCCCAACATCATTCCGGCAATCTGGCAGGCGAAAGAAGGATTTTCGCGGCAGCTTGGAAGAAAATTCCATCGGTCGCTCTTTTCAGGATTGTTTAAATCAAGCCGATAAACATTGCTTGCAAAATTCCCTGTTTGCTCAATCAATTCGCCTTTCGGGTCATAAACCAAAACGGACGAATTTTTCAGAATGGCGCGAATCATCGACATAAAAAAGGTTTTCGATTTGCCCGAACCCGTCGGACCGAACATGGCGAAATGTCTGAGCCACTGCTGGCGCGGCAAAAATAGATCAAATCCCCCGAAAACTTTGGCAAGCGGCAAAGAGTTTTTGGGAAGCGGCAATGCCTTGAATTTATTGACTAATTTTTTAGCGATTAGATCCTTCAGATTTGCCCAACGCGCCGAGCCGTGCGAAGTACTCATTGTCCAGAGCCGATATGACCAGCAAAGCAGATAGCTATCCAAAAAGCCGGCGGCAAGCGACAGAATCGCCAATGACCAGAAAACAAGCCAGATAAGTCCCGAAACACCTAATAAATATCCAGCGAACAAACTCAAAAACGCGCCGGTCAAGCCTAAAAAAATAAAAAAAATGGCTTGACCGACATCGCCTGCCCACGCCCAAAATGCTTGATAGGCGGGCAAATATTGCTCATTTGCTTTGCGCGGAATGCCGCGTGATGCGTCGAATTTTTCAATCCACTCGTTTGAAAACATAACACTTTGCTGGTTTTTAACGATTCGTTGGTAATTCCTTCAGTAATCGTTTTTCTTCTTCGAGAATATTTAAGGGATTTTCGGGTTTCGGCAAAAGAGTGCCGCGCCATTGCTGCATCGTCCAACCTGCCGAAACGATTTTTTCAAGCGGCGCAAATGGCGCAGGTATGTCGAAACGACCCGTCGAAGCCGATTGAAAATAAGTAATAGTTCGTCCGTCTAAACTGTTAAGCGGAAACCGAAGCATAATCGCCGGACTCGTCAAATCTTGTTTGGGACGGGCAAGAATTTCAAATCTGAGCGGCTGCGATTGGTAACGCACCATTATCACGCTCGAAGGCGAAAACAATTCGCCTGATTCAAATTGGAATCCGGGCGGCATTAAACTTCGCTCCCGTAGGAAAGCCCAGATTTTCTCTAAATTAGGCGGCACACTTCCCTGCTCTGAATTTCCGGCAAAAACGGCGAGTGAAATCGCCATTCCGAGTGCGCCGGTTTCGCGCAAGCGTTGGCTCGTATCATAAACTTCGCCCTTAAATATTTCCGGTGCCGGGTAAATTCGGTTTTCGCTATTAACTTTGTCGGGCGTGTTAAATGACCCTTGTTCGACAAATTTTATTTGCGCCTGTGTCTGCCCGTTTCTAAAGAGGCGAAGTCCGCCGATGACTGCCAAAAGCAACAATACTAAAGCGAGGACGTTGAATGTAGGAGAAAAAAGACAAGCGCGAAAACTATTCGCTAATTTCTCCGATTTTTTGCGCTTTTCTTCTTGTATATGTTTATTGGTTCTCTCTTTTTTAGGCATAAACTGTTGAAACTTGCGTTAAGTTTTTTCCGGTAATTTGTCCGCCGAATGCTATCAGCCGCGCTGCATACTTCTCATCTCTTGAGCCAAGCCAGCGGTCAATCTGTGGGTGAAAAGCTATTGCCGTCAGCAGCAGATAATCAAGTTGAAGTTTGAGAAATTCCTGTGCTTCGCTCGTTTTGACGAAATAGCAAAAATAACGAATCAGGGAATCTTCATCTAAATCTTCAAGACAATCGCGCTCAAAAGCTCCGACGACATCAATGGATTCTCTTAAACTGGGATAATCTTCGAGTCCCGCAACGCCGCGCACACCGTCGAGAAGTTTTATCGCCAGCGCGAGGTGAACCGATGTTGCTTTCGGACATCGCGCCCGCAAAATTTCGAGTTCTTTTATCAGCGACGGCGTAGAAAAACTTGAAAAAACGTGGCGCGAAATAAAAGGTGCGCTCAATTTATGGCGCAGATCGTTGGAGGTCGTCACAACAATCGGGCGCGCTTTCCAATCCGAAACTCCTACAAAACCACTGTTTAGACGCGGAATATAGATAAGTCCGCGCTCTAAGGGCATCAGCATCGAATCTTCAATACTTGCCCCGAATTTATCGCTTTCGTCGAGTATCAAAATCGGCGGTGCCGTTTTGTCTCCAAGCCCTGCCGTCTTTGCCGCCAAGTCGTAAGCCAAACCCATTTCGCCCAAAATCAAAAATTCACGTTTCCATTTTTCTTGTCGAGCGCGATTCATTAAACCCTCACGTTCATTTTCGGGTAAAGTTTTGGCAAGCAGAAGATTTTCATTCATCCACGCGGCTTGTTCTTCCCTATCCCAATCGTAAAGAATTTCCTCTTGTTTCAAACCGTCACGCCCGGACACGATGCAGGTTGTCAGATTGCAGCTTGCCGCTAACGCTTCGGGAAATGCAGTTTTACCGCTGCCGCGTGTGCCGGAGATGAGCCACGCTCTGCCGGATTTGAGGGATTGGCAAAAGTCTGAGAAATTCTGTTCTTCAGGCACATATCCGGTTTGACAAACAAGGGCGTAAAGTTCGCTTTCTTGCCCTTCAAGCACAAGTTGGCGCGGATTGATTTGCGGTTTTTGGTAATTGTGCGGAATCATAAAAATTCACCTTTCAGAAATTACTTTTCTTCCATCGCCAAAACCTTTTCGGCAAGCTGGCGAAATTGCGGAGTCATTCGCGGTAAGGCGGCTCGGATTTTCTCCTTATTACCTCTGGTGAACAAGTCAGCCAGTTCGCTTTCCGAGAGTCCCGTTGCCGTTTTCGAGTTCTGACCTAACCTTTCTGCGTCGGAAATTTCATCCGGCAAATCCGTAACCAAAACAAAGCCTGTTGTTCCGGCAGAAATTTCGACGAATTCATTGGAATTTCGATTATTTCCGACCAAGCCTGATAATTCTTCACTCAGCACGCCCGAAGCCTTAGATGAAGCATCGGAAATAACCACGGTTCCGCCCGAACGCCTGTTTCCGATTGCGCCGAGCGCAACCGCGCTCGTTTCACGAAGACCGCTAAGAACGCGCGACCAAGTTCCCTTCACTTGGCGACGACGACCCACCACGCCGGAAGCACCGTCATTTCCCATTACTTCGCCTTCAAATTTGACGAGTCCGCCGGTTTTAGTGTCAATCAAGCCAATAACCGAAATAAAAGCGCGTTTGTATTCGCTACCGCGCAAATTTCCGACTAAAACCGTTCCGGCAGGGAAAGAATAATTTTTCCCTGTAATGCTTCGTGTTAGTTCCATTCTGACCAAACCGCCCGAAGCTCGCAGAGTATAAACCGCACCCAAAAATCGTATCGGCAAAAGAGTTCCGAACGGGATTGCCGTCGCTGAAATGTTGGTCGAATTGGCGTTTTCGTTTCTGGTTACTGTCTGGTTGTTCGACCCGAAAATTACATCCGCATTTTCCTTCCGCTCAATGCCGAAAAACAATGAACGTCCAAGCGGAGCGGTTTCGTTTTGCTGGTTCGACTGAGTTTCTGTCCTGTTCAAATTATTACTGCTCGAAACATTTTGATTTTCGTTTGAAACCACAGAATTTTGCGATTTGGTTAAATTTGCCGTGTTTGAAGTCGTCGGATTATTAACCGTATTTCTATTTGTTTCGGAAAGCGCGTCCGGCACGACAATAGGTTCATTCAAATCGGCGGCTTTGGTCGGCGGAATATCAACCGATGAATTGGAGTTCAAATCGTTGGTTATGCCGCCGTCGCCGGAATTTGTCGCCGTGTCGGTTTGCCCGTTCGGATTCTTTTCGGCAACCAGATTTAAAGCCATTTTCAACTTTTCATCTTCGGTAACAGGCGCCTGTGAATTCGGCGAATTTACTTTAGTGGTGCGGTCAACTGTCTGCTTAACGGGCGCGGAAAAAACTCCGATACCGAAAAACCAGGACAGTATTAGCACCAGTAAAACAAAGCCGAAGACACAGCCGACAAATGCCAGAAACAGTTTTTTCCTTGATGGTTTGGCAGTTTGTTCAAGCGTTTCAAACTCTTCATCTTCGGTTTCACTCAGCAAATTTTCATCCGCCGATGTGTTTTCGCCGGCAGCTTCCCGAAGGAGTTTTTCGCGTTCATCGTCCGTTTCCGAGATAGGAAGTGCGGCGGGAACATCATTCATTTCAGCTACTTTGACAGACATCTGTTTTACTCCTTCGTGGTTTCATTAGAATTGGTCAATACGATAGTTGTTGGTGAATCGGCGGCTTCGCGGTGTGAAGCCAATACGCTCAGGCGTTGACTTGCGCCCATCACCGGTGCTTTATAAACAAGCGCGTAATAAACGGTTGAGCCGGGTAGAACCAAGCCTTCGGAACTCGTCGTTTCAACATAGATTCGTTCTAGCCGTTCGGTTTGCAACGCATTTCCCTTTTCATCAACTGTCAAAATTTGCAGTTCGGGTGTCCCCGGCACGAGTCTTAAATTTGAAGTCGAATTATTGCGAACGGCAATAACAACCAATCTTTGTTCCGCATCAATTTCCGAAACTTTTGAGACAGCTAAACTCAAGCCGTTACTTGCCGCCGTCCACGCTCCCAAATTTTTCGACGGGTTTTTCAAGCAATCCGCTAATCGTTTATTGACGAGGCGCGAAAGTTCCAATCCGGTTTTGGGATTTTTCGATGGTTTTTCATCAGACCGGCGGCTGATCGAGCCTTTAGTTACTTCTAATGACACGAGGCGCACAGGATTTGAGTCGGTTTCATTTGTAGTTTCGTCCGTAGTTTCCTCAGTTGTCGAGCTGACTAATTTGGAATTTGCCCGTGTGTTTCTAACGCTTGTTGATCTTATTTCTTCGCCGAGATTATAAGCCAGTCCCGCCGTGCGCCGTGCCGCGATCACTTCATCACGGTTGTAATTGATGACGCAGCGATGCGCGTTTTTTCTGATTTCCGACACGGGAACAAATTCCAGAATCAAAATCAGACCCGAACGCATCTGCAAAGTAATCGTTGCCGATGAATTTGCCGCACTCGTTACAAAGCCTTCGCCCGGATAAATCGTAATCGAGCGGTCTAATTCTTTAGTCGGCGACTGAAAAACTGAAACGAGCTTCGGATTGCCTTCATGGATGTAATAAACGCCGTCGGACGCGGGAAATTCGACGATTGAAACGGCATTTTGCGCGAGTCCCAAGCGAACGACAGTCGGCTGTTTGGGATTCACAACAACGCTTGCCTCGCCCGACAAAAAATCTGTTTCGGCGGCGTTGATAATTGTTACCGGAGTGGTCGAATTGGTCATCATGTTGGGGTTGTCGGATTTATCGGCTTTGTTAGATTGAACATTTTTTGCTACCGTGTTGCTTTTTTTGTTTGAGCGCGTTCTTTGTGCCGCCGCATCCATTGTGCCGCACAACAAAATTGCCATCGCCAGAAAGACAAGTTTGATTAAAGCGGAATGCCGGATTTGTCTTTCGTCAGTTAATAAATTCAAAAAATATAGTTTTTGCATAAGTTTTCCTCTCACTTAAAGCGCAGGAAAAGCCTGCGCCGCTCATTAAATTTGAAAATCGAAAATTATTGCTTCGGCTGTAGGTTTTCGCCGGAATTGGTGTTTATCTGTTTATCAGGGGTCGTTTCTGAAGATTCAATCTCCTCATTTGAAATATCGCCATCCGCCAGTAGCGCAATCGGCGAAGACGTTTTACCACTGACTGGTTCCACACGGAATCTCAAGATGGTAAATCCCGTCCGCAGATTGTTATCATTTCGCGCCGGTGATGCAGGTGAATCTTTGAGCAAAAATTTGCATTTTAACTGCAAGGTTTCTTCAACATCCTGACCTCCAGATTTGCGCCGAATGCGTCGAATGCCGATTGCCCGCAGGATATACGGGTCGCGTTCATCAACCGACAAATCCTGTAATTCCCACGATGAATTAACGCTTTCCGCTTTTTCCGCCGCAAGTATCCCGTTTTGTTTTAATCGTGTGGCAAGCTGAAGCGATAAATCTGCATCAAGCATCCGAAGAAGTTTATTGACCTGCGATTCTCTGGTCGTTTGTTCGACTTCGTAAAGAGCTTTCAAAAACTCTTTGACCAGATATTTTTTGTCGGTATTATTCGGTCGGTCCGGCGCAATCTCGACATTTTCAGTCGCGCCGTAATCACGGTTGTTGAGTTCAACCACGCGCCCTGAAGATTTGTCCACGACAATCCGGTCAGCTTTGCGAACTGCCAAGAAAACATTGATGCCGATGCTGATGGTTAAAACGGCGAGCAGCACCCAAACCGCACGAAGCAAAGATGAAATCGTCAGAGCATCTTCAGGATCACGGGTAATTTCAACCGCGCCGGAAAAATCAAGCGGCAAATTTTCAGTTGTTTTGTGATAAACGGACGAATATCCGCCATCGCTTGTTTGTTGTTCAAGTAAATCGTCGGATGATTTTTTTTTCATTATTATTCCTATCTCGGAAAAATCAAAAGAAAGAGTTTTAGCTATCCGAAAGAGGCTTAGGGCAAGATGAGTGCCAGAAGTTGATGGAATTTTTGAGAATGTTGAGAACCGGATTTTGAGGCAAGTAAAATAGGATTAATCGAACAAAATGCGATCAATTAGCAGAAGGTTTTGACGAAAAGATCGCCGGAAACAGCGCTCAAAGCATTTGTAAAATTTTATGGAGGAAATGAATTGAAGAACTTCGTGGTGCAAAAATAAACCAGTGGTGCAAAAATTCGCCAATGAATAAGTTCTAGTTCAAGCAACAAATTGTCTTTTGTTCACAAAACGACTTCTCAAAAATTTTCTCCCATACAATTTAAGTTTTATTTGTTCGTAGGGACGGCGAAAAAAGTTGAACGCGCCTTGTTTGTCGTTTTCAAGCGGCTGTCATTGTTAATGACGACGACTCCCGAATCAGTTAATTTTTCCTTTTTGCCGTTATTAATTAAATAGCGGCTGCCGGAGCGCGAATCATAATAAACTTCAGTAAATTTGGTTTCTTGCAGATTTGATTCTTCATCGCGCCGAAAGTTTGCCGTCACGACATTCGCCAGATTTGCATCTTGTTTAGGTGTAGTCTGCGGAAGCGATACAGGATTATTAAAATTAGGAATAATTCCAAGTTCCCGGTCAAAGACTCCGACGCGGGCAACCGTGGCAGAAATAACAGGCGGAAAATTGGCTCTAACAACCGTTGACGGAAATGCCCTCCTATTAAGCAACCAACGATAAATTTTTAGACCGCGCCCGACATAGCCGATAGTTTCCGTGTAGGGCGGAACGCCGCCGATAGTTTTGATTCCCTTCGGGTTGATGATTTTGCGCCCCATCCGCAGAGTGCGCCCGTAAAGATAGGCTGAAACCGTGCCTTCACCGGAATTGTAGGCGGCTAATATGGAATCAATCCGTCCGCCGAAAAGGTTCGATAAATACTTGACATAACGGGCGGCGGCGTGAATCGCCGGAATCGGCTGATACGGGTTTTCCAAATCAAATCGGGTGGCGGTTGCCGGAATAAACTGCATCATCCCCCGCGCGTTTTTCGGACTCGTCAGCCACGGGCGAAACCGGGTTTCGTTGTAAGCAATCGTCCATAAGATATTCGGATCAACGCCTTCTTTTTCAGCGGCTCGCAGAATCTCGTTTTCAAAATAAGCGGCGCGGGTTCGCACGTTAAGACGCGAAAACTGCTCGCGTGTGAAGTTGGTTTGGGCATTTAAGTCGCTTGCCAAAAGACTTACCAAAACAACTGCCAATAAAAGGCTTTTGCAAAGTTGCTGAAAACGGCTCCTCTGTGCGGAGAAAATAATCATCATCTGAATGTTCACCTCGAATAAAATTAATTGAAAGAAAAAGTGTTTTTCGATTTTCTTTCGAGAACGCTTTGGCAAGCCTTATGCCGAATTCGGGCGAGTTGCGTAGAAACTCAATAAAATTAGACTTTTCCGCTATCGGCACAATCCTTGCTTTGTCGGTTAAATGAACATTGTGGACAAGCCTTGAAAACAGGTAGTTTCGCCACAAAAATCACTTTCAAAATCAGAGGAGATTTTCGATGAATAACAAAATAGAAATCTGTCAAAAAGCCGTAAAAAGTGCGGCGCACAAATTACAAATCAACTTTTCAAAAACAAAAAACATTTGTCTGAAATACACCAAAGCCGGACTCCCGGTTTTCGCCGTAATGGGAACGAGTCTTTTACTTAATCAAACTGCATCGGCACAAGGTCCGATTTTCTCAGGTGATGCCGGAAATCTTTCAAACATTATCCGTGAAGGTTTGAAGTTGATGGCAATTTTATTGTTTTGTCTCGGCGCGGTCGGGATAGCGTGGGCGATTTTTAACAAGATGACCGGCAAGGAATGGGGCAGCCAAGCCTTCGGCGCGATTTTAGCTTTCGCTTTCGGAACAGTCGTTGCGGTTTTTTGGAACATCGCGCAGGGGCAAGCAGTTACCGTTGACACCAACTTCTAAAAAATAATGCGAAGACGACCAACCAGACCTAACATTTTTCGCCATTTAAGGCGCTTCGGCGTTTTCCAGAGCGACTGGAAATACATACTGATTCCGACGGCGGTGATGTATTTCCTGCCGTTCATTTTCAGAGCGTGGTTTTACTACATTCCATTGGGCTTTCCGCTTGGAGTTCTGACTTTCATTATCCTGCTTGGAATTTTTAATTTTCTGCGGGCAAGCAAACCGGAATGCTGGCTCAAAAACCGTTTCGATGCTGTGTCGGACAGTTGGGTGAATTTTCGCGCTCCCGTAGGCGACGAATTCGCTAAAAAGGATTGGATAAAAAGAAGAGGTAAATAAAATTTATGGATGCCGCTAATCTAACATTTGCACATATTTTTCTGACTATTCTAGGGAGTTTTTTTGTAGGCGGAGTAGGTTTGGCAATCGGCTGGCGAGTTTTGCCGATTGCTAAAACGCATCGCAAATCTAAAACGACTCAGCCAAACGAAAAAGTTGTTGAAAAATCTATTGATACGACTAAAGGAAACGGGCGACTATTTCCGACTGAAATTTTAGGTCTGGAAGGCAACATCATCCGCTACCGCGACGGGAGTTTTGCCAAAGCCTATCGTTTTGAACCAGCGAATACGCTTTATGACGATGAACGCCTGACAGAGCAGCGCGTCGAGGAATTGAAAACGCTGCTCAAATTTGAAAAGCCCGATAAAACAATCATTCAGTTTCGTTTTGAAACTAAACCGGATGACGGGCGGGCGTTGCGGGATCATTTGCGAACCAGAAATACCGAAAAAAGCGATCCGCTCGCTTCCCTGCTGCAAGCAACCAACCTGGCAGTTTACGAAGAAGCCATAAAAAGCGGCGAGATACGGGCGCAAACTGCGACCGTTTGGATTCGTGTGCCGACCAAGCATTTGAACGATAACAGTATTTTCTCGCGTTTTGTGCCTTCGCTTCTGAGGGAAATAAAGTTAGGCGAATTTTTTAGCTTTCTTTTTACGCCGGTTATTTCAGGCAAAAATGCCTTTGCCCAAACATTTTTGACAAGAGAGATAAAAGCTGAAAAATATTGCCGCCAAGCGGCACAGAAAGTTTTTCAAGCCTTTGAAGCCAATTTTCCGAAAGAGTTGAATTTGCAGGAACTCGCCGCACAGGAACATTTCAACGAGATGTTTCTAAGCCACCGGCGCGAACACACCAAAGCTCCGAAATTGCCGAATCAAAAACGAGTTGATGTCCGGCGATATTTGACGAGCGTAGGATTAGAATGCGATGAAACGAACTATCTACTTCATAACGGAGCGTTGGCAAGTCTGGTGAGTCTGAAAACTTTGCCAAACAGCTTTGTCACCGCCGACACGATGCGCTATTTAACCGCGACGAGAAACTTGCGGTTTCCGCACGAAATAATTGTTGATTTAACGACCACAGAAAAAACGGCGGCGAAAAAGGATTTGCAGAAGCGGATTGACCGGATTGACGGCAGCCGCAACACCTGGTTCGGTTTCCGCCAGCTCAAAAAAGATGCCGTCGTCATCAAATCGGATTTAGAAAATCTGCTCGAACAAGTCGAAGCCGATAACGAGGAAATCTGCCGAATCAGAATGAATATTATCGTCTATGGCGGCAAACCGCGCGGGAGAAATGAACTACTTGAAATGGTTAAAATCCTCGATGACCGATGCGATGAATATATAGCTTCCATTCGGAAAAGATGCGGCGCGGACGCGATTCGTGAAGACGCGGCGCGGCAGCGGGCAATTTACCCCCGAATGCTCGCCGGTGAACTCTCTTACAAAAAAACAGGGCAGGAACTCGTCGAAACCGCCGATTCGGTCATCGCGTTCGTTCCAACCGAAACTACTTGGCGCGGCAGCCCGCGACCACACAGTATTTTTACGACACCGACGGGAACGATGTTCGGTTTAGACCTCTATGACCGCGCTTTGATCAAATCGCCGACGGTCATCGTTACCGCCGCTTCCGGCGAAGGTAAATCATTCTTAGCGACAATGCTCATTACCGACATCCGCGCCCATCGCGGACAAGTAAAGGTGCGCGTAATGGATTATCGTTATTCTTTCAAACCGATTTGTCGGCTTTTTAACGGCAGACATATCGAATTTAACGAACGTGAGCCAAAACCAATCAATATCTGGAACTATCCGGACATTGAAACGGGTAAAATGCCTACCAAGCGGCAACTGGCAATGGTTTTGACCGATATTTTGATTTTGAGCAAAACGCCTCGAAACGATGCTATTTCAAGCGCGATTGCCGCAACGATAATTGATGAAGTCTACAAAATGGCGATTGCACGAAACGGGATGGGCAGACCGAAGTTTCAGCCGACTTTAGGGCATTTTCTCGATGTTCTTAAAAGTTATCATTGGCAGGACGCACAGAAAGCCCGTGCTGATGAACTTTATCTCAAACTCAATATCTACCGCAAAGACCCGTGGCTCAATGCACCGACGCATCCCGATTACGACACGAATTCGATGTTCGACGTTTTTGAACTTTCGACGATTGCGACACTGGACGAAAAAATACGCGAAAGTGTCGGTTTCCGCATCAGCGCAAAAATTATGCAGGAAATCGGCGAAGAGGATGAAAACAGGCAGAAAACGCCGATTCTTTTCATCTGCGACGAAGTGCGCGAAATCAACAAACATTTTCCGTCAATTCAGGAATTGATGGCGGAAGCGTCGGTGACGGGGCGCAAAGAAGGATTGGTCACGATTCTTTTCTCGCAAGCATACGAACATTTTACGGGAACAACCGAACGCCCTAATATCACGGGGATTGATCTGGTCAAAAATTCCGGTGTGAAAATTATCGGCAAACAAATCGGCGGTTTTGAACGCCTGGCTGCCGATTGCGAGTTATCCAAAGAAACAATCGCCGCCGTGAGAGCAATAAATAATCAATATGGGCGATACACGCAATGGGTAATGGTCATCGGCAGCGGAGACGACAAAATTATTGAAATGGCTGAAGTTCACGCTTCACCGACGATGCTGTGGGCGAATACCAACGACACGAATGAAGCCAATGCCCGCCGCCTCGTCGAGAGTTTAAGACCTGATTTGCCTCTGGCATTTGTTGTCAGCTGGCTCGCGGGCAAATATCCAACCGGATTATCGGCTATTGGACTGACAAACTTGTGTGAGCAAGACTTTGCCGAACTAAAAACAGGAGAAATTTTATGAAAACGAAAAATTTAAGTTTTTTGAGACAAATCCTCATGAGTCTTTTGCTCTCATCAATTCTGCTTGGTTTAGAAGTGAAACCGGTGCGGGCGCAATGGACGGTTTTTGACCCGACACAATACGTCCTACAGGTTGAAAAAAAAATTGAGGAAGCAGCCCGATGGATCGAAACAATCGATTATTACGTCCGAACGTATGAAAAGGCAGTCCAGCAATACGAGAAAATGATTGAAAGCGTTGCTAACTTGCGCGGTATTTTAGACATCGTGGACGAGCAAATAACGCGGCACAAGCAGTTGATTACAACTTACGCCGCGCTTGGGCGACTAATCCGAGATACTTTCGAGTTAAAACGGCTCATCGAAAACACGATCACCAGTCAGATTCAATCGGTGATGAATATTTCGCGCCGGCTTCGCAACGGCATTTTTGATATGGATGCCAATAAGCGCGATTTGGACGAGTTTTTAAGACATTCAATCGGGCGCAGTGCGGATGCTGAACTGAGGAATCTGGAACGGCTCGCTAAACTCGACGCGGAACTCGAACGCTATCTCTATGACCGCGAATTGATGCTGCTCGACCTCGCTAAATTATATGAAGAACGCGAGAAAATCGCCGACGAAATCAGAGCAATCGAGGCTAATGCCGAAGCCAACCGCGATGGAATTCAATCGTTGATTGACCAAATGCTGGCAATAAACCTTCGCATCACAACCCTCGAAGGACAACTGCGGAATCTCGAAGCCAAAATTCAGGAAAAGTTTGTGCTTTACGGTTTCAAAATCGAGCAGATGACCGAGTTTGGCGAGGAAATCCGCAAAACCAGCGAGATGATGACCGGCATCACGCAGGCATCGGACGAGTTTTTGCAGGAACTCGAAACTTTCGAGGTCTGGAATGAAGAAATTTACGATAACCAACTTCCCTGACTTTTTGGATTGGCAAAAGCACCAAGTAAAAAATGATGAAAATTACAAATCATAAAATTATGACAAAGTTTGCCTTCGTTATTTCAATCTTAATAATTTTTCTAGTCGGTGGAGACAACACACTCGCCCAAAGACCTCGTGTTCAACCTCCGCGGGTGGAAGGACAGACACCCGTCGGCACCGTCAACGGACAGTCAATTACCGGCAATGATTTAATTTTGATGATTGGTTCCGATTCGCCCTTTATGCCGCCGCTCGACGGCAGCCCGGTGCCGGTTTT
>Ga0136617_10001272_pt1 | contig 22170 bp, 20 predicted proteins | sample AntDrymUQ3222106_2_FD_129672 | JGI IMG/M metagenome (GOLD analysis project Ga0136617, IMG submission 129672) | Polar desert sand microbial communities from Dry Valleys, Antarctica - metaG UQ322 (21.06) | ecosystem: Environmental > Terrestrial > Soil > Desert | place: Antarctica: Dry Valley...
AGGCCTTCGAGAAGAAGAAGGTCGCCATCAACCTCGGCACGTTCGTCGGCGCCGGCGGCGTGAGAGAGCTCGTCCTGGGGCGAGAAGAGCGCGCGCCCAACGCGGACGAACTGAAAAAGATGGAAGCCGCTGTCGCCCAGGCCATGGAGCAAGGCGCGCTGGGACTGTCGACCAGCCTCCTCTACGTCCCCAGCAACTACGCGACCACCGAGGAGATCATCGCGCTCGCGATAGTCGCCAGACGCTACGGCGGCAGCTACATCACCCACCAGCGCAACGAGGGGTTCGGCATCAACGAAAGCCTCGACGAGGTCTTCCGCATCGCCAGGGAGGCCGACATCCCGGCCGAGATCTACCACCTGAAGACCGCCGGTCCGAAAGCGTGGGGCATGATGCCCGCCGTCCTCGAGCGCATCGAGGACGCGCGCGCGCAGGGCCTCGACGTCGTCGCCGACGTTTATCCGTGGACGGCGAGCTCCAACTCGCTACACGCCACGCTTCCCTACTGGGCGCGGGGCGGATCGCGCGAGGAGATGGTCACCCGCCTGCAGGACCCCGCCGCGCGCGAGAAGGTCCGCGACGAGCTGGCCCAGGACGACGCGTGGGCGCTCGAGAATGGCCCCGGGCGCATCCTGATCGCGGACACCCTCGACCCCGCGCTCTCCCGCTACGAGGCCAAGAACCTCGACGAGATCGCCAAGGCCGAGGGCAAGCATCCGGCCGACGCGCTCATGGACATCGTCATCGCCGACAAGGGCAACACCTCGAAGATCACATTCAGCATGAACGAGGACGACGTGCGCGCGGCCGTCCGGCATCCCCTTGTCAGCTTCAACACGGACTCCGGCGCCTCCGCCACCGACGGCATCTTCTCGAAGGAGCGCAACCACCCGCGCGCGTGGGGCACCATGCCCCGCATCCTCGGCAAGTACGTGCGCGAGGAGAAGCTGCTGTCGCTGGAGGAAGCGATCCGAAAGATGACGTCGCTCCCCGCGACGCGGATGAAGCTCGACGGCCGGGGCCAGATCCGGCCCGGCTTCTTCGCGGACATCGTCCTCTTCGACCCCGACACCATCATCGACCGCTCGACGTATGTGAACCCTTGGCAGTACAGCGCGGGCATTCCGTTCGTGATGATCAACGGCCAGCTCGTGGTGGACGAAGGGAAGATCACGGACGCGCGGCCGGGCCAGATCCTCCGCGGTCCCGGATACAAGCCGAGGCGCTGAAGCCGTGGCCGCGAAAACCTCCGTCAAAACATGCATCCTGGGCCGCCGAGGGATCCGGGCAGGTCCTGCCCGCCGTACTCTAGACAGGAGAGTGCAAATGATGAAGATGACTGCCGTCCGCGCCGCCGCCGTGCTGGCGGCCGGCCTTTCCCTGGCCGCCCCGGTGCAATCCGAAGAAAAGATGGCCCGGGAGACGTTCACCGCCTTCGCCGTGGACCTGGGCGACTCCGGCCGCAGGAGCTCGACGTCGCAGGTCAAGATCACGATCGACCGCTGGTCGACGGACGAGGAACGCCGACGTCTCGTGTCGTCCTTCACGGAGAGCGGCGACGACGCCCTCCTGAAAGACCTCAGCAAGCTGAAGCCCCTGGGCCGGATCAGCACGCCCGACAGCATCGGCTACGACCTGCGGTACGCCCACGAGATGCCGCTCGCGTCCGGCGGCCGCCGCATCATCATCGCCACCGACCGGCCGATGACCTACTGGGAGCGCGCGCAGCGCCCCCGCTCGGCGGACTACCCATACACCTTCATCGAGATGCGCATCGGCGCGGACGGGAAGGGTCAGGGAAAGATGACCGTCGCCACCAAGGTCAACATGCTCGGGGCTGACACCATCGAGCTCGAGAACTACGACCTCAGCCCGGTGCAGTTGTCCGAGATCCGGGCCAGCATGAAGAACTAGTCTCGACGGTGGCGATGCTGCCCCTGTTCGACTCGGGCGAGACCGTCCTTGCCGACGACGCACTGGGCCGCATCGTCTACACGCCCGACGTCGTGCCCGCGCGCGACGCTCGGGCGTGGTTCGCCGAGCTGCGCAAGGGCGTGAAGTGGAACGCACAGCGCCGCCAGATGTATGACCGCGAGGTCGACGTTCCGCGGCTCACGTCGCACTTCCGTCTCGTCCCGCCGGAGGATGACATCCCGCCCGCGCTCGTGAAAGCGGCGGAGCAGGTCGTCGGCAAGACAGGCGTTCCCTTCAACAGCGTGGGCCTCAACCTCTACCGCGACGGCAAGGACAGCGTCGCGCCCCACAACGACCACCTGAACGTCCTCGTCGAGGGCTTCCCCATCGCTTTGCTCTCGCTGGGCAGCGCGCGGCGCATGACCATCCGCGCCAAGCAGCCCCCGAAGCGCGTCGTCCACATCGACCTCGCGCCCGCGAGCCTGCTGCTGATGAGCTACGCGACGCAGCTGCACTACACCCACGGCATCCCCAAGACGAAGGATCCGGTCGGCGAGCGGATCAGCCTCGCTTTTCGCGTGAAGCCCGAGGGCGCGGACCTTTACCGGTAGGACGGGACGCGTCGAAAGACTAGCGGCCGGTCACCGGCCGGTCTTGGCGCTTCTTGATGCGATTTCGGGGATCCGGCAGTCGCCGGGCGTCGTGTGAAGCGCCTTGCGGAAGGACTTGTAGAAACGGCCCAGGTCCTCGTAGCCGACTTCGCCGGAGACGCGGGCGATCCGCTCTCCGTGCGACAGCCGGCCGGCGGCTTCGCTCGCCCGCAGCGCGTGGCGATAGGCTTTCGGCGTCATGCCCAGCTCGCGCTTGAACTCGCGGGTCAGGTGGGAGTGCGATACGCCGAGCCCGCGCGCGACGGAAGCGATTGTCGGGCTCGAGTGGTACGACGCCTCCAGCGCCGCCTTGGCGCGGCGGATCAACGGGGAAGGGCGCGTGCAGCGCTCGACCGACCGGGCTTCCTGCAGCGGGCCGAGCATCGCGAGCAGCTCATCGGGCCCCGTGGGTCGCGCTTCGGGCGAGATGTCGAACACGAGCGACTCGCTCCCCGCGTCCGATTGCCCCGCCACGCCGATCCAGCGCGTCTTCACGTTGTCGAACTGCATGTCGGTGACCGAGTACGGAGCGTACAGGATGCCGAAGCGCGCGCCGCCGATCGGCAGCCGCACGCCATCCTGCATGTAGGTGACTTCGCCCGCGGCGACGGTGTGCAGCTCGAAGATCCAACTCGGGCCGGTGGCAAAGGGTCCGGATAACCGTCCGTCCACCTCCATCTCCTCCTCGATCCAGGTCAACCCGTCCGGGAGGGGGCGCACGCGCCGGTGGGCGTGCAGCGATCCTCCGCCCGGCAGCGCCATCGTGAAGTCGGACTCCTCGGATCCCCCCCGCACGGCGCTGATCATACGGCCGGCGGTACTATTCACGTCATGATGCTCACCCTGGCCGCGGTGATCCTGCTCTCGTCGTGGCCTCAGTTCCGCGGACCGGACGCCTCCGGGCGGGGCGACGGCGCGCATTTGCCCGACAGATGGTCGGTGGCGGACGGCATTGCCATCGCATGGAAGACGCCGATCCCCGGGCTCGCGCACTCGAGCCCGATCGTCTGGGGCGATCGTGTCTTCGTCACCACCGCGATCTCGTCGCGGAAGGACGCGACCTTCAAGCCCGGCCTCTACGGCGAGGGCACGGCCTCCGAGGACGTGACCATCCACAAGTGGAACCTGATGGCGCTCGATCGGCGCACGGGCAAGGTGCTCTGGGAGCGCACGGCTTATGAGGGAACGCCGAAGGAGAAGCGCCACATCAAGGCCACGTACGCGAACGCGACCCCGGTGACGAACGGCAAGCAGGTGGTCGCCCTCTTCGGGTCGCAGGGCCTGTACGCGTACGACATGGACGGCACGCTCCAGTGGAAGCGCGATCTCGGGCGCATGGACGTCGGCGCCTACGACAGCCCGGACTACGAATGGGGCGCCGCGAGCTCGCCGATCCTCTACAAGGACCTCGTCATCGTGCAGGCGGATCAGCAGAGGGGCTCGTTCCTGACCGCGCTGCGCCTCGCGGACGGCACGACGGCCTGGACGGCCACCCGGGACGAGCTGCCTTCATGGGCGACGCCGACCGTCTACACCGGCGGAGGGGCGCCGGAGCTCGTCACCAACGCGCCGAAGTTCATCCGTGGTTACGACCCCGCCACCGGCAAGGAGCTGTGGCGGCTCGGCCGCAGCTCGAACATCACCGCGCCTACTCCCATCTTCGAGAAGGACCGCATCGTGGTGATGAGCGGCCGGCGGCCGAATGCCCCGATCTTCGTCCTGAAGGCAGGCGCGCGCGGCGACATCACGCTGGCCGAAAAGGCGACGAGCGGCGGCCACGTCCTCTGGACGCGCGAAGGCGCCGGATCGTACATGCCGACGCCGGTGATCCACGACGGCCGCCTCTACGTGCTCAAGAACCAGGGCATCCTCACCTGCTGGGACCTGGGCACGGGCGACAAGGTTTACGAGGAGCGCGTGCCCGGAGTCACCAGCGGCTTCAGTGCCTCGCCGGTCGTCGCCGACGGCAAGCTTTACTTGTCGAGCGAAGACGGCGACGTCTTCGTCGTCCGAGCGGGACCGAGGTTCGAGCTCATCGCGGCGAATCCGATGGGCCAGCCGTTGATGGCCACGCCCGCCATCGCGGGAGGACTGCTGATCGTCCGCGGGGAGCGGGACCTCATCGCCGTCGGCCAGGCGCCGTCAAGATAGCCTTCTTTGGCGGGCTTTGACGGAGTCCCTCACCATATGACAGGGCTTTACTAGGCCCCGCTGCGGCGGCTCCGTACCATCATCAAGAGGCCGCCCGTTTCGGCCGCAGGAGAGCACTCATATGAAGAGACTGATCGCCGTCGCCGCCCTCGCCGGCCTCGCCGTCGCCCCGTCCGCGCGGGCCGCGAATCCGGATGGACAGGAGAGGTTCAGCGCCTTTGCGGTCAACCTCGAAGGGGCCTACGGGGCATCGGCGTCAACGGTCCAGATCACGGTCAACCGCTGGTCCACTGCCGACGAGTGGCGCAATCTCGGCGCCGTCCTCGACGAGAAGGGAAGCAACGGCCTGCTCTCCGCCGTGCAGGACATGAAGTCGGTGGGGCGCATCGCCACCCCCGGAAGCATCGGACAGGACCTGCGCTTCGCGTTTCAGGTGCCGCTGGCCACCGGCGGCCGTCGCATCATCATCGGCACCGACCGCCAGATGAGCTTCTACGAGGCCTCGCAGCGGCCCCCGTCCGCCGACTTCCCGTTCACCGTGCTGGAGATGCGCGTGGACGAGAACGGACGCGGCCAGGGCAAGCTGGTCGTGGCCAGCAGGGTGATGGCTTTGGGCGAGACCATCGAGCTCGAGAACTACAACAACACCCCCGTCCGTCTCACGCAGATCCGGCTGGACAAGTAAGAGCCCGAAACAACCTATCTCGTGTCTGCCATGCCATGCTCGAATGGCATGGCAGACATTCCCACCAACGGCCAGCCGCGCGCGCGGCTCGGCATCGCCGGGCTCGACGACATCCTCGCCGGCGGACTCCCCCGGAACCGGCTCTACCTGATACAGGGCAACCCTGGCTCGGGCAAGACGACCGCCGCCCTGCAGTTCCTGATGGAAGGCCGCGATCGCGGAGAGGCGGGTCGAGCCAGCTTCGCGCGCTGACGTCGTCGGCGGCGACAGGGCCCGCGGCGAAATGAAAGATCTGTTTCCCGGAGGCGCGTGATGGCGAAGAGCGCCGCGACCCCCTCGCAGAAGAATCACCTGTCCGTCTACCTGACCGCGGCCTACGCGGACCCCAGGGTCGAGCAGGCGATCAAGGCCGGCTTCGAAAAGGCAGGCAAGAAGCTCGACATGGGCAAGTCGTGCATCCGCTTCCGCGACGCGGACGACCTTCCCCTCGACGTGATCGGCAAGGCGGTGGCCGCGATCCCGCCCGCCGCGTTCAATCCAGCAGTACGAGGCGGCACGCGCGCACGCGAACGCGGGACGCAAGGCGGCCGCGAAGAAGAACAACACGAAGGGGAAGTGATGATGGTCAGTCGATTTCGGCCAGCAGCGGAAGGTGGTCCGACGCTTCCTTGAGCCCGGGCGCGGACGCCATCACTTCGCAGGCCTTCAACCGGCTGGCGGAGAGGCCGGGAACGAACGCGAAGTCGAGCCGCAGGTGCGGATCCCAGGTCGGGAACGTGAACCCCGGGTCCTTCGGATGGAGCATCCGGTAGCCGTCGAGGTAGCTGGCGTCGAGCATGATCTGGATCGTCTCCCAGCGGATGCGCCCGCCCGAGAGCCAGAGCACCCCCTGCAACCGGTACGGAGCTTCTCCATGTCGAGCTGCTCGCCGGGAGCGAGGGTGCTGAAGTCGCCGGTGATCACGTGGAAGCCGTGCTGATGCTTCGGCCCCGCGGACTTCCCGTTCACGGTCCTCGAGCGGCGGATGGACGGGACGCTCCGTCGCGAGGTATGTTCGCGACCATGGAGCGGAGCGTCGTTCTCGTGGCGCTCCGGGGGCAGAACGGAAGGGCCGCGATGCGGGCACGAGCGATGGGCGGCGTCCTCTTCACGGTGACGGCAATGCTGGCGCCGGGCGGGAGGGCCGCGGCGCAGGTGCCGGACAAGTTCACGAACCTGCAGGTGCTGCCGAAGACGACCCCGAAGGCCGAGCTGGTGCAGATCATGCGGGGCTTCACGGGCGCGCTGGGCGTCCGATGCAACCACTGCCATGTCGGCGCCAGCGCGAGCAACCTGGAGGGTTACGATTTCGCCGCCGACACCAAAGAGACAAAGCGCGTCGCGCGCGCGATGATGCGGATGACGCAGGAGATCAACACCCGCCTGCTCCCGCAGGCCGGCCGTGCGGCGCCCGCGACCGTGGTGTGCTTCACCTGCCATCACGGGGTGACGCGCCCGGAGCGTTTGCAGGACCTCCTGTCCGCCACCGTGCAGAAGGAAGGCGTCGACGCCGCACTGCGCCAGTATCGGGAGCTGCGTGAGAAGCACTACGGCCGGGCCGCCTACGATTTCGGGGCGCCGACGCTCAACCAGCTCGCGGAGCCCCTCGCGGAGAAGGACGTCGAGGCCGCGATCGCCGTCCAGCGCTTCAACGTCGAGGTCAATCCCGGCATCGCCACCAGCCATTCCCTGCTCGCCCGCCTCTACCTGAAAAAGGGCGACAAGGCCGCGGCCCGCGCCGAGCTCGAGCGCGCGGCGGCGCTCGATCCCGCCGAGCAGTTCTACAAGAAGCAGCTGGAGGAGCTGAAGAAGCAGCAGCCCTGATGGTGAAAAGCGCCGCCATGACCGTCGAGCAGTACCTCGCCGAACTCCCCCCGGACCGCCGGGCCTCGGCGTCCAGGGTCCGCGACGTCATCCTGCGCAACCTGCGAAGGGGTACGAGGAGTCGGTGGGCTGGGGGAGCTGGACGTGATCGGGAAGGCGATCGCCGCCATTCCGCCGGACGCGTTCATCCGCCCGGCGACGTCTGGGCCATGACACGCGGTCGAACCCTCAATCGACCTCGGAGAGCAGGGGGAGGTGATCGGAGGCCTCCTTCAGGCCCGGCGCGGTCGCCATCACCTGGCACGCCTTGAGCCGGCCCACGGAAGGGGCGGGGACGAAGGCGAAGTCGAGGCGCAGGTGCGGATCCCAGGTCGGGAAGGTGAAGCCGGGATCGTCGGGATGCAGCAGGCGGTACCCGTCGAAGTAGCTCGAGTCGAGCATGATCTGGATCGTCTCCCAGCGGATGCGCCCACCCGTGAGCCACAACACGGCCTGCAGGCGATAAGGCAGGCGGTCCACGTCGAGCTGCTCGCCGGGGGCGAGGGTGTTGAAATCGCCCGCGATCACGTGGAAGCCGTGCTGGTGGCGCTCGATGCCCTTCAGCAGGGCGCGGAGCTCCCGCACGCGGCGCTGCTCCGTCAAGTTCGAATGCACGGCGCTCAGGTGCACGCCGAACAGCCGCATGGAGTCGCCCTCGGGCACGATCTCGAGAAAGGCGCGGCGGCTCGGGAACGGACGATGCCATTCGTGATGTGCGATGGGAACGCGGCTCATGAAGCCGACGGAATGATCCGGGTGCGAAGCCCACGCGGTCATGCCGCATCCCTTTGCCACGCGCTCGACGACATCCGGGCGCGTCGCCTCCTGCAGGACGACGAGGTCGGGCTCGCAGGAAGAGATGACGTCGATGATCGCGGGTTCCCGTCCGACGCCGCCGAAGCGGATGTTGTAGCTGAGCAGCCTCAGGGCGCGGGCTCGTCCCCGAGGCGGCCGAACAGCTTCAGGTAGGGCTGGTTCATCACGTGCTCGCGGAAGAACATGATCCAGTCCCGCGTGCCCTGGATGTTCACCGGACGCCCGGCCATCTCCAGGAGGTGCTGCCGCAGCGGCAGGAGACGCGGCGCGATATCCGGGTGGGCCTCGCTCAGGGGCTTGGAGTGGATGCCGGGAATGTAGAACCCGCCCATCGTGTTGTAGCAGGACAGGATGTCGTTGCCGACCAGCGTCAGGTCGAGATCGCTCGTGCCGGGGCCGTCCGCGTCGAAGGGCGCCTTGTCGCTCCAACGGAAGCCGGTGATGGCGCTCCCCCGGAGGACGGCCGCGGTATCGTCGGGTATCGCCCGGCGCAGGACTTCGCAGAACTCGTCGAGCTTGCCGGTGTCGCCGCCGAACGCGAGGCGGATGAGCGTGGCCTTCATCTCGTCCTCGCTCAGCCCGGCACGAACCGCGGGCGGTGTATCGTCCATCACAGACAGCCTATCAAGAGTGGGGCGGGGTGGACATGATCTTCCTGATGCTGGCCGTTCTGCAGGGGGCGGTGGTCGAGCTGACCGCGCGGCCCGAAGCGGTGCTCATCGAGGAGAGCGCCAACGCGCGCTCGCTGAACTTCGACCTGCTGATCCGCAACACTACCGACGTCGCCCTGGACATCGACGAGATCAAGGTCTCGGTCTACGACCGGACCGGAGCCCTGGTGCTGCGGCGCTTCGTCGACAGCAATGGCACCCGGCCGAGCGTCCGAACCATCGACGTCACGGAGGTCCCGGCCGCGAGCACCGTCCTCGTGTTCAACCCCTTCCATCGCTTCGATCGGGACGTGGACCTCGCGCGGCTGGTCTTCGATGTGAAGCTGAGCGGCAAGAAGGGGATCCCGGCATATTCCACGCAGCTGATCGTCGAGCCCCGCTCGTACGTCACCAGGACAGCGCTCGTCCTTCCCTTTCGCGGGCGGATGATCGTCTACGACGGCCACGACTTCCTCTCCCACCATCGGCGGTGGGACTACACCATTCCCGGACTGCAGCAGCTGGGCTTCCGCACCAACTTCATGCGCTACTCCTACGATCTCGTCCCCGTGGACGAGCGGGGGGAGATGTCGAGCGGAGACCCGGCGCGCAACGAGAGCTGGCCGGGGTTCGGACGCGAGCTGCGTGCGGTGGGCGACGGGCGGATCGCCGCCGTCGTGGACGAGCGTCCGGACGACCGGAAGTTCGATCCAGGGACGCTGGCGGGCGACCGCATGAAAGTCTGGGGGAACTACGTGGTCATCGATCACGGCAACGGTGAGTGGAGCCTGTACGGCCACATCCGAAGAGGCAGCGCGCGCGTGAAGGTCGGCCAGCGAGTGAAGCAGGGCGACCCGATCGCCGCCATCGGAGCGTCCGGCAGCTCGATGTTCCCGCACCTCCATTACGAGCTGCAGACGGGCATCGACACCGAGTCCGAGGGGCTACCTTCCAGCTTTCGTGACTTCGTCCGGATCCTCGGGTCCCGACGGGTCACACTGCCCTCGGGCACCATCGACTCCGGCGACATCGTCGAGAGCCGCTAGAGGTTCTGGGCGGAAGTACCGAGGCGTAGAATGTTGCGTCCCGTGGGTTCCCTCGACCGTTTCCATCACGCCGTTCAATCCTGGTTCGCAAGCCGCCTCGGCGACGCGACCGCGCCCCAGGCCGAAGGCTGGCCGCTGATCGGCGCCGGCCGCAACGTGCTGATTGCCGCCCCCACCGGCTCGGGCAAGACGCTGGCCGGATTCCTCTCCGCCATCGACTCGCTGTTCCAGCAAGGGGCCAACCTGCCCGCGCAGACCCAGGTCGTCTACATCTCGCCCCTGCGCGCGCTGTCCAACGACATCCAGAAGAACCTGCAGGGCCCGCTGGCCGAGATCCGAGCCCTCGACCCTTCGCTTCCGGAGGTGCGCGTCCTCGTGCGTACCGGAGACACCCCCGCCACCGAGCGCGCGGCAATGGCGAAGAAGCCGCCGCACATCCTCGTCACTACGCCGGAGTCGCTGTACCTGCTGCTGACGTCGGACTCCGGGCGCGCGATGCTCCGCACCACCCGCACCGTCATCGTGGACGAGATCCACGCCCTGGTGCGCGACAAGCGCGGCGCGCATCTTGCCCTTTCGCTGGAGCGGCTCGAAGCGCTGACCGGCCGTCCGCTGCAGCGGCTCGGCCTGTCCGCGACGCAGAAGCCGCTGTCCGAGGTCGGGTCCTTTCTCGTCGGGGCCGGCCGCGAATGCTCGCTGGTGGACGCGGGTTCGTTCCGTACTCTCGATCTGGCCGTCGAGGTGCCCCCCTCCGCCCTGTCCACCGTTTGCTCCCACGAGCAGTGGGCGGAGATCTACGAGCGGCTGGCCGAGCTGGTGCGCGCGCATCGGACCACGCTCGTCTTCGTCAATACGCGCAAGATGGCGGAGCGGATCTCGGCCCAGCTCAGCAAGCTGCTGGGCGAACAGGCGGTGACCAGCCATCACGGCAGCCTTTCGCGCGAGCGGCGGCTCGACGCGGAGCAGCGGCTCAAGGCGGGGACGCTCCAAGCGCTGGTGGCCACCGCATCGCTCGAGCTCGGGATCGACATCGGCGACATCGATCTCGTGGTCCAGGTCGGGTCGACACGGTCGATCGCAACGCTGCTTCAGCGCGTCGGTCGCGCCGGCCACACCTTGAGCCGCGTTCCCAAGGGGCGCATCTTCCCGCTGACCACGGACGAGCTGGTCGAGGCGGCGGCCCTCCTGCGCTGCGTGCGGCATTCGCTGCTCGATCGCACCGCCACTCCCCCGCGGCCGCTCGACATCCTCGCGCAGCAGATCGTGGCCGAGTGCGTGCCGCGGACGTGGGACGAGCAGCCCCTCTTCGAGGCCGTGAAGCGGGCGTGGCCGTACCGCGATCTCGCCCGCGCGGAGTTCGACGAGGTGGTGAAGCTCCATTCGGACAGCGGGCGCAGCGCGCTCATCCACCGCGACGGCGTCGGGATGAAGCTGCGGGCCACGAAGCGCGCACGGATGGTCGCGCTCATGTCCGGGGGCGCGATCCCCGATACCGCCGACTACCAGGTCCTGCTCGAGCCCGAAGGCACCGTCCTCGGCACCGTGAACGAAGACTGGGCGATCGAGAGCAACGGGGGCGACATCTTCCAGCTCGGCAATGCGTCGTGGCGTGTCCTGCGCGTGGAGCCGGGCATCGTCCGGGTGGCGGACGCGAAGGGCCAGCCGCCGAGCCTGCCCTTCTGGCTGGGCGAAGCGCCGGGACGGACGCGCGAGCTTTCCGCGGCGATCGGCGATCTCCTCGAAGGGTGCGCCACCGCGGCGGCAGTGGCGGCCGCGGACGGGCGCGATGACCTGACCGCCGCCGTCACCCATCTGCAGGACGAGTGCGGCGAGGCGCTGGGGACCGCGGGGGCGATCCAGATCGCGGAGTACGTGATCGCGGGCAGCCGCGCGCTGGGGGCGGTGCCCACGCAGCGCCGCGTGATCATCGAGCGCTTCTTCGACGAGAGCGGGGGCACCCAGCTCGTCGTGCACGCGCCCTTCGGATCGCGGATCAACCGCGCGTGGGGCCTCGCGCTGCGCAAGCGCTTCTGCGTCGGGTTCGGGTTCGAGCTGCAGGCGGCGGCCAACGAGGAAGCGATCGTGCTCAGCCTCGGACCTCAGCACAGCTTCCCGCTCGCCGAGGTCTTCGACTACCTCCATCCCAACACCGCCCGCGACGTCCTCATCCAGGCCCTGCTGGCGGCGCCGATGTTCGGCACGCGGTGGCGGTGGAACGCGCAGCGGTCGCTGATGCTCGAGCGCCGGAGGAACGGCAAGCGCGTCCCCGCGAACCTGATGCGCATGCGCGCGGAGGACTTGCTCGCCGCCGCCTTCCCGCACGCGCTGGCCTGCCCGGAGACGCTGCCCGGAGGGCCGATCGAGGTTCCCGACGACCATCCCATCGTCCGCCAGACCGTCGAGGACTGCCTGACCGAAGCGATGGACGTCGACGGTTTCCTCGAAGTCCTCCGCGGCCTCGACGATGGTTCCATCGAGCGGCGCTGCATCGACACCTCGGAGCCGTCCGCGTTCTCGCGCGGCATTCTTTCCAGCCAGCCCTACACGTTCCTCGACGACGCTCCGCTCGAAGAACGCCGGACACAGGCGGTCATGACCCGGCGCGTGCTCGAGGTCAAGACCGCCGACGACCTCGGCGCGCTCGACGCCGACGCCGTCGCGCGGGTGCGGGACGAGGCCTGGCCGCATCCATCCGACGCCGAGGAAGTGCACGAGGCGCTGCTCTGGATGGGCTACGTCACGACGGGCGAGTCCGTGCCCTGGCGGGAGTGGCTGGACATGCTGGCGGCGGCGGGCCGCGTGGTCCGGGACGGGGACCGCTTCTTCGCGATCGAAGCCACGCGCGATCCCAAGGCGGTGCTGCGCGGCCGGCTGGAGGCGCTGGGCCCCGTCCTCGTCAAGAGCGGGTCGTCGGACGAGGCCCTGCTTCGCGAGCTGGAGGCGGACGGCGCGGTGATGCGCGCGCGCATCGACGGCCACGAGACCTGGTGCGACCGCCGGCTGCTGTCGCGCATCCACCGCTACACCCTCGACCGGCTGCGCAAGGAGATCGAGCCCGTCACCGCCGCGCAGTTCCTGCGGTTCCTCGCCTGCTGGCAGCACGTCGATCCCCAGCACCGCGCCGACGGTCCCGCTGGCGTGGCCGAGGTCATCACCCAGTTGGCGGGGTTCGAGGCGCCGGCCGCGGCGTGGGAAGGCAGCATCCTTCCCGCGCGGGTGCGCAACTACAAGCGCGAATGGCTGGATCAGCTGACGCTGGGCGGGGAGGTGGCCTGGGCACGGCTGTGGGGCGCCGCCCAGTCGTCGATCCGGCGCACGCCGATCGCGCTCGTGCCCCGCGCCCAGATCGACGCCTGGACGGCGCTCGCGTCGGGCACCGTCCGCCCCGACCCCGGGCCCACGGCGCGCGAGGTGCTGGACGTCCTCCAGGCCAGGGGGGCCGTCTTCGTGCAGGAGATCGCGCGGATCACGCGGCTGCCGCAGGCCTCGGTGGAAGAAGGGCTCGGCGCATTGGTCGCGGCGGGGCGTGTCACCTGCGACTCGTTCGGAGGGCTACGGTGGCTGCTTGTCCCCGGCTGGCGGCGCAAGTCGGCAGGCCTTTCCAGCGGCCGGTGGAGCCTGCTGGCGTCCGAGCCGGCCGCGGAGCCACAGGTGGCGCGACCCGGCCTCCCCTCCCCGCCCTGGGGTGTTCCAGTGGCCCAGGACAAGCATGCGGAGATGGTCGCCCGCGTGCTGCTCCGTCGCACCGGGGTCGTCTTCCGGCGCACCGTCACGCGGGAGCGGATCCCCCTGCCGTGGCGCGACGTGGCACGGGCCTGCCGCACGCTCGAGGCCCGCGGGGAGATCCGCGGCGGCCGCTTCGTGGCCGGATTCGACGGCGAGCAGTACGCGCTGCCGGAAGCGGTGACGATGCTGCGGGAGGTCCGGCGCCGCGGCGAGCGCCCGCTCGGATCCACCCCGCTGCGGGTCGCGGCGTCGGATCCCCTGAACTTCCAGGGGATCCTGACCCCCGACGAAAAGGTGCCGGCCTCCGCCGGCTACGAGGTCGCCGTCGGCTGACCGCCGCGGCCTAGTTCACGACTTCGGGCACCGCGCGCCTTCGTAGACGCCGTTGCCCTTGAAGATGCAAAGGCAGTCGCGGGCAATCTCGTTGGCGCCCATGGCGACGATCCGCAGCGGCTCCCGGCGATAACCCGATCCCGACTGCCACGGGTGCGAGGTGACGCCGTCGAGGGTGGCTTCGAGCTGGATCTCCCCAGTGCGCCCTTTGGGCTCGATGTTGAAGCGCCAGATGAAATTGTCTTCATGCCGCGAGCTGCTGCCCGTGACCATCGCGTCGTCGTCGCTGACCACGCGCCAGGCGACGTCGCCCTGGTAGCAGGACTCGCGCCCGTCGGCATTGCGCTGGTTGGCGTTGAAATCGAGGCGATGCGCCTTGGCGCGATCGATGCAGACCACCTCGTCCCAGTTCTGGCGCGCACGGACGAAGACCGGGGCGGCGTCGCCGTCGGTGCGCAGCTCGCGCGGGGAGATGGCGAGCCTGGCGACGGGGCCGGGGGCGAACGTGCACTGCTGGGCCACCGGGCTCGGGGACGCCGCGGGCGACGGCGAGGGGGACGGCTGCCTGGCCAGCGTCGTGGTTGGAGGAGCCGGCGTTGGAACGACTGTCGGACTATCCCCGCAGCTCACGCCGATGAGCCCCGCCGCCACCGCCGCTGTCCAGATCCCGTAACTGCGCATACAAAACCTCCCGTATCGACCCGCTCCCCGGACGGACGACCCGCCCCCGCGCGTCTTGGCAAACGTCGATAGTACCACGACGCGCTTTTCCTCGACTGGATGCGAGGTTAAGGGCGTCTAGGGGGCGCGGCGGAGTGTGGTCAGCCGGAACGGGGTCCCCCAAATGCGAACCCCCTCGGGCGATTCGACGACCAACCCGCTGAACAACACGCGGAGGCCGTCGACCTGGAACTCCGGCGGGAAGGCGCGGTCCGGGGCGTACCGCGTTCCGGGATCGCGGTCGGGAACGATGGCGAACCCGAGCGTCCCGATGCGGCGGATGGTTCCCGCCTGTTCGTCCGGCGCGGGGACCGAGGCCGACACCGAAGCGTTGCGCGCCGCGCACCCGGAGACGAAGGGCATGGCGGCCAGGCAGGCCAGAAGGACGAGCCGCGCCGCGCCTTGACACCCGCCGCCTGCGGAGAGGACCATCCGCGAAATCGAGGAAGAATCACGCATGAGAAAAGTATCGCTGGCCGGGCTCGCCGCCGTCCTCTCCCTGGCGTCATTTCCCGCCTGGGCGGAAAGGCCCGCGCCGCGGGTGGCCCTGGAGGGGATCGACGCCGTGATCGAGGCCGCGCTGGCCGATCAGCACATCCCCGGCGCCGCGGTGGCGGTGGTGGTGGGCGACGAGGTCGTGCTGCTCGAGGGATACGGCTTCCGCGATCGGGAGAAGCGCATCCCGATGACCCCCGACACGCTGCTGCCGATCGCGTCGGTCACGAAGCAGTTCACCGTCGCCGCCCTCGGCACGCTGGTGCGCCGCGGCAAGCTGGACTGGGACGCGCCGGTGCGCGACTACATGCCCGAGTTCCGGCTGCACGACGACTACGCGACGCTGCGCGCGACGCCGCGCGACCTCGTCACCCATCGCATCGGGCTTCCCCGCCACGACCTCGCCTGGTTCGGGTCGGACCAGACGCGCGAACAGCTGTTCGGCCTGCTGCGCTACCTCCCTTTCAGCCGCGATATCCGGACCCGGTTCCAGTACAACAACTTCATGTACATGACCGCGGGTTACCTCGCCGGCCGCGTGGCCGGGAGCTCGTGGGAAGACCTCGTGCGCACGTCGCTGTTCGAGCCGCTCGAGATGAAGCGCTCGAATTTCTCCTTGAAGACCCTCGCCGCCGACGAGGACCACGCCGCCGGATACCAGATCGACCGCACCCGCGCGCTCATCCCCGACGCCTACGAATCCGCGGAGACCATGGGGCCGACGGGCGGCATCAACTCCAGCGCCCGGGAGCTGGCCAACTACGTGCGCATGATGCTCGCGGGCGGCGAGTTCAACGGCAAGCGTGTCCTGCTGAAGGCGGACGTGGCGGCGATGATGCAGCCGAACATGTCCATCGGGCCGCAGCTGTTCGCCGAGCTCGGCTACCAGAGCTACGGGATGGGGCTGTTCGTGAACACGTACCGGGGACACCAGATGGTCCAGCACGGCGGCAATCTCCCCGGCGCGGCTTCGACCGTGCACATGGTGCCCTCGGAGCGGATCGGCGTCGTCGTCCTCACCAATCGCAGCGGCGCGCGGCTGCGCGACGGCCTGCCGCTGGAGATCGTGGACCGGCTCCTGGGGATGCCGTCGGCGGGGATGATCCAGCGGTACGCCGAGCTGGAGCGCAAGGCGCTGGCCGGCGAGGAAGCGGGACGGTCGGCGGGCGTCTCCGATCGCAAGATGGCGACGCGACCCTCCCACGGGCTGGCAAGCTACGCCGGCGAGTACGAGCACCCGGGGTACGGGACGATCGCGGTCACGCACGCGGGTGAGCGCTTGTCCCTGTCGATCCACGGCTTCACGACGCCCCTCGACCACTGGCACTACGAGGTGTTCCGGGCCCCCGACGACGACAAGAACCGCCTCGAGCAGATGCGCGTGCAGTTCCAGACCGACCTCGAAGGCGAAGTCTCCGCGGTCGCGGTTCCCGTCGAGCCCAACGTCGCGCCGACCGTGTTCACCCGCCGCGCGCCGGCGGAGATGCGCGAGCGCGCCTTCCTCGAGCGGCTCGCCGGGGTCTACGAGGTCGGCGGCGTGGACTGGGACGTGATCCTGCGCGAGGACGGCGTTCTCCAGTACGTGGTGCTCGGCCGCCCACGCGATCTCGTCCCGGTGCGCGGGACGCTGTTCCGGGTGAAGGACCTGACCGGTGTCACCGTCGAGTTCCTGAAGGGACCGGACGGGCGCATCGACCGCATCGGCGTGTACAGCGGCTCCAGCACGGTTGGACGACGCAAGGCGGGGCCGGCGGCGGGATAGCCGCCTCCGGCCGACCGCCTCGGGGCCGCCCTCACCAGGCCGTCGGCGTTTCCTCGTCGCGCAGCCGGACGGAGTCCCGCACCGCCGACAAGGTGAAGATCGCGGCCAGGCCCAGCGCGGCCGCGACGCCCACGACGTCGAAGATGCGGACGCCGAGCGGCAGCGGTCCCGGCCACAGGAACACGGCGACAGCCCCGCGACGAGGGTGGCACCGAACCCGAGCGCGGTCAGGTGATCGGAATGGACGGCTGCCGGCATGCGCGCCGCCAGCCACAGCAGCGCGCGCTTCTCGACCTCTCCCGTGATCCCGAGCTCACGGCCTGCTTCCTGGAATTGTCCGGCGGTTGTCGTGCTCATGACGTGGAAGATCGCACCTGGACCGCCCCGGAGTCCTGAGCGGACCCCAGCCCTTCCCCAAGCGATTTCCAAGGACGAGCGGCTAGCGGGGGCGGCGGATCTCGAGCTCGGGGTCGACGATCAACGGGCTCCGGCCTATCCTTCCGCGCACCTCGTACTCCTGCCTGACGTCGTCGCGCAGCCCGCGCCGGACCTTGCAACGGATCTCCCTCGAGCCCGCGAGGCCGAGCTGGCGTACGACGCTGCAGCGCTCGACCACCCGATCGAGCCCCTCGAGGCGGATGTCCGAGATCGCCTCGATGTCGCAGGTGTTGATCACGGACCACTGCACGGTGTCGCCCGCGCACACCGTCTTCTTCGCCGGGTACACGTTGCCCTTGCACTCGCCTCCACCGCCCAGCAGGCCCGACGACGGCGCATAGACGATTGCGATCCGGCGCGTCCCCCGGTTCTTGCAAGGGTCGTACTCGCCCTCCCGGGCCGCCGCGATCGGCGGCGCGGTCAGAATCGCGGCCGCGACGAGCCATCCCAAAGGTCTCATGAAGCCTCCTTGACTGACGTCATTGAAACGAACCGGCCGTTCGTCCTGAGGCTCGCGAGGTCCTCGTCGACGCGTGCCTCCCACGCGCGGAAGCCCATCGCCAGCGCCTTCTTCAGGGCCAGAAGCGCCTCCTCCGGCTGCGCGGTGAGCGCGTGCACCACTGCGGTCTTGTACACGACTTCGCTCGACGCCGGGCTGAGGGCGACGGCTTCCGCGGCGTGGCGGCGCGCCGCCGCGGCCTCGCCGAGCTTCGCCTCCACCACCGCCATCAGCGCCAGCGCGTCCGCGTCGCGGGGATTGACCTCGAGGCGCTTGACGGCCAGTCGCAGCGTCTCGGCGTACGCGCGCCGCGCCGCCGCTTCGTCGCCTCGGCGTCGATGAAGATCGCCGAGGTTCCGATGCTTCAGCGGGTCCGTGGGATCGAGCTCGATCGCGCGCTGGTAGGCTGTCCGGGCGTCGTCCAGACGCCCCAGCTGGTAATACGCCGTCCCGAGGTTCGAGAATGCGGCGACCGCTCCCTCCGGCGTCGTCCGGATCGCCTGCTCGTAGAACGGCACCGCCTGCTCGAGGCGTCCCATCGCGTGGTGAGCCGTGCCGAGCATCTCGTATCCCCAGGCGCTGTCCGGGCGCAGCTCGGTGACGCGGCGGAAAGCGGCGATGGCGTCCTCGATCCGCCCCGTGCGGAAATAGAAGACGCCGAGCCCGAGGTGATGGCTCCAGTAGCCGGGACGCAGCGCCACCGCCCGGCGGTACTCCGCTTCCGCCTGCGCGTGGTCGCCGGCTTCGGCGCGAAGATCGGCGAGCAACGCATGGGCAAGGTCGAAATCCGGCTGAAGGCGGATCGCCGCCTCCGCCTCCTCGGTGGCCTCGCGCGGACGCCCGGTGTCCCGGTACAGGACGGCGAGAGCGTGATGGACGCCCGGATCGTCCGGGTCGAGGCGCAGCGCCTCGGTGATCGTGTCCCGGGCCAATGACGCCCACTTGTCCTCGTCGGTGGCGCGGAACTTCCTCCAGTAGGCGTCACCGAGTCCGGCATGGGCGCGGGCAAATCGCGGCCCCTTGCGCACCGCGGCCTGGAACAGGGCGATGGCGTGGTCGAGGTTTCCGGGGACGTCGTAGCGCTCGATGTAGGTCCAGGCCTGCGCGTAGTCGGCGAAAGCGGCGGGGTCCGCGACCACAACGGACTCCTTCAGCTGCCGCCGTTCCGCGACCGAGATGTCCGGGCGCAACGCGTTGGCCAGGTCCTCCGCAATGCGCGGCTGCATGTCGAACCAGCCCGCCGCCGTCGCTTCGTAGGTCTCGCTCCATCGCACCGCGCCGGTGTCCGCGCGAACGAGCTGCGCGACGAGGCGGACGCGATCCCCCGCACGTTGCACGCGCCCTGCGACCACCAGCGACGCGCCCAGCCGCCGCCCGATGTCCAGGGGAGCCTCGACCGCGTCGTTGCCGGACAGCGAGACCGAGCGCGGAAGGACCGTGACCCCGGCGACCTTCGACAGCGCCGAAGCGAGCACGTCGGCGAGACCGGCCCCGATGGCGTCGTCGCCCGCGCTTCCGCCCTCGCCGCGCAGTGGGAGCACGGCGACCACATGCGCTCCGTTCGCGTCGGCGGCGGCCGGTACCGCTCCCCGGTACCACGCCGCGCCGGCGACGACCGCCGCCAGCACGGAGGCGGCGGCGATCGCCATCGTTCCCCGTCCGCCGATCCATGTCGGCATGACCTGGCCCACGAGCATCGGATGGGTGGGAACTTCGGTCGCCTCGTCCGCGACGCGCTGGAGCGCCTCGCGCATCTCGCCCGCGGACTGGTAGCGATCCTCGATGCGGCGCGACATCGCGCGCGCGACGACGGCGTCGAGGGCCGGCGGAACGCCGGCGCGGATGTCGCGCACGCGCGGCATCGGAGCGCGCAGCACGTTCATCGCCACTGCGCCGGTGTCCGCTCCGACGTACGGCCGCTGGCCGGTGAGCAGCTCGAACAGCGTCACGCCCAGGCTGTAGATGTCCCCGCGCTCATCCATCGGATGGCCGAGCAGAAGCTCCGGCGGCATGTAGTGCGGCGTGCCCACGACGACACGCGCAGCGCCCGGGCCCTCCGCCGTCAGCGGCCCCGTGGACCCGCTGAGGTCGAGGCTGCGGTTGTGGGCGAGGCCGAAGTCGAGGATCTTCGGTTTCCCCGCGGGGCCGAGCGCGATGTTGGCGGGCTTGAGATCGCGGTGCACCACGCCGGCGGCGTGGGCCGCGACGAGCGCATCGGCGATCTGCACGCCGAGCTCGACGACGGAGGCTGACGTCAGCGCCCCCGCCGCGACGCGCCGGGCGAGGGTCTCCCCCGGGACGTACTCCATGACGATGTGGGCTTCGTCCCCGGATTCGACGACGTCGTACACGGCCGCGATGTTGGGATGGTTCAGCTGCGCCGCCGCTCGCGCCTCGCGCAACAGCTTCCGGCGCGTCTGCGCGGGGTGGGCGTCGCCCGCCGCGGACAGCGTCTTCAGGGCGACCTTGCGGCCGAGGCGGGTGTCGTCGGCGAGGAAGACTTCCCCCATGCCGCCGGCGCCGAGCCGTTGCAGGATCCGGTACGGGCCGATCTGATCAGCGGTCACAGGAGGAAGCGGGCGAAGGATAACATGCGCGGGATGAGGGCAACGTCGCCAATTCCGACGCGTTCGCGCTCGCTCTGGATTGCCACCGCGCCGGGCCCCGCCTACCCCCCGCTCCGTCGCGACCTCGCCGTCGACGTCGCCATCGTGGGATCGGGCATCACCGGAATCACCGCGGCGCTGATCCTGAAGGACGCGGGGCTAAAGGTCGCGGTCGTGGAGGCGGGCCGGATCGCCCGTGGTGTCACCGGCCACACCACCGCGCACCTGACGGAGGTGATCGACTACCCGTTCGGCAAGCTGATCGACACCTTCGGCCTCGATGGGGCGCGCCTGGCCGTGCAGTCCACCCGCGCCGCCATCGAGCACATCGCGGCCACCGTACGGCGTCGCCGGATTGCCTGCGACTTCGAGCGCGTCGCCGGATACTCGTACACCGAGAGCAGGGAAGGGTTGAAGGAGCTGCGCGAGGAGATGGAGGCGGCGCGCACCATCGGTCTCGGCGTCGAGCTCGTCAAGGACGTGCCGCTGCCCTTCGCCAACGCGGGCGGGCTGCGCTTCGACGACCAGGCCCAGTTCCACATCCGCCGCTACCTGCTTCCGCTGGCGGCGCGGGTCGCCGGCGGCGGATGCCACGTCTTCGAGGATACCCAGGCGGTCGAGGTCGCGGACGGAGAGCCCTGCCGCGTCGTCACCGAGCGTGGGACCATCACCGCCCGCGACGTGCTGCTCGCCACTCACGCCCCGCTGGACAGCAAGACCGTGCAGACCAAGGTCGCGCAGTACCGGTCCTACGTGCTGGGCTGCCGGATCGCGGGCCGCGCGCCGGACGGATTGTTCTGGGATGACGACGATCCGTACCATTACATCCGCAGCCAGCGCACGAGCCGCGGGACCGTCGTCATCGTCGGCGGTGAGGATCACAAGGTCGGCCAGGAAGAGGACACGGAGGCGCGATACGACGCGCTGCTCGAGTACACGCGCGAGCGCTTCGATGTGCGCTCCGTCGAGTACCGGTGGTCCGCGCAGACGCTCGAGCCCGTCGACGGCCTGCCGTACATCGGGCTCGATATCGGCGCCGGTCACGTGTACGTCGCCACGGGATTCAGCGGAACCGGCATGACGTTCGGAACGGTGTCCGCGCTCATGCTGAGCGACGCCGTTCTGGGCCGGGCGAACCCGTGGGCGGAGCTCTTCGACCCGCGGCGTCTGAAGGCGCTGCACTCCGCGGGCCGGTTCCTGAAGGAGAACATCGACTACCCGACCCATCTCGTCGGCGACCGGCTGAAGATGCCGAAGGGGTCCGTCGCCGACATTCCACGCGGCGGCGGCGACGTCGTGCTGGTGGACGGCGAGAGGATCGCCGTGTCGCGCGACGCACGAGGCACGCTGCGCGCGGTGTCCGCGGTGTGCACTCACATGGGATGCCTGGTGCGCTGGAACGGGGCCGAGCGCAGCTGGGACTGTCCGTGCCACGGCTCGCGCTTCGACAGCGACGGGTGCGTAGTCGACGGGCCGGCGGCGCGGAACCTGGAGGCTCGCACGCTGCCTGTGCGGGCGTCCCGCCGGGGCTGAGAGTGGCGCGGATCCTCACCCAATTCATCGAGCCGCCCCGCGAGTGCGCCTATCTCCCCGATCGACCGGCGTCGCTCGAGTACCGCGTGATGACGGGCGTCGGCGTGCGCGAGCTCGAGTCGATGCTGGTGCGAGGATGGCGGCGCCAGGGCACGGTCTACTTCCGGCCCTCGTGCGGGGCTTGCCGCGAGTGCGTGTCCATCCGCATTCCCGTCGACCGCTTCGTGCCCACCGGCGCCCAGCA
>Ga0136617_10001273_pt1 | contig 22168 bp, 18 predicted proteins | sample AntDrymUQ3222106_2_FD_129672 | JGI IMG/M metagenome (GOLD analysis project Ga0136617, IMG submission 129672) | Polar desert sand microbial communities from Dry Valleys, Antarctica - metaG UQ322 (21.06) | ecosystem: Environmental > Terrestrial > Soil > Desert | place: Antarctica: Dry Valley...
GACAAGGTGTCGAGTACGGCGTGCAGCTGTTCCTGGAGCAGCGTGAAGCTCACGGCGTCGGCCGGGACGATGGCCTCGGAGTCCTCGATCAGGTCGCCGAACTCGGAGTCGCCGTCCTCACCAAGTGGTGTGTGCAGCGAGATCGGCTCGCGGCCGTACTTCTGCACCTCGACGACCTTCTCGGGCGTCATGTCGAGCTCTTTGGCGAGCTCCTCGGGCGTCGGTTCGCGGCCGAGGTCTTGCAGCATCTGCCGCTGTACCCGGGCCAGCTTGTTGATGACCTCGACCATGTGCACCGGGATCCGAATGGTGCGGGCCTGGTCGGCCATGGCCCGGGTGATGGCTTGGCGGATCCACCAGGTCGCGTACGTCGAGAACTTGTAGCCCTTGGTGTAGTCGAACTTCTCGACCGCGCGGATCAGGCCGAGGTTGCCCTCTTGGATCAGGTCGAGAAACAGCATCCCGCGGCCGGTGTACCGCTTGGCCAGTGACACGACCAGTCTCAGGTTCGCCTCGAGCAGGTGATTCTTGGCGCGCCGGCCGTCCTCGGAGATCCAGCCGAGCTCGTCGAGCATCTTTGCCGACACCCTGCCGTCACGGCTGAGCTTCTCCTCGGAGAACAGCCCGGCCTCGATCCGCTTGGCGAGCTCGACTTCCATCTCGGCGTTCAGCAGCGGCACCTTGCCGATCTGCTTCAGGTAGTCCTTGACCGGGTCGGCCGTGGCACCGGCCACGGTGACGATCTGCTCCGGCTCGTCGGCCTCATCCGCCTCGGAGATCGTGAAGCCCTGCTTCTCGTCCTCCTTGAGGGTCGGATCGGTGGCGAGATCCTTCTCGAACACCGTGTCGTCGACATCGGCCAACGCCTTGCCCGTTCCCGCGACGACGACTCCGTCCGCAGTCGTCTCGGCCTCGACCTTGGCGGCCTCAATGGGTGCAGCGGCCTTCGTGGTGGCCTTCTTCGCAGTCGTCTTGGTGGCGGCCGCGGACTTCTTGGCCGGTGTCTTCTTGGCGGCTGACGCGGGCTTGGCAGACTTGGCCGGTGTCACCTTGGCGGCCGACGGCTCCACTGCCTTCACCGGCTTGACTGCCGCTGACTTCTTACTCGTTCTCGCCTTCTTCGCCGGCGGTCGCTTGGCGGCCGGCGCCGTCACTGTCGCGCGACTGGCGGCGGAGCTGGCGGGGACAGCACGTGCAGCGCGATTCTCGCGGGTGCTGGCTGTTTCGGACGTCGTGCGGGCGGAGTTCGGCGACACGAACAACCTCTCGTGGATCGGGTCTGGGCGCGGCAAGGCCCGGTAATGTCAATGCCTCGCGTCCATTGTGACACGTACCGAGCGGCGGTTCACCTTGGTGAGGCGTGTCGCCCGGCTGCACGGTCAGTCGGCACCGGACGACTCCGCGAGGGCCGGCAGCATCGCGTCGACAGCCCTCGCGAAATGCGTGTCGTCCACGCCGCCGAAGCCGAGCACGATGCCATGACGATCGGCGGTCCGGCAAAACGACGACAGCGGTTGAAGCTCGAATCCCGCGTCAGCCAACGCCCGCACCGCCTGTCGCTCGGTGGCAGCCGACGTCGGGACGGTGATGTACATGCCTGCGGTGGCCAGCACGTCGTACCCGGCCTCGCCGAGCCGGTCCTGCAGATACTGGCTGCGCGCACGGTAGACCCGCCGCGACGCACGCACGAGCTTGTCCAGGTTGCCTTCACGCAACAGTGAGACAAGCGCGACCTGGGTCGGCCAGCTTGGATGGTCGTGCCGTGCTGCCCGGCGAGCGGCGAGCTCGGCGACCAGCTCAGGTGTCGCGACGAGCCAGCCGATCCGTAGACCCGGCTGCACGATCTTGGAGGCGGTTCCGAGGTACACGACGTGCTCGGAGTCCAGCGCCGCGAGCGCCGGCAGCGGCGCCACGTCGTACCGGAACTCCGAGTCGTAGTCGTCTTCCACCACCAAGGACGCGTGTGCTCGAGCCTGCTGTACCAGCGCCACTCGCCGGCTTGCGTCCAGCGTCACCCCGAGCGGGTGCTGGTGCGCCGGCGTGACGTACGTCGCGACGATGCCGAGCCGGCTCTCCCGCAGGACCTCGACCTGCACGCCGCGGTCGTCGACCGGCAGGTCCAGCACGGCCCGCCCGGCGTCACGAGCGACGGCCACTGCCGCCCGGTAGCCCGGGTCCTCCACGGCGACAGGTCCAGGCGGCAGGGCGTCCAGCAGCAGACCCCAACCATGCGTTGTACCGGTCGTCACGAGCACCTGCTCTGGGCGGCAGACGATGGCCCGGCGGCGTTCCAGGTACGCCGCGAGCTCGACCCGAAGCTCCCACAACCCCGCCGCGTCCGGGTAGCCGGGCGGCATCCGGCTCAGCGCCACCTGGCGCCAGGCCCGACGCCAGCCCGCCTCGGCCCGCGCGTCCCACCAGGGCGTCCCGGTGTCGAGAGGAACCAACGGCGGCTGGGTCGGACCTCCCTCTCCCTGCCGGATGCCACCGGGCGACGCGACCGCCAGCCGCCAGGAGCTGTGCCGGTCGGACGAAGCTGTGCGCGGCGCCGCGACGGTGGACACGAACGTGCCGGAGCCTCGTCGGGCCGATGCCCAGCCCTCGGCCGTCAGCTGGTCGTAGGCCTGTTCGACGACTGTCCTCGAGACCGCGAGGTCGGCGGCGAGTGCGCGACTGCTCGGCAGCCGTGAACCGGCCGGCAGAGCGCCACTCGTCACCCGGTCCCGGATCTGCTCGGCCAGTTGCACCGGGAGCGGCGTGGCCAGGTCGCGACATAACTGGACGGCTAGCGAGACCGCCTGCGACCCTCGCGACACGACATCGCGCAATTGGCCTGGCACGAATGCGGACAACTGGCTCATGACAGCAGGCCACTCTATCTGCAGACTGCTGCCATGAGCGTTCTTTCACCCACGCCACGGACGACCATCCGCCGATCGGCCGAGCGGGCGGCTACCGACCGCGCCGAGCTCTACGACGTGCTCGACCACGCGCTGATCTGCCATCTCGGCATCGTCGTGGACGGTGACCCGCTCGTCCTCCCTACGGTCTTCACGACGGATCCGGACGGACCCGACCGCGACGGCACGCTCTACCTGCACGGCTCGGTGGCTGCCCGCTCCCTGGGCGCGGGCAGACGCGCGCAGGTATGCGTCACCGTCACGCACCTCGACGGGCTGGTGCTGGCCAGGTCGGCCTTTCATCACTCGATGAACTACCGCAGCGCGGTGATCCGCGGACAAGCCCGGCTCGTCGACGACCCCGATGAGCGCCGACGGGCCCTCGACCTGATCGTTGACCACGTCGTGCCGGGCCGGGCGGCGACCTTACGGACCTCGACCCGCAAAGAGCTGGCGGCAACCGCCGTGCTCGCGGTGAGTCTGCACGAGGCATCGGTCAAACGGCGTGCCGGTCCCCCTGTCGACGACGACGTAGACGTCTCCCGAGGAGACTGGGCCGGCGTCGTGCCGCTGTCGACCAGGGCTGGCGAGATCGAGACGGCTCCGGACGCAGCCGGGCACGCGGTGCCTGCTGAGGTCGTTCGCCGAGCGGCGGCGCTGCACGACTGAGCAGTGCGGTGCGGCCGACCGCTACGCCGGGGCCGGCCGAGACTGCTTGGCGGCGGCCTTCTGTTCCTGCTTGAACGCGCGGACCTTGGCCAGCGAGTCCGGGCTGCTGACGTCGGCGACCGAGCGGTAGGAGCCGGTTTCGGCGTAGGCACCGGCGGCGCTCTCCCAGCCGGTCGGATGTACGTCGAGCTGCTTGCCGAGCAAAGCCACGAAGACCTGACTCTTCTGCTTACCGAATCCCGGCAACGCCATGACCCGCGCCAGCAGGTCCTGGCCGCTGTCGGCGCCGCGCCACAGCTCGGCGGCATCTCCGCCGTAGTCGTCGACGACGTGTCTAGCGAGCGCTTGCAGCCGCGTGGCCATCGAACCCGGGTAGCGGTGGACGGCGGGCGGGGTCGAGCAGATCTCGGCGAACTCCTCAGCCGGTGCGTCCGCGATCGCAGCCGGATCCAGCGTGCCGAAGCGGTCGAGGATCTTGGCAGGTCCGGCGAAGGCGCGTTCCATCGGGAACTGCTGGTCCAGCAGCATGCCCGCGACCAGGGCGAAGGCGTTGGTCGACAAGACCTCGTCCGCGGTCTCGTCCTGCGTGATCTTCAGGGGCACGCCGGCCGCCTTACTCGGCGGCCTTGACGGCCAGCACGGGGCAGGGGGCGTCGAGCAAGATGCGCTGCGCGTTGCTGCCGAGGATCAGCTTGCCGACTGGCGACCGCCGGCGCAGGCCGATCACGATGAAGTCGGCCGCCACCTCGGCGGCGACATTGATGAGATCCTCGGCGGGGTCGAGCCCACGGACCAGCTGGCGGACCTCGTGCTCGACACCGGCCGCCGCGAGGTCAGCACGGACCTGCTCCAGATCGGTCGCGGACTCGGGGTCCTCGGGGTCCGAACCGGTACCGCCGCGGTGAGAGTTAACGACCACCAGGCTCGCCTTGCGAAGCGTGGCCTCCTCGGCCGCCAGCCGAAGCGCCGCCTGCCCCTCGGGCTTGCGCACGTACCCCACCACGATGACGCCCATCGCTGACTCTCCTCGACTCGGGCTCGGCCTGACTCTGGTCGGATCAGGCCCGGCTGGCCGAACGCTACCGGAGCCGGCGTCGCGAAGGCACTGCCCTGGCGGTGCTCAGGCCGTCTCGACGGGCCACTCATGCACCGGCTTGTTGCCGTGCATGTGGACGCCGTAGCGACGGACGACCTCGCGCAGCGCGTCGAAGCGGTCGCGTGCACCGCCGTCGAACAGGGTATGGAACGTCTCGGTCTGCCAGGTCGCGCCGTTGCGTCCCGTCAGGCAGCGCTGCTCGATCACGTCGAGTAGCCGGGCCGCCTCGTCGTCGTCGACGCCCCAGCTCTGGAGCCCGGCCCGGGCCTTCGGCAGCAGCCGCCGCAGCACCAGCTCAGCCGCCCCGACGCTGCCGATCCCCGGCCAGTAGACCTGCGCGGAAATGCCGCTCCGGGCGCCCGCGTGGAAGTTCTCCTCCGCCGCCCCGAAGGACATCTGAGACCACAGCGGCCGCTCCTCCTGGGCGAGCCCGCGCACCATCCCGAAGTAGAACGCTGCGTTGGCCAGCATGTCGATCACCGTCGGACCGGCCGGGAGCACGCGGTTCTCGACCCGCAGGTGCGGCACCCCGCGTACCACGTCGTACACGGGCCGGTTCCAGCGGTAGATCGTGCCGTTGTGCAGCCGCAGCTCGGCCAGGGACGGAGTGTCGCCGCCGTCGAGGACCGCTACCGGGTCCTCGTCGTCGGTGATGGGCAGCAGCGCCGGGAAGTACCGCACGTTCTCTTCGAACAGGTCGAAGATCGACGTGATCCAGCGTTCGCCGAACCACACCCGCGGGCGGACACCCTGGGCCTTGAGCTCCTGGCTGCGCGTGTCGGTGGCCTGCTCGAACAGCGCGATCCGGGTCTCGGCCCACAGCTCCTTGCCGAACAGGAACGGCGAGTTGGCTCCGACCGCGAGCTGGATGCCGGCGATCGACTGCGAGGCGTTCCAGTACGTCGGGAACTCCTCCGGACTCACCTGCAGGTGCAGCTGCATCGAGGTGCAGGCGGCCTCAGGCATGATCGAGTCGGCCGTGACCCGCAGCCGGTCGAGGCCCTGGATCGCGATCTCGAGATCTTCTCCCCTGGCTGCGAAGATCTGGTCGTTGAGCAGGCGGTAGCGAGGGTTGGCCGACAACGTGTCGGGGTGCATGTGCTGGAGCTGCAAGGTGGGCAGCACGCCGACCATGACCATGTGGGCGCCGACCTGGCTCGCCTTCTCCTCCGCGGCGTTCAAAGAGTCGCGGACGCTCTCTTCGAACGCCCGCAGGCCACCGTCCGGCAGCCTACGGGGGGCGACGTTGATCTCGAGGTTGAACTGGCCCAGTTCCGTCACGAAGTCGGGGTCGGCGATCGCCTCCAGCGCCTCGGCATTCTTCATCGCGGGGTCGCAGTGCTCGTCGACCAGGTTCAGCTCGACCTCCAGTCCGGTCATCGGGCGATCGACGTCGAAGCGAGACTCCCGCAGCATCCGGGCGAAGACGTCGAGGCACCGCCGCACCTTCTCGCGGTAGCGAGTGCGGTCCTCGCGCGTGAACTCTCGACGCTCGACCTCCTGCCCCATGCTCACCGTCTTTCGTCAGCCCTCGGGTGGCCCATGCTCGCTCGGTGCCCAGCCTGCCGTGATCGGAGGCGCAACGCCACCGCGGGTCCAGCGCGGGGGCCCACGTCAGCCTCCCGCACCCCGGTCGAAGGGACCGAGCTCACCTCGATGAGGCGCCGTCCACGCGCGCGGGTCGAGCACCCGAACCAGCGCCTCGTCGACCAGCCTGGCCATCGAGTACGTCGGGTCGACAGCCAGCACGCGCTCCACAGCGGCCGAGGCGACCGCGCCGTAGCCGGCGAGCCACGCCGCGAACGCCGCCAGTGAACCCGAGGGCGGCAGCAACGGCTCTGGTGCCGCACGAGTGATGGCAGCCCACAGGGCCAGTTGCCGCTGCGCGCAGCCGCGGTCGATGCTCATCCAGATCCGATCACGCTGCCCTGACTCCTGGACATGGACGAGCAAGCCACCCACCGCGGCGTCGTCGAGCGCGTGCGGGTCGCGGAGCCCAACCGCCAACAGCGCGTCGATCTCGGCAGCGCACGTTGTTACTCCTGCTCCGATGGCTGCCGCGACCCGGCTCTGGCGCTCCGGTTCGGGGGCGAACTGCCCGGCGAGCGCAGCCCGACTGGTCTCCTTCGCAAGACCGGCAGCGACGGCTTCGGCGGCCACCCGGGACGTGCGGGCGTCGTACGGGGTGCCGTCGGCGCGGCAGCAGTCGCCGACACAGAGGTACGACCACCAGCGCACGCCGTCGGCGCGGATCGCCTCCCGAACACCGACCCCCTTCGCGGGCAAGATCTCGAGCAAGGGATGCACCACGGACCCGGCCCGCATCGCGTCGTCGGTGAAGGCCGCGACCAAGACCTGGCTGACACCGAGCTGTCGTACGGTGCCGGCGAGGTAGTCGACCAGTCCGGCCGACTCGGACGGCGGGACCAGGTCGGTGCGCATGGTCGGCCCGACGCGGGAGCTTGTGCCTTGGAGCCCGGCCAGGACCAGACTGTCGTGCGGCTCGAAGCCGAGCAGGTACGGCAGCGCCACCGCGATGTCGGCCGGCTCGCGGACCCTCAGCACTGAGGTGCGCCGACCGTGGCCGGCACGGCGGACTTTGCGGGTGGCGCGGCTGTCTCGTCCCATCCGGCCACGGTGGTCGGCCCATGAGGCGAGCACCAGCAGCCTTCGACGGCCTGGGGACGACGCTGGTGCACAGTGTCGGTTGTGGACGCGAGACTGAGCCCGTGAGCCTGTCGTCGGTGCGGCAGTCGACGGCGAGGGTGTCGTCGTGAGGTCGCAGGCGTCGATCCTGCACCTCGACCTCGACGCGTTCTTCGCTGCCGTGGAGCAGCGGGACAAGCCCTCGCTGCGGGGTCGCCCCGTCGTGGTCGGCGGTGTCGGCGGACGCGGGGTCGTCTCCACCGCGTCGTACGAGGCCCGCGTCTACGGCGTGCGGTCGGCGATGTCGACGGCCGAGGCACGGGCGCGATGCCCGCACGCGGCCTTCCTGAGCGTGCGCTTCGACGCCTACCGCGCCGCCAGTGTCGCCGTGATGCGCGAACTCCGCGTGCTGTCCGACCTGGTCGAGCCGCTGTCGCTGGACGAGGCGTTCGTCGACCTGGCAGGTCCCGGCATCGAGCGCGACCTCGACCCGGCAGCACTGGCTGAGCTCGCGGCGGAGCTCAAGGAGGCGGTCCGGGAGTCGACCGGTGGACTCACCGCCTCGGTCGGGATCGGGACGTCGAAACTGGTCGCGAAGATCGCCAGCGAGCTCGGCAAGCCCGACGGTGCCGTCGTCGTCGAGCCCGGAACCGAAGTGGCGCTGCTCGGGCCGATGCAGGTGACGGTCATCCCCGGCGTCGGCCCGGCCACCGGGGAACGGCTGCGGCAGCTCGGGATCCATACGATCGACCAGCTCCTCGCCGTCAGCATCGACGAGCTCGTGCGGGTGCTCGGCCAAAGCCACGGGTCGAGCCTGTACGCCGTGGCCCGGGCCCGCGACGACCGGCCGGTGGTCGCCGACCGGGCCACCAAGTCGGTGTCGGTCGAGGACACCTTCGAAATCGACCTGGTCGAACCGACCCTGCTGGCCGCAATCGTCGATCGGCACGCTCGCTCGGTATGTGAGCGGCTGACCAAGCAACGGCTCTCGGGACGGACGATCACGCTCAAGGTCCGTGGCCACGACTTCTCCACGCACACCCGCTCGGCCACCCTGGCCGGACCCACCGACCGGCCGGCGCTGGTCAGCCGGGTCGCCCGCGGACTGCTGACCGAGCTCGACACGAGCAGCGGCGTACGTCTGCTCGGCGTCGGCGTCTCGGGGCTGTCGGACTGGATCCAGGACGACCTGTTCGCCGCCGAGGAGGACGCCGTCGACGTACCCCTGGAGGCACCGCCACAGCCGTTGTCCGGCGCCCGACCGCGGTACGCACAGGGCTGGCCGCCGGGGGCGGACGTGGAGCACGACGACCACGGCCACGGCTGGGTGTGGGGGTCCGGCCTCGGCCGGGTGACGGTCCGCTTCGAGACCGCCGAGACCGGACCGGGGCCGGTCCATACGTTTGCCGCCACCGATGCAGCGCTTCGCCGGCGACCCCTCGAGGTCCCGGAGGACGAGGCCCAGGACATCGTCGACGACGCTCGGGCGGCGAAGGAGCCGGCCGCGACCTCCGACAACTTGCCGCTTGCTCCCTGAAGCATCCCTGACGTGGGCGGAGGTTCCGAGCTGTGGCGTCCGCCCTCTGGCCTCAGCCGGACGCGCGGTCGAAGCGCACCTCGTCGCCCGGCGCCAGCTGCCCACAACGCGACAGGTCATCGGGGTCGACGACCGCGATGACGGGGAACCCGCCCGTCACCGGATGGTCGGCCAAGAAGATGAGCGGCTGACCGTTCGGGGGTACCTGCACCGCGCCCAGCACCATCCCCTCGCTCGGCAGCTCGGCGTCGTCGCGCCGATCGAGCCGTCCTCCGTCGGCAGCCTCGAGCCGCACCCCGACCCGGTCGCAGCGCGGAGTCACGACGTACGCCGACGAGCTCAGCCTTGCCACGCCCTGCGCTGTGAACCAGTCGTCACGGGGACCGAGGTACACCCGCAGTCGGACCGGCGCGGAACGGCGCGGAGGTACGGCGGCAGCGGCCGACGGCTCGCCTCCCGGCTGACCCACGTCCAGCAGGTCGCCGGCCCGGAGCGGCGGTGGCCCGAGGCCAGTCAGCCGGTCCGACGCGGCGCTGCCGAATACCCGGTCGACCTCGAGCCCGCCGCCAACTGCGATGTATGCCCGCAGTCCCCACGACGGTGGCCGCAGCACCAGCTCGGCACCGGCAGGAATTGACACCGCCTCGCCCCACGGCCGCGAGACGCCGTCCACCACCAGCTCGCTCACCGCCCCCGCCACCGCGACACGTTGCGACCGCTCGGCGCGAAGCCGGACCGGTCCCAGCAACACCTCGAGGCCGGCGGCGCCCTCGTCGTTGCCGACCAGCCGGTTGGCGAGGGCCAGGCCTGACCGGTCCGCGGCCCCCGAGCGAGGCACCCCGAGGTGAGCCCAGCCGGCGCGCCCGAGATCTTGGACCAGCAGACCCGGGCCGGGGTCGAGAACGCGTAACCCGGCGGGCATCAGGTGGTCTCGAAACGCACTCGGTTGCCCGGCCGCAGCAGGGCCGCACGATCACGAGACGGGTCGAACATCACGGCGTCGGTGGTGCCCACCAGCTGCCAACCGCCCGGCATCTCGTTCGGGTAGACGCCGCAGTACTCACCCGCGAAACCGACTGCGCCGGCCGGCACCTTCGTCCGAGGGTCGTCACGCCTCGGCACGCTGGGCAGGGCCGACCCTGCGCCGCCGTCGGCCACGCAGTAGGCGAAGCCGGGTGCGAAGCCGCAGAACGCCACCGTGTACGTCTGCGCGCCGTGCCGCGCCGCCACCTCGTCCGGCCGACATCCCCACGCCAGCGCGACCTCGCTCAGGTCGGGGCCGTCGTACGCGACGGGGATGCGCACGATCTCGCCGGGGCTGTCGCGTTCCGGTGCCGCCACCTCACCAGCAGGTGCCGACGGCCAGGCGGTCAGGCGTTCCTGCCAACGTCGACGGTCGACGCCGTCGAGCAGCACCGTCCTGGCCGCAGGTACGACATCGTCCGGTGCAGGCAGTTCGCCACGGTCGACCACGGCTTGCACCATCGCAAAGACTCGCTGCGCGGTGCGGGTGTCGGTGACCTCGACCAGCAACCCGTCTCGCCCGACCCGACGAAACGTCATGGTCGGCGACGATCCACTGCCGCCGTCAGCATTCATGCGAAGGCCGCCACGTCGGCTCCTGAGCCCTCGACGGCGCGGCGGACCGCTCGTGCCAGCGCCTCCGCGCCGGGACTGTCGCCGTGCACGCAGATGCTGTCGGCCTCCGCCCGGACGACACCTCCGTCGAAAGCAACCACCGTCGCGTCGGCGAGCAGCCTGCGGACCCGCGCCTCCACCTGCTCGGGATCGGTGACCAGGGATTCGGGCTCCGCGCGTCCGACCAGGCGACCACGGCTGTCGTAGGCACGGTCGGCGAAGAACTCGCGCGCGACCCGCACCCCGGCCCGGTCGGCCTGAACCACGATCTCCGAGTGGGGCAGTGCCAGCAGCGGCAGGCCGTACCGCCGGCACACCTCGACGACGGCCGACGCCTGTTCGGGGTCGTCGCCAACCCGGTGGTACAACGCCCCGTGCGGCTTCAGGTAGCGCACGGTTCCCCCGACCTCGGCAGCCGCCGCCCGCAAGGTCTCCACCTGCTCGACCAGGTCGGCCACCAACACGGCGTACTCGATCTCGACCGGCCGCCGCCCGAAGCCCTCGCGGTCGCGGTACGAGGGCTGGGCACCGATCGCCACCTCGTGCCGGACCGCCGCACGGCACACCGCCCGCATGGTCTCGGGCTCGCCTGCGTGGAACCCGCACGCGACGTTCGCCGACGACACGACGGCCAGCATCGCGGCGTCGTCGAAGCCTTCACCGACGTCGGCGTTGAGGTCGAAACGAGCCACCTGCCGATCTTCCCACCACCCACCCCCAAATGAACGCTTGACAGTCGTGTGTCCGCGCCACATACTGCCAAGCGTGTCTTTGAAGGTCACGGTCGACGGCAACGCCCGGCTGCGTGCCACGGCGCATCCGCTGCGGCTGCAGATCCTGTCCCTGCTCACCGGCGCCAAGCTGAGTGCCGCCGAGCTCGCCCGGGAGCTCGACACCACCCAGGCCAACGCGTCGTACCACCTGCGCGTGCTGGCTCGCTGCGGGCTGGTCGTCGAGGCTGGCGAGGAGAAGATCCGGGGCGGCGTCGCCAAGCGCTACCGCCACCCCTGGGACGCCGACGCGAAGACTGCGGACCGGACCGGTTTCGCCGAGCCGCTCGGCCGGACGTACGTCGAAGCGGCCGTTCAGGAGCTCGTACGTCGACAGGCGTACGCGGCACCTGGGCCCTCGGTCTCGACCGACGCCGAGCTCTGGGTCACCCCCGAGACCTGGCGCACGGTGACCAGGCTGATCGGCGAGGCGTCGAAACTCATGCACGCGGAGGCCAAGCCGCCGCGCACCGAAACGACGATCCGCGCCAACCTGACGGTCCTCGCCTTCCCCATGAAACCGCCGCAGAAACTGGGCTCGACGCGTCCCGGCGGTCCCATTGATGCGGTTTCCTGAGGCTCTCTCCCCGCTGCGGGACGAGCGGTTCGCCTGGTACTACGCCGGCCGGGTGATCTCGACCATCGGTTCGGTGGTCGCGCCGATCGCGTTGACGTTCGCCGTCCTCGACCTCACCGGATCGGCGAGCGACCTGGGACTGGTGCTAGCGGCGCGGAGTATCCCGATCGTGCTGTTCCTGCTCGTCGGGGGCGTCGTCGCCGACCGGTTCTCGCGGTCGCTCGTGATGCAGCTCTCGCACATCTTGTCTGCGCTCACGCAAGGTGCGGTGGCGGTGTTGCTCCTGACGGGCGCCGCGGAGCTCTGGATGATCATCGTGCTGGAGGCAGCCAACGGTGTGGTCTCCGCATTCACCTTCCCCGCGATGATGGGTGTCGTCCCCCAGGTCGTCCCGCGCAACGACATCCAGCGGGCGAACGCGTTGCTCGGCTTCTCCCGCAACGGGCTGGCGATGATCGGGCCCACGATCGGGGCTCTGTTGGTCGTGACGGTCGGGTCCGGCTGGGCCGTCCTCGTCGACGCACTGACCTGGCTGGTGGCAGCGGCCTGCATGGCCAAGGTGAAGCTGCCAGCGGCCGTGGCCAACGAGAAGATCCAGGCTCCCTCGATGCTCGCCGACCTGCGCGAAGGATGGTCCGCCTTCGCCTCGATGACGTGGGTCTGGGTCGTGGTCGTCGCCTTCGGTTTCCTCAACGCCATCCAGGCCGGCGCATGGGTCACCCTCGGCCCGGCGCTGGCCCAGGACACGATCGGCGAGGCCGCGTGGGGTTGGGTGCTGAGCGCCGAGGCGGCAGGTCTGATCCTGATGACGCTGGTCATGCTTCGGTGGAAGCTCCGCTACCCCGTCCGGGCCGGGATGATTGGCATCACCGCCCTGGCGCTTCCCATCATGATCCTCGGCGTCTCGCCCACGGTGTTGCCGTTGGTGGTGCTGGCGTTCGTCGCCGGCTGCGGCATCGAGGTGTTCAGCATCGGCTGGAACACCGCAATCCACCAGCACGTACCGAACGAGGTGCTGTCGCGGGTGTCGGCGTACGACGCCCTGGGCTCCTTCGTCGCCATGCCGGCCGGTCAGATCGCGTTCGGTCCGCTGGCCGAGGTGTTCGGTACTCGTGACGTGCTGGTTGTGTCCGGAGTGCTGTACGTCGTCATCTGCGCCTTGACCTTGCTGTCGCGATCAGTTCGCAACCTCGAGAGCCTCGATGACGAGCAGGCGCAGGCACCGCAGCCGACTCCGGCCACCGACCCGACGTGAGCAAAAACTCGTTGCGGCCGATGGATAGTGTCGTTGAGTGAGCTCACCTGACACGTCTTCGTCGTCGCAGCCGCCGGTCGCCGACAAGCGACCCGTCGAGCGCACCCACCACGGCGACACCTTCGTCGACGACTACGAGTGGATGCGCGCCAAGGACAGCGCTGACACCGTGGCGTACTTGGAGGCCGAGAACGCCTACAGGAAGGCGCAGACGGCTCATCTGGAGTCGTTGCGTGGCGCGATCTTCGACGAGATCAAGGCGCGCACCCAGGAGACTGACCTGTCGGTGCCGAGTCGCCGCGGCGACTACTGGTACTACGCCCGCACCGTCGAGGGTGAGCAGTACCCCCTGATGTGTCGCACCAAGGCTGAGGCTGACGACTGGACCCCACCGAGCCTCGAGCCCGGTGTCGATGTCGCCGGCGAGGATCTGCTGGTCGACTGCAACCAGCTCGCCAAGGGTCACGACTACTTCTCCCTCGGCGCCTTCACCACCACGGCCGACGAGATGCTGCTCGCCTACTCCACCGACGTGGTCGGCGACGAGCGCTACACCATCCGCGTCAAGGATCTGCGCACCGGGAATCTGCTCAGTGACGAGATCCCCAACACCCTGCACGGGGCGACCTGGTCGCTCGACGGCACTCACCTGTTCTACGCCACCGTCAATGACGCCTGGCGTCCGAACATGATCTGGCGCCACGAGCGCGGCACTGCGAGCACCGACGACGTCTTGGTCTACGAGGAGACCGACGACCGATTCTGGACGGGCATCGGCCTCACCACCTCGGACCGGTTCCTCGTCTTGGCGTGCGGGTCCAAGATCACGTCGGAGGCTCGGCTTCTCGACGCGTCTGATCCGACTGGAGAGTTCCGCGTCGTCGTACCCCGCGAGACCGGGGTCGAGTACGAGGTCGACCACGTTGTCGTGGCCGGACAGGACCGGCTGCTGGTCCTGCACAACAAGGACGCGGAGAACTTCGCGCTGGGCGTCGGCGACCTGACGCTCGACTCGCTGACCGCGCTCGATCCGGTGATCACTGCCAGCGCCACCGTCCGGCTGACCGACATCGCAGTGTCGGAGTCGACACTCGTCGTCAACCTCCGCGAGGACGGACTCGCCCAGGTCCGGGTGCTGCCCTTGACGGCCGACGGGATCGGGCCGGGCCGCAATGTCGACTTCGACGAGGAGATCTTCGAGGCGTCGGCGACCGGGTTCTCCGACTGGAGACAGCCGTTCGTGCGGCTCAGCTACGGCTCGTGGGTGACTCCGCCGACCGTCTACGAGTACGACCCTGAAGACGGCAGCCTTCATCGGCGCAAGCAGCAACCGGTGCTGGGCGGCTACGACCCCGCCGACTACGTGCAGTCGCGCGAGTGGGTCACCGCTCGTGACGGCACCAAGATCCCGATCGCGATCGTGCGGCACGTCTCCGTCCCCGACCACAACCACGCGCCGGCGCTGCTGTACGGCTACGGCTCGTACGAGATCAGCTACGACCCGAGGGTCAGCATTCCCCGGCTCTCCCTGCTCGACCGGGGCATGGTCTACGTGGTGGCACACATCCGCGGCGGCGGCGAGATGGGCCGGCAGTGGTACGAGCAGGGCAAGCTGCTGCACAAGAAGAACACCTTCACCGACTACATCGACGTCGCCGAGCACCTAGTCGACACCGGCTGGACGACCCGCGCGCGGCTGGTGGGGCTCGGCGGCAGCGCCGGTGGCCTGCTCATGGGCGCCGTCACCAACCTCGCCCCCGACCACTTCGCCGGCATCGTGGCGCAGGTGCCGTTCGTCGACGCGCTGACCACGATCCTTGACCCGTCGCTGCCGCTCACCGTGATCGAGTGGGACGAATGGGGCGACCCGCTCCACGACGCGGTCGTCTACGCCTACATGAAGTCGTACTCGCCGTACGAGAACATCCGGGCCACCATGTACCCCGCGATCTACGCCCTGACCTCGATCAACGACACCAGGGTCTTCTACGTCGAGCCGGCCAAGTGGATCGCGAAACTGCGTGACACGCTGCCAGACCACTCCCGCGTCATCTTCAAGTGCGAGATGTCGGCCGGTCACGGCGGGGCCAGCGGGCGGTACGACGCTTGGCGCGAGACCGCCGACTACTACGCGTGGATCGTCGACGTGGCAGGCGCCTCCCACGAGCCGGTCGCCCGGACCTGACGCAGCCTCGAGCCGGCCACCCGCCTCGCTTCCGGCCGGCGTGTAAGAACTGGCTGAGAGGGGCAACTAACTGTCGGTGCCACCGCGTTACCTGAGGACAAGCACCACCGAACAGCGTCCGAGGCAACGCTGCCCGCCGACCAGGAATCCCGGGCACCGGTTCCGCGTTACGTAGACGTACCCGGCAGCACACCAGAAAGAGAGGCGCACATGGCTACTCGCCGTACCTCTACCGTCGACACCCGCGATGGATCCATCGAAGGTCGTGACAGCGTAGGCCTGTACCTCGACGAGATCGCCCGTACGCCGCTCCTCGACGCCCAGACCGAGGTCGAACTGTCCAAAGCCGTCGAGGCCGGACTCCTCGCCCAGCACCTGCTCGACACGGGCCGCGTAGCCCGGGCCAAGGGCGGTGCTCCCAAGCGCGCCAGCCGCGAGGAGCTCGAGTGGCTCGTCGAGGAGGGTGATCGCGCAACCCAGCAGTTCATCAAGGCCAACCTGCGGCTCGTCGTGTCCATCGCCCGCAAGTACGGTCGCTCGGCGATGCCGATGCTCGACCTCGTGCAGGAGGGCAACACCGGCCTGATCCGCGCCGTCGAGAAGTTCGACTACGCCAAGGGCTTCAAGTTCTCGACGTACGCCACCTGGTGGGTGCGCCAGGCGATCACCCGTGGCATCGCCCAGCAGGCCCGCGTCGTGCGACTCCCCGTCCACGTGGTCGAGGAGCTCAACCAGATCGGGTCGGCCCGTCGCACGCTCGAGCGTCAACTCGGCCGCGACCCGGAGCCCGAAGAGATCGCCGCCGAGCTCGACATCACGGTGGAGCGGGTGCTCGATCTGATGAACTGGGGCCGCGACCACGTCAGCCTGGACACCCCGGTCGACGAGGACGGCGACACCTCCCTCGGTGACCTGGTGGCGCGCGAGACGACGCCCGGACCCGACTCCGCGTTTCTCGACGTCGAGTCGCGCCGCCGCCTCGACGAACTCGTCGACCTGCTCGACGAGCGGTCTGCCGACATCGTCCGGTCCCGCTACGGACTCGTCGACGGCCGGCAGGAGAAGCTCGCCGAGATCGGTGCACGGCACGGCGTGTCCGCCGAGCGCGTTCGTCAGCTCGAGCGGGAGGCACTGGCGCAGCTGCGCAAGCTGGCCGACCCAGACCTTGCTGCCTAGGGCCGTACGCGACATCGAGCGTCCTCCGCCGGGTATCAGCCAGTGCCACCGTGAATACCCGCCGAGCCTCTCGGCGGGTGTTCTGCTGACTGGGCTGCCTGGAGCTCGACCCACAGCGCGTCGACGCGCTCCGCCAGCTGCGCCCGCGTGCCATCGTTGACGACGACGTACGTCGCCGCGGCCAGCCGGGTGTCTCGATCGGCCTGGGAGGCGATTCGCGCCTGCGCCTCGTGGGCAGCCATTCCGCGGTCCTCGGCCAGCCGCGCCAGCTGGCTGTCGGGAGGCACGTCGACCACGACGACCACGTCGAAGGACTCCGCCTGTCCGGTCTCGACCAGCAGCGGGATGTCGTGGACGACGACCGCGTCGTGCGCAGCCTCAGCCTCGAGCTCCGCGGCTCGGGCTCGCACCAGCGGGTGGATGATCTGTTCGAGCCGTCTGCGGGCCTCCGCGTCGGCAAAGACCAGGGCCCCGAGCGCCGGGCGGTCGAGCGAGCCGTCCGCGGCCAGCACCTTCGGCCCAAACGCCTTGACCACCTCGGTCAGACCGGACGTACCCTGCGCCACCACCGCACGCGCCAAGACGTCGGAGTCGATCACGACGACGCCTTTCTCGGCGAGGAGAGCGCAGACCACCGACTTGCCGGACGCGATCCCCCCGGTCAGCCCCACGCGCAGCACGCGCGCCAGCCTGCCACACGGCCCCCGGGCGTCGAAGGTCATGCGTCATCGGTGGCGTCGTAGTCGGCGCCACCCGGATCACGGAGAAGGGGACGGCGTTCGCAGTTGACCCGGATCTTGATCTTGCCTAACGACGACGTGACGAGCATGAGTCCTGACGCGGTGTCAGCGCCCGAGCCGCATCACGGGTTGGCCGGCGGCGTCAAGGCGACCGGTGGGGACGCAGGTCGCTCGCCGGCGGTCACCCCCGACGACCACCTGCGCAGCGCAGTCCTGCAACGCCAAGGTGCCCCAGTAGTTGGGATGCAGGGACTCCTGCAGCTGCCACGGCGCGGCGGTGAAGTACACGCGGTTGACCCACTCGAGTTGGTCGCCAGCACCAACGGAGCGCCACGACCGCAAGCGGGTTTCGTCGAACGCCGCCGCTCCCGACTCACACAGCCGATGTCCGGCGAACGCCTGCTCCAGATCGAGGGTGACGACATCTGGCCCGCCGCGGACACGCCTGGCCGCGTCGGCCACCGCGCCGTTGATCACGCCGAGCACCCTTTCGGCGGCCCAGTCGAGGTCGGCGTCGAAGAAGGGACACCCCCTTCGGTAGCGGGCGCGGTCGTTGAGATAGCGGTTGTCAGCACTCGGCGGCAGCGGCGACGGGTATGTCTGCACCACCAACGTGTAGTCGTCGTCGCGTCCGGCTCCGCGCATCGCAGTTACAACCTGCCTGAGGGCGGTGGTGATCCGTTGGCTGATGCGCTGCGCGTTGGCCGGCTCGAAGGCGCGCGTCAGGTCGGCATCGCCGTTACACGCCTGGCGGGCCGACGTCAGCCCGATGAAGCCCAGAGCGCAGCGGGAAACCAGCCGTCCGAAGCCGAAGTCGTTTCCGCCAATCGAGACGACGACGTGGCTGACGTCGCGGGTGGCGGCGAACCGCTGGAGCTTCCTTGCCTGCCGCGTGACGTCTCGGGTCGTTGCGCCCGAGCAGGCCAGGTTCTTGCCACGTACTCCGTCGACGTCGAGTGTCGCCTCCGAGACCGACGCGCGGTGGCAGCCTGGCGCCCGCTCTCCGTCGGGCCCGTCGTCGTACGCCGTCGGCCCGAGCGCGTCCACGCGTCGCGGACGCTGCGAGAGGTTTCCCGCCCAACGCGCACCCTCGCCCGAGATGTAGCTGTCCCCCAGAGTCACGACCCAGGTAGACGCAGGTTGCGCCGTCGGTGAGTCGACGGGTGGGTCAGGCGCCGTTTGGCTGCCGGTACAGGCGCCGAGCAACGCGGTCGCGACCGTGGCCAGCGCGACCATCCTCAGCTGGTGCCGAGACGATGGCCCGCACCCTTGTCCGGGTGCGGGCCATCGTCTCGGCGTCAGCCTGGGCAGCAGAACCTCAGACCGCCGGTCACCGGTCACTGACCGCCGGTGAGCTTCTCACGCAGCGCCTGCAGTGCCTCGTCGGACGCCAGCGAACCGCCGTCGGCGTCCTCGACGTCTGCGGTGGGACCAGGCGTCGGAACGGAGTCGGACGAGTAGTTCGAGGCTTCACCCGCCTCCACATCGGCCTTGCTCGCGTCGGCGACCTGTTGCTTGTGGGCTTCCCAACGAGTGTGCGCCTCGGCGTACTGCTTCTCCCAGATCGCCTTCTGATCGTCGTACCCCTCGAGCCACTCGCCAGTCTCGGCGTCAAAACCCTCCGGGTACAGGTAGTTGCCCTCGGCGTCGTAGGACGCCGCCATGCCGTAGAGCGTCGGGTCGAAGTCGTCGGACGTGTGGTCGACACCCTCGTTGGCCTGCTTGAGCGACAGTGAGATGCGCCGGCGCTCCAGGTCGATGTCGATGATCTTGACCATGACGTCGTCGTTGACCTGGACGACCTGCTCGGGGATCTCGACGTGGCGCTCGGCCAGCTCCGAGATGTGCACCAGACCCTCGATGCCCTCCTCGACACGCACGAACGCACCGAACGGCACCAGCTTGGTGACCTTGCCCGGCACGATCTGACCCATCTGGTGGGTCCGGGCGAACTGCTGCCACGGGTCTTCCTGGGTCGCCTTCAGCGACAGCGAGACGCGCTCGCGGTCCATGTCGACATCCAGCACCTCGACCGTGACCTCCTGGCCGACCTCGACGACCTCGGACGGGTGGTCGATGTGCTTCCAGGACAGCTCGGAGACGTGAACGAGTCCGTCGACGCCGCCGAGGTCGACGAACGCACCGAAGTTGACGATCGACGAGACGACACCGGGCCGGACCTGGCCCTTCTGCAGCTGGGTGAGGAAGTTCTGCCGGACCTCGGACTGGGTCTGCTCGAGCCAGGCACGGCGCGACAGCACGACGTTGTTGCGGTTCTTGTCGAGCTCGATGATCTTGGCCTCGAGCTCGCGGCCGACGTACGGCTGCAGATCGCGGACGCGTCGCATCTCTACCAGCGACGCCGGCAGGAAGCCACGCAGGCCGATGTCGAGAATCAGACCGCCCTTGACGACCTCGATGACGGAGCCGGTGACGACGCCGTCCTCTTCCTTGATCTGCTCGATCGTGCCCCAGGCGCGCTCATACTGGGCGCGCTTCTTGGACAGGATCAGCCGACCTTCCTTGTCCTCCTTCTGGAGGACCAGGGCTTCGACCTTGTCACCAACGGAGACGACGTCACCGGGGTCGACGTCGTGCTTGATCGACAGCTCACGCGAGGGAATGACGCCCTCGGTCTTGTAGCCGATGTCGAGGAGGACCTCGTCGCGGTCGACCTTGACGATGGTGCCGTCGACGATGTCTCCGTCGTTGAAGTACTTGATGGTCGCGTCGATCGCGGCCAGGAAGTCGTCGGCCGAACCGATGTCGTTGACCGCGACCTGGGGGGTCTCCTGGGTCTCAGGAGCAGCTTGGATGCTGGACGTCATGTAGGAGGAACTCCGGTTGGTGGATAGGGCTCGCACGGGCACGCCGCAGGCCCTTGGATCGTGGATCCCACCGCGTTGATGTGGCCGACGTGGCGGCCGAGATGAGAAGTACGAGCATGCGCCCGCTCTGTCTGAGGACATGCAGGCCCGAAGCGCACCTCCCAGACTACGACGTGCGCGCGCAGAGGGTCAACGCGAGGGTTGGCTCGGCAGAGCGTGTAGGTCGCCGCTCCGCGCGATGGCCGCAAGCTGTGCCAGGGCCAGGTCGGCGACGACGTGGCGTTCCTCACGAGCAGCCAGGTCGATCAACGCCCACAGGTCGACAGCCCGGGCCAGGTCGAGCAGGTTGGCAGCCAGCGGCGGCGCGTGCGCGACCAGCTTCTGCGTGACAGCCTCCACGAACGCGGGTTGCCGGTCGAAGCGGGTGAGGTTGCCCAGATCGGTGTACGGCGATCCGGCGTGCGCGAACTCCCAGTCCAGCAGGCCCGTGATTTCGCCGGTGGCCGGGTCGACCAGCAGGTTCTTGGGGTTGACGTCGCTGTGCACCAGCACCCGTCGCGTCAGCGCCACGTCGAGCTGAGACTCCCGCCCCTCGCCCCCATCGAGCAAGACGTCGGCGTCCGAAGCGACCGCGCGCAGCGTCTCGATGTCGGCTTCGGACCACGCGGCGAGCGGCCCACGGTCGCGGTGCACGTCGACCCAGCCGGCCAGTCCGCCGTCAGGCAGCCCTTCCCCAAGCCTCAAGTCCTCCCCTTCGAACACTCCGAACCGCAACATCGGCATGCCCGACAAGGCGGCGAGGACGCGACCGCAGCTGTGTCCGATCGCCTCCTGGAGAGCGGACGAGGCCTCAGGAAGTACCTGATCGAGCCGCTCGCCCGGCAGCCGGGTCGTCACGAGCAGCCCCGGGTTGTCGTCGTAGGGGCGGCGTACGTCGACCACCTCCGGCACCGGCACGATGCCGTGGACCAGCCGAAGCAGGCTGGCGTCGACGAGGCACCGCTGCGGATCGCGCGCGTAGACCCGCAGCACCACCTGGTCGGCGGGGTCGTCGCCGACTAAGAACGTCTCGCCGCTGTAGCCGCCGGCGAGCGGGGTCAGCGTCGCGCCGTGCCAGTCGAGCCCCGGAGACGTCCGGTCCGCAGCGTCGTCCACGGCTGCCATCCCATCACAAGCCACCCCCGCCGCCGTGGGAACGTCACGCTCGGTGAGCGAGCCGCGCGATGATCCGGATGTCTCGGACAGACCGGGCCAGCCTCCCTACACTCCGGAGCGCGCTCACGGTGCCGGCAGGCACGCGTGCGGAGGCTACCTGGAGGTCCCATGTCCGATCCCGTCGACCGCACGTCCCTGTCTCGTCGGACCTTGCTCCGCGGGCTCGGGCTCGGCGTCGCCGCCGGCGCAGCCGGCCTGGCAGCGCCAGCCATCCCCACCGCGTTCGCGGCCGCGCCCCCGTGGCCGCAGCTCCGCTCGCAGATGACCGGCCCGCTCCACGTCAAGGGAGAGGCGCAATACTCCGGAGTGGCCCGCGGGTTCAACCCGCGCTACGACGCGATCCTGCCCTCGGCAGTAGCCCGCTGTGCGTCGCCCGCCGACGTCGGCGCGGCGCTGCGGTTCGCCCGGACGTACGCCGTGCCGTTCACGGTGCGATCCGGCGGGCATGCTCTGGCCGGCTGGTCGACCGGGACCGGGCTCGTCATCGACACCACGCCGCAGTCGGCAGTCACGATCAATGCGGCGGCCCGGACGGCGACCGTCGGCGCCGGCACCCGGCTGATCGACCTGTACCAGAAGGTCTCGACCGCCGGTTTCGCCGTGCCGGGAGGCACCTGCCCCTCCGTCGGCATCGCCGGTCTCACCCTCGGTGGTGGCATCGGCGCACTCACCCGCAGCTGGGGGTTGACCTGCGACCAGCTCACGGGAGCGACGGTGGTCTTCGCCGACGGCTCGGTGAAGCGCGTCGACGCCGGTCACTGGCCCGGGCTGTTCTGGGCGCTGAAGGGCGGCGGAGGTGGCTCGTTCGGCGTGGTGACGTCCTTCGACCTTCAGCTGCGTCCGGTACCGACCGTCCACACCTGGTCGCTGGGCTACCCGTGGGCGGCCGCCGCAGACGTCGTCGCGGGCTGGCAGCAATGGACCCCCGGCGCCGAC
>Ga0136617_10001274_pt1 | contig 22168 bp, 22 predicted proteins | sample AntDrymUQ3222106_2_FD_129672 | JGI IMG/M metagenome (GOLD analysis project Ga0136617, IMG submission 129672) | Polar desert sand microbial communities from Dry Valleys, Antarctica - metaG UQ322 (21.06) | ecosystem: Environmental > Terrestrial > Soil > Desert | place: Antarctica: Dry Valley...
CGCTGCGGACCTGGCTGCCGCTGACGCTGAAGTGCTCGACCGGCCACCAGTCCCCCATGCGTTGGGTGAACAGGGCGAAGCCGTCATCGACGCCGCAGGCGAGATCCACGGTCTTGACGACGGGACGGACCGGATCGGCGTGGGTCATGGCGTGGTCCTGTCTGCGTTGGTGGGGTTTGAGTCGTCCGGGCCTATGCCTTCGGAGTCTGCGCTGGTGGGTGGTGCCTCGACACGGGTGCTGTGCGCCGATGCCTCGCTGGCGACGAAGTCGTCGAACCCGTCTAGCGCCAGGTCCCACATCCGGTCGAGGTAGTGCCGCACCGCCGCGGCACCGCGCGGGTCGAGCCGGTAGATCCGGCGGGTGCCATGCGGCTCCATGGTTACCACCTGCGCCTCTTTGAGGATCCTCAGGTGTTGCGACACCGCGGGTCGGCTGACGGGCAGCGCGTCGGCCAGTTGCTGCACCGACGAAGGTCGTCGCGCCAACCGCTCGGCGATCTCGCGACGAGTGGAATCGCCCAACGCGTCCAGAGCCAGAGCGGCACGAGCCATGGCGACAGGGGTAAGCCGGCACTAACCGTAAGTCAAAGCTTACTGATGCACCTTCACCCGGGCCTCATCGACAGCTCAGGCGCCGTCGTGGTCGTCGACGAGGTAATGGCGACCGTGCGGGCTCGTCCATAGCGTGACGTGAGGTCGGTCGGGATCGAGGTGGGGCTCCCACCCCGCATGCGTACGGAGTCGATGCTGGCGCCGGGCGAGTGGTTGTCCGTTGTCGGCAACGGTCTGCCCGGGTGGGTCCGGGTCTCGGCCTCGGCCGTGTCGGTAGGGAACGCCGTGATCGATATCGCAGCGGGTTGCCCGAGTCGTCGCGCCGGGGAACGTCGAGATCTGATGCACAGTCCGGATGTGATCTTGCTGCCGACGCGAGAATCGGTAGCGACGAGCGTCGAGGAAGAGCACGGAGTCGTCGGCGGGATCGGTGAATGCTCGTTGCAGCGTGCTGGACGCAGCCTGCACGGCCAGGCGTCGAGCCTGCTCGGCGGTGATGGGACCGAAGCCCTCGATCTCGCAGGCCTCGTCGTCGATGCCCAGCAACGTGTCGGCCCGCATCAGCACCTTGATGTCAGCGTGGGCGGGCAGGAATGCTGCCGGGTCCGCAAGCGTGGCGACGTCTGGCCATGGCGATATGACGGTGACTTCGGGGTCGTCGCCGAACGCTGATTCGAGGTCAGAACCTGGCATTGGCCACGGTGGGGTGTGTTGACCGGGAGCGAGCTCGTCCATCTCCTCCTCGGTGTCGCCACCCGACACCGCGGATCGCGACGGCTTGCCTGCCTGTGTGCCCGTCAGCAGCGACTCGCCCGTCACCGGGTGCTGTCCGAGCAGGAGATGGGCGGCGGCGTCGGCTTTGTGTGCGGCGAGGCCCGTCGTCGGGTCGAGTAGCCGCCGGCGGCGGGCCCAGGCTGTCAGATGCTCGTCGGCCGCCACGGCGACCTCGAGCTGATGGGTGAGCGAGAACGCGCCCATCCCGTCGCCCACCGCGAAAGCATCGGCGTTGCGATCGGCGTAGGCGTCTCGATGCCGACGCTGCATCCCCTCGGCGTCGGCGCACGCCACCAACCGTCTGGCCAAGACCCGCAGCCGCGGCGGCGTACGGGTGGCGGCTGCGTCGGACAGCCGGGCGTCCAGCGCCTCGACCGCGTCGACGCTCAGCTCTCGAGTGGCTTCGGAAATCACCTTGGCGTGCTGGTAGCCGATCCGGCCGCCGCCGAGCTCGGCCGCGGTGTACGGCAGCCGGTAACGAAGATCGAGACCCACGGCGATGAGGTCGCGCGCTGCGTACTCGCTTTGGCTGAACGCCAGCGCGAGTTCGGTGATCGCCGACTCCGGGACCTCCGGAGTCCCGATGCCACCCAGTCGCTGCATGACGATGCCACCACGACGCGACGCACTCGTCGCGACGTTGGGGCTGCCGCACTCGCGCAACGCGAACGACGAAGCGAGGCGGCACCGTTGCCAGTCGAGGGTCGCTGCGCACCCGGCCAGCTGCTCGGCGAGGTCGAGCTGCTCGACTGGAGCCAGCGCGTCCACCCGCGCATCCAGCGACTCGACGAAGTCCGGCAGCCGCGACAACCGCAACGACGACGCGGGTGCGGGTGGCACATCACGCGGATCCCGTCGAGGCGGATCAAGTTCGAACATGTGTTCGATTCTACGCTCATACTCCGACACCGACAAGACTGGACCCCGTTGTCCACAGGGGTTTTCTGCGAAGACCTATGCTTCGAGGATCTCCAGCAGGGGAAGCGCGTCGACGATCTTCCTGGTCTTGATGCTGACAGTGACGATGCGCTTCAGCAGGTCCAGGATGTAGCGCGGCTCGTCGTGCTCGGTGGCCCAGTCGTTGGGGTCGTTGACGATGCCGGACGGCCTGTCGGTCTTCACCTGGTAGCGGTCGATGATCCACTCGATCGCCGAACGCGACCCCAGCATGTACCGGTACGCCTCGTCCGGGATCCCGGCCACCGTGATCCGGCTGTTGTAGACGATCCGGCTCTTGTCCTTCTCCTTGGCCGCCTTGCCCTTGCCGAACGTCATCTTCTGCACCCGGTACAGGTCGGCGTCGGGCCCGTTGCCGGTGACGATCTCGTCGAGCGGGTACGGGGACTCGTAGCCGACGTGCAGGTCGGCGAGCGCCTTCCCGGCCGCGCTGAACCCGGCGAAGTCACGCACCTTCGGGATCCGCGGCAGCATCCTCTTCAGGTCGGCGGCGAACTCACTGCGATACGTCGGCGAGTGCAGCAGCCCGTACACGTAGCAGAAGACGTCGTCTCTCGTGACGTGGTCGCCGTAGGTCGCCCGGTAGTCCGCGAGCGCCGCGTCGGTGACGTTTTCCACCCGCCGATACGTGCTCGTCCGCCTCGTCGGCGAACAGCCCCTCGTCGGCCGAGACCTTCTCGTACGTCCACCGTGGAAAGTACTGTCCGCTGCTGGACCCCCAGAGGGCGAGATCAGGGATCAGGGCTGTCGCCAGTACGGCGAACGGCTTGTCCGAACCAGCGCCGACACAGTAGAAGCCGAGGTTCGTGTGGGCCTGAGCCGGGAAGATGCGTGGCAGTTGGTAGACGCGATTGATCAACCGTCGATCCCAGTACACGCGTTCTTTCGTGAAGGGTCGATAGCACGGGTCGACGAAGGACGCCTCGACGACTTCCAGCGGTCGCCCGACTGCGACATCCTTGAGCGGGGCGACATCCCAGCTGAACTCGGTTGGGTCCCGATCGACGAACCTCGCTGCGTCCGTCGCACCCTCGCGTGCGTAACGATCGACCTCGCTGTTGAAGAAGCCAATTGACCGATCTACGTTCGCTCGCAGGCGGTGCATGGAGAAGTTGTACGCCCAGGCGTCGCGATTGGTCTTCAGGCCACCGGAGTTGATCGAGAAGATGGCTTGCGACACCTTGTCGCCAATGGGTGTGTAACGCTCGAAGTCGGCACGGCGTTGATTGATCCAGTCGCCGTACTCGTTCGGGTGAGGGTCTGCCAGTCGATCGTGTCGAGGTTGCTGTCGCGGATGATGTCGAGCTTCTGCTCGCGGGTGAGGTAGTCGCCGATGTCGCGTTAGCGCAACTCGCCGGGCCGAATGCCTTCGCCCGTCTTGACCAGCAGCAAGATGGCGACAGTCGCCCGGCTGCCGCTGCCGAAGGCCTTGCCGCCTTCCCTCTTCGACTGCTCGCCAGCGGTGCGCTGGTTGCCGCGCAGGTTGAAGACGTACACCGCGTCGTGCTCATCGACCAACGCTTTGCGCAGGCCGTCGGCGGTGTTGGAGTCGATGTAGCGCCGTTGGAGACGTAGCAGACCACGCCTCGGTCCTCGCCTCGGTCCGACGCGCAGCGGATCGCGCGGATGTACGAGTCGTACAGCGAGTTCTTCAGCGTCGCCGTTGACCTCTTCGCGTACGTCTGCTCGATCCGCGCGTCCAGCGTCGGGTACTTGACGTTGGCGTTGTCGTCATTCGCGCTGGTCTGGCCCGACGAGTAGGGCGGGTTGGCGATGATGGACCGCCAGGCAGGGCTCAGAAGCCGCCGATGGCGCCCGTGCGCGTCATGTCCGCGATGTCGGGCGTCGCGAATTTCGAGTCGACCTCGTGCGGTTCGGGGTCGACGTCGTGCGTGACGACCAGCCGGTCGAGATCGACCGGCGGCGGCAACGTGCGGAAGTCCCGCTGCTGCGCGTGCCTGACCCTGCGGCGAGGGGTCGGACGGCGACGGCGAGCCATGCTTCCAGCGTACGTCGGAACGGGCGGCGGGGGTCTCGACGGGCTCGTCCCGCATCGAAGGGCGACGCCTACTCTCGACCGGCAAGTCCCGCCAGCGCCTATACTCGCCGGCCGGGTCGGAGCGAGCTCCGCGCCAGCGCCTACACTCGGCGGCCGACGTCAGAAGATGATCTCGCCGGACTTCCGCTTGGCGCGCAGGGTCTGTATCGCCTCGTCGAGGATCTCCTTCGCCTCGGCGTCGGAGCGACGTTCCTTCACGTACGCCAGGTGCGTCTTGTAGGGCTCGGTCTTCGGGGGAGGAGGCGGGTTGTCACTGTCGCGGTTGGCCGGCAGCCCACAGCGCGGGCAGTCCCACGTGTCAGGGATTTGTGCCTCGACGGCGAACATCGGCGCCGTCTCGTGGCCGTTCGCGCAGAAGTACGCGATGCGCTGCCGAGGCGCGGCGTCACCACGCTCGGCCTCACCCATCGGGCCGGCACCTACACGGCTCCCGCGGATGGCGTTACCTCCTGCCACTTCACCCTCCTTGCTCAGCGCAGATTGTACGTCCGATGCTCAGTTCGTCTTGAGCAGCAGTCCCAGGGTGAGAATGCAGGCGATCCAGATCACGGCGATCCCGATGGTGATGCGGTCGAGGTTCTTCTCCGCGACCGACGACCCGCCCACGCTGCTGCTCATGCCGCCACCGAACATGTCGGACAGGCCGCCTCCGCGGCCCTTGTGCAGCAAGACCATCACCACCAGCGTCACGCTGGTGAGGACGAGCACAACGTTCAACGCCAAGATCACGGGTGGGATGATACCCCGCGTCGACGCCTGCTCAGAGCACGGGCATCGCGTAGAAGCGACAGATCCCACCGAACTCGTCGACCTGGATGCTGGCCCCCCCGACCAGGCACCCGTCCACGTCGGCCTGCTGCATGATCCCAGCGACGTTGGCCGCCTTCACCGAGCCGCCGTACAAAATCCGGACGGCGCGCGCCGCGTCCGCGCCGTGCACCTGTGCGACGTGCCCGCGAATCGCCGCGCAGACCTCCTGCGCGTCCTCGGGGGTCGCCACCTCGCCGGTCCCGATCGCCCACACCGGTTCGTACGCGATGACCAGGTCCGCCACCTGCTCGGCCGTGAACCCAGCCAGTGAACCCTCGACCTGGCCGACGGTGTGCGAGACCTGGTCACCGGCCTTGCGGACGTCGAGGCCCTCGCCTACGCAGACGATCGGCACGATGTCGGCGACGACGGCCTTGTGCGCCTTCGCGTTCACCAACGCGTCGTCCTCGCCGTGCAGTTGGCGCCGCTCGGAGTGCCCTACGACGACGTACGAGCAGCCGAGCTTGGCCAGCATGCCCGTGGTGATCTCACCCGTGTACGCGCCCTCGTCGTGCGCCGAGACGTCCTGGGCGCCGTACTTGAGCTTGAGCCGGTCGCCGTCGACGAGGGTCTGCACGCTGCGCAGGTCGGTGTACGGCGGACACACCACGACCTCCACCTGCTCGTAGTCGTGCTTCTTGTCCGACAGTGTCCAGGCGAGCTTCTGCACCAAGACGACGGCCTCGTGGTGGTTGAGGTTCGCCTTCCAGTTGCCCGCCATCAGCGGGGTCCGTACGTGTTTCGCCATCGGCTGCCTGCCTCTCCTGGATGGTGCCGAGCTACGGTGTCGCGCTGCGTACCGTGCTCAGCGCTCGAGGACGTCGATGCCAGGCAGCGTCTTGCCCTCGAGGTACTCCAAACTGGCGCCGCCGCCGGTCGAGATGTGCCCGAACTGGTCGTCGGAGAACCCGAGCGTGCGCACCGCGGCCGCCGAGTCGCCGCCCCCCACCACGGTCAAGCCCGGGCTGCGGGTCAGCCCCTCGGCCAACGCCCGGGTACCGCCCGCGAACGCCGCCATCTCGAAGACCCCCATCGGGCCGTTCCAGAAGACGGTCCGGGCCTCCGCGAGCACGTCGGCGAATACCGCCCCGGACTCCGGGCCGATGTCGAGCCCGAGCTGGTCGGCGGGAATCGCGTCGGCCGCCACGGTCGTTGCCGGGGCGTCTGCGTCGAACTCGGGTGCGACCACGATGTCGGTCGGCAGCACGATGTCGACGCCACTGTCGCGGGCCTGGTCAAGGTAGCCGCGGACGGTGTCGAGCTGGTCTTCCTCGAGCAGGCTCCGGCCCACCTCGTGTCCTTGCGCCTTGAGGAAGGTGAAGACCATCCCGCCCCCGATGAGCAAGGTGTTCGCCTTGCCGATCAGGTTGTCGATCACCCCGAGCTTGTCGGAGACCTTCGACCCGCCGAGGGCCACGACGTACGGGCGCTCGGGATCCTCGGTGAGGCGCCGCAGGACGTCGATCTCCATGAGCACCAGGCCACCGGCAGCGGACGGGAGCCGCTGGGCGACGTCGTACACACTGGCCTGTTTGCGGTGCACGACCCCGAAGCCGTCGCTGACGAACGCGTCGGCGAGGGCTGCGAGCTGGTCGGCGAAGGCGCCGCGCTCGTCGTGGTCCTTGCTGGTCTCGCCCACGTTGAACCGGACGTTCTCAAGCACCACGACGTCGCCGTCGCCCAACGCCTCTACCGCGGCTCGGGCGGACTCCCCCACCGTGTCGTCGGCCTGCTCGACATCACACCCCAGCAGCTCACCCAGCCGAGCGGTCACCGGAGCCAAGGAGTACGCCGGGTCGGGCTCGCCCTTGGGTCTGCCCAAGTGCGCGGCCACGATCACGCGGGCACCCCGCTCACGCAGGTCCGCGACGGTGCCGACGCTGGCTCTGATCCGACCGTCGTCGGTGATCGTGGCGCCGTCGAGAGGGACGTTCAGGTCCGACCGCACAAGGACCCGGCGCCCAGCGAGACCGCCGAGCTCGTCGGCCAGGTCCGCGACCGTACGCACGGTCAGAGCGTGCTGCCGACGTAGTTGACCAGGTCGACGAGCCGGTTGGAGTAACCCCACTCGTTGTCGTACCAGCCGACGACCTTGACCTGGTTGCCGATCACCTTCGTCAGGCCGGAGTCGAAGATGCAGGAGTGCTCGTCCGTGACGATGTCGCTGGAGACGATCGGGTCCTCGGTGTACTTGAGGAAGCCCTTCAAGTCGCCGTCGGCGGCCGCCTTCACCGCTGCGTTGACTTCGTCGACGGTGGTCTCGCGGCCGGCCTCGAACGTCAGGTCGGTCGCCGACCCCGTCGGCACGGGAACCCGGAGGGCAAAGCCGTCGAGCTTGCCCTTGAGAGCGGGCAGCACCAGGCCGATCGCCGTCGCGGCGCCGGTGGACGTCGGCACGATGTTGAGCGCCGCCGCCCGAGCCCGGCGGAGGTCGCCGTGCGGGCCGTCCTGGAGGTTCTGGTCCTGCGTGTAGGCGTGGATCGTCGTCATCAGGCCCTTGACGATCGTGAACTCGTCGTTCAACGCCTTCGCCATGGGTGCCAGACAGTTGGTCGTGCAGGACGCGTTCGAGATGACCGTGTGCGAGGCCGGGTCGTAGTCGGTGTGGTTGACACCCATCACGACCGTCACGTCTTCGTTCTTGGCTGGCGCCGAGATGATCACCTTTTTCGCGCCTGCGTCGACGTGCGCCTTCGCCTTGGTCGCGTCGGTGAAGAAGCCGGTCGACTCGATGACGATGTCGGCGCCGAGGTCCTTCCACGGAAGGGCGGACGGGTCGCGCTCCTCTAGGGCCGCGATCGACTTGCCGGCGACCTTGATCGAGTCACCACTGACCTCGACGGTGCCGTCGAGCCGTCCCAGGATCGAGTCGTACTTCAGGAGATGCGCCAGGGTCGCATTGTCGGTGAGGTCGTTGACTCCGACGACCTCGATGTCGGCGCCGGAGGCGGCGACGGCACGGAAGAAGTTGCGGCCGATGCGGCCGAAGCCGTTGATACCTACGCGGACGGTCATGGGGGTGGGGGGTCTCCCTTGCTGCGGGACTCGGACGACGGGATGTACGTCGCAGCAGGTGCGCCCGCCTGGGCCGAGGATGGAGGACGGCTGCGGGACGGATCGGTGCTGGGCACTGCGGCGTACTGCTGGACTGCCGGCGAACAGCCGGGCGAATCGACCCTACCAACGGCCTCGCGGCTCCGTCGTGGCCCGTCCAGCCGCTGACCGCTGCCGGCGTGCGAAGGTCTGGACCGACGGTCAGCTCAGGGCGCCTCGGCCAGCATGTCAGGGGTCAAGGAGGCCTCGGTGTCGGGGATGTCGAGATCCTGCGCCCGCTTGTCGGCCATCGCGAGCAACCGCCGGATCCGGCCGGCGATGGCGTCCTTGGTCAGGGGCGGGTCGTGCAGCTGGCCGAGCTCTTCGAGACTTGCCTGCTTGTGCTCGATGCGCAGCGACCCAGCAAGCTTGAGATGGTCCGGAACCTCGTCGGCGAGGATCTCCAGAGCACGTTCGACCCGTGCGCCGGCCGCGACGGCCGCCCGTGCCGACCGACGCAAGTTGGCGTCGTCGAAGTTGGCCAGCCGATTCGCGGTCGCCCGCACCTCCCGACGCAGTCGCCGCTCCTCCCAGGCCAGCAGCGACTCGTGCGCGCCCAGTCGGGTGAGCAGCGCGCTGATGGCGTCGCCGTCGCGGATGACCACTCGGTCGACGCCGCGGACCTCGCGAGCCTTGGCCGAGATACTCAGCCGCCGCGCTGCACCGACGAGGGCCAGTGCGGCCTCGGGTCCGGGGCAGGTCACCTCGAGCGCGGACGAACGACCTGGCTCGGTCAGTGACCCGTGGGCGAGGAACGCGCCTCGCCACGCCGCGACCGCGTCGCAGCTGGATCCGCTCACGACCTGAGGTGGCAGCCCGCGCACCGGCCGACCACGGTTGTCGAGCAGCCCGGTCTGGCGGGCCAGCGCCTCACCGTCCTTGACGACGCGCACGACGTACCGCGTGCTTTTGCGCAGGCCCGACGCGTTGATCACGACGACATCGCTGCGATGGCCGTACACCTCGAGAATGTCCTTGCGCAGCCGACGGGCAGCAGCCCCGGTGTCGAGCTCGGCCTCCACGACGATCTTGCCGCCCTGGATGTGGAGACCACCGGCGAAGCGCAGCATCGACGAGACCTCGGACTTGCGGCAGCAGGACTTGGTCACTGTGGTGCTGGCGAGTTCCGACTTCACCTGCGCGGTCATCGCCATGAGGCCGATCCTGCCACGCTTCAAACCGGGGTGGTCCGGGTTCACGCGCTCGTTCCTCGTCAGGTGATCCACGCCCGCGCCGGTCATCGCATCATCTTGGCGTAAGCGGAGGCCAGCTTGTGCTGATCATGGCGTGCGGTGCCGTCAGCGGCCGCGAGGTCGGCGAGCACGAGATCTGCTCCCAGGGCGTTCACGGTCTCCTCGAGCATCTCCAGGTCGTCGCCTTGCTGGCCGTCCCCGAGCACGACGTCGATCTGCAGGTCGGGTGCGTGCATGGCCAGCACCTCGACGTACGTACTTGCCGCAAACCCTTCGGTTTCGCCTTGCTGTGGTGCCAGGTTGAGGGTCACACAGCGCCGCGCTCGGGTCGTGGTGAGCGCGTCGAGCATGTCGGGCACGAGCAGATGGGGCAAGACACTGGTGTACCACGACCCCGGACCCAATATCACCCAGTCCGCCCGCGAGATGGCCTGCAGCGCCTCCGGGCAGGCCGGCGGGTCGGGTGGGAGCAGACTGACCGACTCGACCTGGCCGACCGTCGTGGCGACCTCGACCTGGCCGCGGACGGTGGTGAGAGCGTCCGGTGCTGCGGGGTCCGCTCCGCGTACGTCGGCCAGGATGTCGAGAGGGACGGCGGACATCGGGAGTACGCGGCCCTGTGCCCCCAGCAGCCGCCCGACCCAGTCGAGGCCCTCGACGTGCTCACCCAGCAACTCCCAGAGGGCGACGATCAGCAGGTTCCCGACGGCATGCTGATGCAGCGCTCCTTCGCTGTCGAACCTGTGCTGCAGGACCGAAGCCCAGGTGCGTCCCCACTCGTCGTCGCGGCACAGCGCCGCCAACGCCTGGCGAAGGTCGCCCGGGGGCAGGGCCCCGAACTCGTCGCGCAACCGACCGGACGACCCTCCGTTGTCGGCGACCGTGACGACCGCCGTGAGGTCGTGACAGAACGTCCGCAACGCACTCAGATTCGCCGCCAACCCGTGTCCTCCCCCCAGCGCCACGACGCGGACGCCCGGAAGGATCGGGTCGGTCACCTCGCTCCAAGGGTCGCTGCGGTCGCGAGGCTGAGTGGCTGTCAGCTCCCGCGATGCGTTCCGCCCGGTCATCGGCGCATGGCCGTGGTCCGGCCCTGACCGGGCCGTCGGATCGCGTCGGTCATTCGCGCCCCAGGTCGCGGTGGACGACCACCACCTCGATCCCTCGGGATCGCATCCGGGTGCCCAGGGCTTCGGCTATCGCCACGCTGCGGTGCTTACCACCGGTGCATCCGACCGCCAGGTTGAGGTACTGCTTGCGCTCACGCAGGAACCCTTCGTAGACGGTTTCGAGTAGCGCCTCGAGCCGATCGAGGAACTCGGCGGCCTCGGCTTGGGACATGACGTAGTCGCTCACCTCGCGGTCGAGGCCGGTCATCGGACGAAGGTCGGGAACCCAGTGCGGATTCGGCAGGAACCGCATGTCGACGACCATGTCCGAGTCGACCGGGATGCCGTACTTGAAGCCGAACGACACCACCGTGGCGCGCACGATCGGGTACTCGCCGTCGGCGAAGGCCGACTCGACCTTGGCCGCGAGCTGGTGGACGTTGAGCGTCGACGTGTCGATCAGGACGTCGGCGTCACCACGCAGGTCCCGGACGATGTCGCGCTCCTTGGCGATTCCGTCGACCAGCCGGGCGCCGGCCTGCAGCGGATGCGGGCGCCGAGCCGCCTCCTGGCGGCGGACCAAGACGTCGTCGGACGCCTCCAGGAACAACAACCGGGGCCGCAGATGGTGCTGGGTCAACGAGTCGAGCGAGTCCCGGAGGTGGGCGAAGAAGCTCCGCGACCGGACGTCCACCACGACCGCTACCCGGACGACTTCGTCCTCGTCCATCAGCATCTCCACGACCTGCGGAAGCAGCCGCGGTGGCAGGTTGTCGATGACGAACCAGCCGAGATCCTCCAGTGCCTTGGCCGCCGTGCTCCGTCCTGCCCCGGTCATCCCGGTCACGATGATGAGCTCCGGCACCCCGCTCGGCTTGCCCGTACGTGCCGGCCCAGATGCGGTGGTGCTCATGTCCCTCCCCCCGAGTCGCTGGCGTCGAGGATCTCACCTGTGGCGGTGTTGACGGCAGGGGCCAGGTCGGCCGAGGCCGTCGTGACCGCGACCGCGATCGACGCGGCAGTGCGTGGCCCGAAGCCGGGAAGCGCGGCGATGTCGTCCACCGAGGCCGAACGGAGCTTGCGCAGGGACCCGAAGTGCCTCAGCAACACCTTGCGGCGTACCTCTCCCAGACCGGGGACGTCGTCGAGCAGGCTCTCCACCATCGACTTCGAACGGCGGTTGCGGTGGTGTGCGATGGCGAACCGGTGTGCCTCGTCGCGCACCCGCTGAAGCAGGTACAGCCCCTCGCTGGTGCGCGGCATGATGACCGGGTCGGCATCGCCGGAGCGCCAGACCTCCTCCAGTCGCTTGGCCAGCCCCACCACCGGTACGTCGTCGATGCCGAGCTCGTCCAACGCCCGTTGGGCGGCGGCGACCTGGGGCGGCCCCCCGTCGACCACGACCAGGCCCGGTGCGTAGGCGAACTTGCGCGGCCGCCCAGTGTCGGGGTCGATCAGCGCCGGCCCACTCTCGTCGGCCTCACCCTCCGTCTCCCCGAGACTCGGGCCGGTGCTCTGCGCCTGCTCCTCCAGGAAGCGCCTGAACCTGCGGGTGATCGTCTCGTGCATGGCCGCGACGTCGTTCTGGCCGTCGACGCCACGGATCACGAACCGCCGGTAGTCGCTCTTGCGGGGCAGTCCGTCCTCGAACACGACCATCGAGGCGACCACCTCGGTGCCCTGCAGGTTCGACACGTCGTAACACTCGATCCGGAGCGGGGCCTCCGGGAGGTCGAGAGCCTCCTGGATCTCGCCCAACGCCCGGCTGCGGGCCGTGAAGTCGGTGGCCCGCTTGATCTTGTGCAGTGCCAGCGCCTGCTTCGCGTTCCGGGCGACCGTCTCCATCAAGCTGGCCTTGTCGCCGCGCTGCGGCACGCGGACAGAGACCTTGCTGCCCCGCTTGTCGGTGAGCCAGACCGTGACGGCCTCGGCCTCGTCCGGCAGCTGGGGCAGCAGCACCTCACGCGGCAGGGCGTCGCCCTCCTCCGCGTCGTACACCTGGATCAGGAACCGGCTCAGCAGCTCCGGCAGCTCGGCGTCGTCGACCCGGTCGGCCACCCAGCCGCGCTGGCCTCTGATCCGGCCGCCACGGACGTAGAACATCTGGACGGCGATCTCCAGCGGGTCCTCGGCGACGGCGATCACGTCGGCGTCCGTGCCGTCGGACAAGACGACGGCGTTCTTCTCCATCGCCCGGCGCAGGGCTCCGATGTCGTCGCGCAACCGTGCGGCCCGCTCGAACTCGGTGGCGTCGGACGCCTGCTTCATCTCGCGCTCGAGCCGCCGGATGTGCTGGGTGGTCTGCCCGGCGATGAAGCTGCAGAAGTCGTCGACGATGTCACGGTGCTCCTCGGCGGAGACGCGGCCGACGCACGGCGCACTGCACTTGCCGATGTAGCCCAACAGGCAGGGGCGTCCGATCTGGGCGCTGCGGTTGAAGACCCCCTTGCTGCACGACCGCATCGGGAACACCCGCAGCAGCAGATCGACGGTCTCCCGGATCGCCCATGCGTGAGAGTACGGCCCGAAGTAGCGGGTGCCCTTGCGCTTGGGTCCACGCCCGACCATGACGCGGGGGAACTCCTCGCCCAGGGTGACCGCCAGCCACGGGTACGACTTGTCGTCGCGATACTTGACGTTGAACCGTGGGTCGTACTCCTTGATCCAGGAGTACTCCAGCTGCAGCGCCTCGACCTCGGTCTGGACCACGGTCCACTCGACCGAGCCGGCCGCAGTGACCATCCGCGCGGTGCGCTCGTGCAGGTTGACGACGTTCTGGAAGTACGACGAAACCCGGGCGCGCAGCGACTTGGCCTTGCCAACGTAGACGACCCGGCCCTCGGGGTCGCGGAACCGATAGACGCCGGGTGCGTCGGGGATGGACCCCGGCGCAGGGCGGTACGTCGACGGATCCGGCACACTTTCCTCCTCAGAAGTTGCCAGCCTACGAGGGCGCGCCGACCTCAGCGGTCCGCCCAGGCTGCGACTCCCGGGAGTATTGGGGTGGTGCCCACTCGTCGGCTCGGTCGATACTGTCGAAACTGGCGGGAGCGCGGAGCGAAGGGCTGACGCGCGGGCTCCCCGCCTGCGCGGGCATAGTCGAGTCATCAGATACAGTTTTGCCAGGCGGAAGGGGGTGCGTGCGTCATGTCCACGGGGGAGACCGGCCGCGCCGGTACGTCACGCAACGACCTGTACGGCCTGCGGCTGTCGACGTCTACGCCGGCCGCCGAGGCGTACAACCGCGGGATCTCCGCCTTGCTGCGGGTGCAGGACGGCGGGATGAACGCGGTCGCAGAGTCGATCACGCACGACCCCACCTTCGCTCTCGGCCATGCCGCGATGGCGCTGCTCGGCCACGAGTACTGCGCCCCCGTCGACATCGAGGCCAGGCTGCGCGCTGCCGCCCTGCACTCCCGACGCGGAAGTGAGCGCGAGCGCAGCCACGTCCATGCCGTCGAACGTCACATCCGCGGCGACTCACAGCCGCTGGTGGCGCACCTGCGGGCCCACCCTCGCGACGCCCTGCTGCTGTCCATCGCCGTCCCGACGATCGCCTTCGCGGGCGTGACGACGGTGCCCGAGGAGTCGTGGGCCATCGTCGAGCATGCAGCGCCCGCGTACGGCAAGGACTGGTGGTCTCAGGGGCTGCTGGCTTTCGTGCGCCAGGAGCAGGGACGCTTCGACGAGGCTTACGCGCTGTCGACCTCGTCGCTCACGGTCGAGCCCACGGCGGGACACTCGGTGCACGCGCGTACCCATGTGCACTACGAGACCGGCGACCACGTCGCCGGCCGCGCCTGGCTGGACGCCTGGATCAACGGACCAGGTGCGTCGAGCGACAACGTCGTCCACTTCGCGTGGCACGTGGCGCTGCACGACCTCTCCCTCGGCGACTACGCCGCCGTACGTCGTCGGTACGTCGCCCAGCTGGCGCCTCCCCTGGTGGCGGGGCCGCGCGCCTTGGTGGACTCGTGCTCTCTGCTGTGGCGCTGGGCGATCACCCCTGGCTGTGAGGACGTGCCGGGCATCGACCAGGTGACCGGCACGATAGAGCCGGAGCTGATCGACTCCCCGCCGACGCCCTTCATGGCGATGCATGCGGCGATCGCGCTGTGTGGGCTCGAGGACACCGAACGGCTCGGGCGGCTGGGTCGTTGGGCCGCGCGGAGACCCGACCCGACGTACCGCGAGGTCGTGGCACCGCTGTGTGAAGCGCTGCAGGCGATGTCCGAAGGACGCCCGGCCGCCGCTGCAGAAGGCCTGACGGGCCTGCTGGGGACGGTGTGGCGACTCGGCGGCAGTGACGCACAGCGCGAGGTGGTGGAGGACACGTTGATCGCGGCGCTGCTGGCCGCCGAGCGCTACGACGACGTACGACCGCTCGTCGACCGGCGGCTCGACCGGCGCCCGTCACCGCGCGACCAGACCTTCCGGCTCGCAGCAACGCGGACTGGCTGACCCTCCCTAGCGATTCGTCCGGCGTCGGTCCGCGCGGATGGCCCGCTGGACGTCGGACGCATCGGATGGGCGGAGGGACCGTCGGTCAGGCGCCGCTCATCAGGATGTCCTGGCCGTCGACCTCGATCTGCATCTCGGGCAGGGGCTCGGTGGCGGGGCCGTTGGCCACGCTGCCGTCCTCGATGGAGAACTTGCTGCCGTGGCACACGCAGTTGATGGTGCCGTTGGCGATGTTGTCGAGCGGGCACTGCTGGTGCGTGCAGATCGAGCTGAACGCCTTGAACTCACCGGCCGTGGGCTGGGTGATCACGACCTTCGGATCTTCGAGGATGACGCCGCTGCCTTCGGGGACGTCCGCGACCGAGGCGATCGGACCGGCCGGCGCTTGGCCGCCCCCCGTGTCGCCGCCACCCTCGTCACCTCCACCGGCGTCTTCGTCGCTTCCGCAGGCGGCAAGAAACGGGACGGACACTCCCGCGAGTACGGCGCCGCGCAGGAGGACCCGGCGGCTGGTCCCGGTGATCGGCGCGAGATCGATGTCAGGCTCGGACATGGGGGCTCTCCTCGTGTCGGTGCCGGCACTCGTCGACCAGCGGGCTTCGGATGTGGCGAGCCTAACGAGCCACGCGGGCCAAGCCATCTGTCCAATTGTCGTATCGAGGTACTAGGACCCAGCGCCCCCGGCGCTCAGAGAGTCAGCTGGCGCGCCGAGCCCTGGTCGCCTTGGCGACAGAAGCCTTCTTCGTGGTGGCACGCTTCGCGGCCACGCGCTTCGTGGCGGACTTCTTTGCTGCAGGGCTGGTCGCCGTCTTCGCGGTCGCCTTCTTGAGTGCTGACTTCCTGGCCGGCGCAGCGCCGGACGCAGTGGTGGTCGCAGCAGTACGACGTCTCTTCGCTACGACCACCTCTCGGCCCTCGAGCACGGGCATTAGGAACTGGCCGGTGTAGCTGGCCGGGACGAGCGCCACCTCCTCCGGCGTGCCCTCAGCCACGATCAGGCCGCCCTTGTTGCCGCCCTCGGGGCCGAGGTCGACGACCCAGTCGGACACCTTGATCACGTCGAGGTTGTGCTCGATCACGATCACGGTGTTGCCCTGGTCGACGAGCCGCTGCAGCACGCCGAGCAGCTTGCGGATGTCTTCGAAGTGCAACCCGGTCGTCGGCTCGTCGAGGACGTACACGGTGCGGCCGGTCGACCGCTTCTGCAGCTCCGACGCGAGCTTGACGCGTTGCGCCTCGCCACCCGACAGGGTCGGCGCCGGTTGCCCGAGCCGGACGTACCCGAGGCCGACGTCCACCAGGGTGCGCAGATGCCGGTTGATCGCCGGGATCGCCTCGAAGAACTCGACCGCCTCCTCGATCGGCATGTCGAGGACCTCGGAGATCGTCTTGCCCTTGTAGTGCACCTCGAGCGTCTCGCGGTTATAGCGGGCACCGTGGCACACCTCGCACGGGACGTAGACGTCCGGAAGGAAGTTCATCTCGATCTTGATCGTGCCGTCGCCTGAGCACGCCTCACATCGCCCACCTTTGACGTTGAACGAGAACCGGCCCTGGAGATATCCCCGGACCTTCGCCTCGGGCGTCTGCGCGAACAACTTGCGGACGTGGTCGAACACCCCGGTGTACGTCGCCGGGTTGGAGCGCGGTGTCCGCCCGATCGGCGACTGGTCGACGTGGATGACCTTGTCGACGTGCTCGACGCCGGTGATGTCGCGGTGCCGTCCGGGCACCTCGCGGGCGTTGTAGATGCGCTTGGCCAGCGCGTTGTAGAGGATCGAGTTGACCAGGGTGGACTTGCCCGACCCAGATACCCCCGTCACCGAGATGAAGCAGCCGAGGGGGAACCCGACACTGACGTCGTGCAGGTTGTGCTCGCGGGCATCGTGGACGACGAGCTCGCGCCCAGGCGTTCGCGGGCGGCGCACGGCCGGCAGCTGGATCTCGAGCCGCCCGGACAGGTACGCACCGGTGAGCGAGTCCGGGTGGTCGAGCAGGTCCTGCACCGGACCGGAGACGACGACCTGCCCGCCGTGCTCACCCGCACCGGGGCCGATGTCGACGGCCCAGTCACTGGAGCGGATGGTGTCTTCGTCGTGCTCGACCACGATCAACGTGTTGCCGAGGTCGCGCAGGCGGACGAGCGTCTCGATCAGCCGGTGGTTGTCGCGCTGGTGCAGACCGATCGACGGTTCGTCGAGGACGTACAGCACACCGACGAGACCGGCACCGATCTGCGTGGCCAACCGGATCCGCTGGGCCTCTCCCCCGGACAGCGAGCCCGTCGGCCGGTTGAGGCTGAGGTAGTCGAGACCGACGTCGAGCAGGAACCGCAGTCGCTCGGCGATCTCCTTGAGCACCCTTTCGGCGATCTGCTTCTCGCGCACCGACAGGTCGAGGTCGCCGTTGAGGAACCCGAACGCCTCGTCGACCGGGAGCCGGCAGACGTCGGCGATGTTCATGCCACCGAGCGTGACGGCCAGCGAGATCGGCTTGAGCCGCGCGCCGTCGCAGGCCAGGCACGGCACCTCACGCATGAAGCCCTCGAACCGCTCCCGGCTCGTGTCGGTCTCGGCCTCGCCGTGGCGGCGTTCGATGTACGGGACCACGCCCTCGAACTGCGCGTAGTAGGAGCGCTCCCGGCCGTAGCGGTTCTGGTAGCGCACGTGCAGCTTGTGGGGATAGCCCTCCAGCACGGCCTGACGCGCCTTGTCCGGCAGCTTGCCCCAGGCGGTCTTGGTCGAGAATCCGACCTCGTCGGCCAGGGCGTTCAGCAGGCGACCGAAGTAGTCGGAGACGTGCGCCGCCGACCACGGCGAGATGGCGCCGTTGTCGATCGACTTGCCGTCGTCGGGCACGAGCAGCTCGGGGTCGACCACCATCCGGGTGCCGAGTCCGTGGCACTCGGTGCAGGCGCCGAACGGTGAGTTGAACGAGAACGATCGCGGCTCGAGCTCTTCGAACGACAAGTCGTCGTACAGGCAGGCCAGGTGCTCCGAGAACACCCGCTCGCGGTCGGGGTCGTCGGCGGCGAGGTCGATGAAGTCGAGGGTGATCAGGCCGCCCGAGAGTCGCAGCGCGGTCTCGACTGAATCAGTGAGGCGCCGCTTCGCCGAGGCCTTGACCGCCAGCCGGTCGACCACCACCTCGATGGTGTGCTTGCGCTGCTTGTCGAGCTTGGGAGGCTCGGTCAGTGGGTACGTCTCCCCGTCGACCCGGGCCCGTGAGTACCCCTGCGACTGCAGCTGGCGGAACAGGTCGACGTACTCGCCCTTGCGCGCCCGGACGATCGGTGCGAGCACCTGGAAGCGTGATCCGTCCTCGAGCTCCAGCACCCGGTCGACGATCTGCTGCGGCGTCTGCCGTGCGATCGGGCGTCCGCACACCGGACAGTGTGGTCGACCCGCACGGGCGTAGAGCAGCCGGAGGTAGTCGTAGACCTCGGTGATGGTGCCGACCGTCGAGCGGGGGTTGCGGGAGGTCGACTTCTGGTCGATCGACACCGCGGGCGACAGGCCCTCGATGAAGTCGACGTCGGGCTTGTCCATCTGCCCGAGGAACTGGCGGGCATACGCCGACAGCGACTCGACGTAGCGTCGTTGGCCCTCGGCGAAGATCGTGTCGAAGGCCAGGCTCGACTTGCCCGAACCGGACAGTCCGGTGAACACGATCATCGAGTCGCGCGGGAGGTCGAGAGAGACGTCCTTCAAGTTGTGTTCGCGCGCGCCGCGCACGATCAGTCGGTCGATCACCAGTCACCCTTCGCGGCTCCACGCCGTCGCTATGTCAGGCCTGTCGTCAGTCCTTGCACCAGGCCTGTGCGGAGACAGTTCGCACAGACCGACGCCATGATGGCACGTACCTCCGACAGTCCCGATGCGGCGGATGCGACCCTCGCGGGAAGCAGCAGCGGACCGGTCGGCCAGAAGCGGGGAAGGGGATGCGTTCGAACATGTGTTCGCCATCGTAACGACCCGGAGACCGTTCCGCCGAGCAGCCGTCCATCCCTCGGCGCGTCGCCGGCCCGTGGTGGGGAACGCCCTCCCTCCCCGCCGCATTCCGGGCCCGGCCCACGGTAGGTTCGGCGCATGGATGCTGCTGACGGATCGCGCGGCACGACCCTGGTCGAGGCGCTCCAGGCGTCCACCGCGTCGCTGTTCCGCTCCCTCGTCGACCTCGACGACGACGCCGCCCGGGCACCGTCGCTGCTTCCTGGGTGGACTCGCGGCCATGTGCTCAGTCACCTGGCCCGCAACAGCGACGCGATGGTCAACCTGGCGACCTGGGCGCGGACGGGTGTCGAGACCCCGATGTACGAGAGCCGCGACAAGCGCGACGCCGACATCGAGGCCGGCGCCGGGCGGCCGGCGGACGACCTGCTCACGGACGTCCAGGCCGGGCACGAGCGCATGCTCGCGGCCCTGGCCGAGCTCAGCGATGACCAGTGGCAGGTCGAGGTAAGCGTCGGCACGACCGCGGTCCCGGCCAGCTCGATCCCTGCCTTCCGGCGCAGCGAGGTGGAGATTCACCACGTCGACCTGGATCTGTCGTTCACCCTGGCGCACCTGCCCGAGGACTTCGTCGAGCAGATGCTCAGTGACGTGACGGCGGACTTCTCCAGCCGCGGCGACAAGCCCGGACTGGTGCTGGTCGGCAGCGGCGAGGAGGGCCGATGGGTCATCGAGCCCGGCGGCCCCGAGGTCAGCGGCCCGCCGCCCTCCCTGCTGGGCTTTCTGCTGGGCCGAACCGGAGGCGAAGGGTTGCACAGCGACCAGCCCCTTCCCGACCTGGGAACGTGGCGGTGAAGCCGATGGCGATGACGATGCGAGACGGGCGAGCCATGGAGGGCGGGCGGCGATGAGCTACTCAGGCAAGGTGACCGCGGGCAACCCTGCGATCCGCGAGCTACCCGACCTGCGCATCACCAAGGCGTCGGTCGGGCCGATGGACAACAACGCCTATCTGCTGCAGTGCCTGCACACCGACGAGTTGGTCCTCATCGATGCGGCCTCGGAGCCACAGACGCTGCTCGGCCTGGTCGGCGGCCAGCCGCTGGCCCGAGTCATCACGACACACCGCCACGGCGATCACTGGGGCGCCCTGGTCGAGGTACACGCGGCCACCGACGCGAGCACAGTGGCGGGGCACGACGACGCCGACGGTATCCCCGTGCGCACCGACCACCCCGTCGGCGACGGGGACACGGTCGCGGTCGGGCGGAGCACCCTGCAGGTGATCCATCTCGTCGGTCACACGCCCGGCTCGATCGCCTTGTTGTACGACGACCCGGAGGGTTCGCCGCACCTGTTCACCGGCGACAGCCTGTTCCCCGGAGGCCCCGGCAAGACGGCGAACGCCACCGACTTCACCTCGCTGATGGACGACCTCGAAGCGAAGGTGTTCGACCGGCTGCCGGACGAGACCTGGGTCTACCCCGGCCACGGAGACGACACCACGCTGGGCAAGGAGCGCCCACAGCTCGCCGCGTGGCGCTCCCGCGGCTGGTAGCTGTCCTGCGAATTGCGGGAAAGTGGCGGTCTGCGGGGCGATTCGAGTGGGTCTTCGCGACCACTTTCCCGCAATTCCGGGGCAGTGGGCGGCGCGGCTGGTAGATGACCCGGGTCAGTTCCGGGGGAAGAGGCAGAACTCGTTGCCCTCGGGATCGGTCAACACGCTCCAGCGGATCTCGTTGTCGGCGGCTCGGATCAGGGTGGCTCCGCGCTCGATCAAGCCGTCGCGTGACGTGGCGCTGAGGTCCAGGTGGACCCGGTTGGGCCGCTGCTTGCGCTCCGGCACCGGGACGAAGTCCAGCGTCATGTCCGGCCACTTCTTCACGCCTTGCACGGTCGAGTAGCCGTCGTGATGGACCACTTCGGCCTTGAGCGCCCTGCCCCACCAGGCGGCCAGCTTGGTCGGGTTCCGCGAGTCGACGACAACGCCGTGCAGGCGGGTCTTGGGCACGTCGTCGCGGAGGAAGGCGCAGAACTCTCCACCCTCCGGGTCGGCCATGACCGTCCAGTGCCGGTCGTCGCCTTCGGGCGCGACGACCTTGGCGCCGAGCGTCTCGAGGTCGGCGACACGACGGGCGTAGACGTCGAGGTGGAGGCGGTGCTTGACCGCTTTCGGTTCCGCCCCCTGGTTGAACCAGATCCGGTAGGTGCCGTCCTGATCGACGAGCCCGGCCTCACCCTTCGCGTCCGGAACCAGCTCGAGGTCCAAGGCGTTAGACCAGAACTCGCCCAGGACCAGCGGTCGCTCAGCATCGACGCAGATCTTCTTCAGCCGGGCCCGTGCCATGCGGGGAGCCTACGGCTCAGCCGAGGACCCGGCATGCGGAAGATCGCGTCCGAGACACCCGCTCGGTCCCCCGGACGACAGGCGTCAGGGCCCGTCCGGCTCGTGCGCATCGGTGAACGGGTGGCGTTCGACGAATCCCGCGAGGACGTCGGCGTCCACCCCGGCGCAGAACTGTCGCCACTCGATGCCGCCCGCGCTGGGCGTCCCACTCCAGTGCGTGAACGCGAGATGCGTTCCGTCAGGGAACGCGTCGCCGTCGTCGGACGTCCACGGGACGATGGCGACCTTCTCGTCCAGATCGAGGTCGTCGGCGCTGTCTTGCAGCTGTGCTAGCGCGTTGCCGTCGGCGGCGACCGCCTCGTCGTACCAGACGAACGTCCACCCGTGCTCGCTCGAATGCACGAGCTGCGCGAGTTCGGGGCGTTCGGGTGCCGTGTACAGCGTCTTGACGATGTCGGGCCACTGCGCCCAGTGCTCGCCGCTTACCGGTGGGACCCCGTCGTACGTCAGGTCGGTGCCGTTGTCCACGTGGCTGGGTGGGGTCTCGTTCTGCTTGAGCTCAGGCTCGCAGCCGCCGTCGACCGGGATCGGGGTCCGCACGGTCGGCGAGTCGTCCCCTCCTCCGGCGACGCCCTCCGTGCTCGAGCACGACAGCTCCATCATGCTCAGAACGACCAGAACGGCGCTTCGCGCACGTAGTTGGTCGAGGCCAGCCATGTCGACGAGCCTATGCTGACCGAGTGTCCGATCCGGCCTTGAACAGCTTCCTGGCCGATCTCCCCGCCGACGGCGTGTTCTCCGTCTGGCATGGCCGTCTGCACGGCAGCCCAGCCGTCAGCTACGACGACGACCGCACCCACTAC
>Ga0136617_10001276_pt1 | contig 22133 bp, 19 predicted proteins | sample AntDrymUQ3222106_2_FD_129672 | JGI IMG/M metagenome (GOLD analysis project Ga0136617, IMG submission 129672) | Polar desert sand microbial communities from Dry Valleys, Antarctica - metaG UQ322 (21.06) | ecosystem: Environmental > Terrestrial > Soil > Desert | place: Antarctica: Dry Valley...
CGCGTCCATGGTTTCCGCGCGCGCATGAAGACGACCGGGGGACGCAGGGTCCTCGCGGCCCGTCGCGCGCGTGGACGCAAACGTCTCACCGTCGCCTAGCACGAGAGTGGTCGACGCCGCACGCCTGCGGCACACGAAGGACATCACGTCGGTCCGAGCGAACGGGCTCGCGCGAAGCGACAAGCACCTCAGCATTCGCGCTCACCCGAACACGATCGGTGTCGTACGGGTCGCTGTCTCGGCCACTCGCGATCTCCGGACGGCGGTCCGGCGGAACCGCGCGCGTCGGCGGCTGCGTGAGGCGGTCCGCCAGGAGCTCCGTTCCCGCGTTTCGGCGCCCGGGATGGACCTCGTGATCGCCGCACGGCGACCGGCCCTGGACGCGTCGGGCGCGGAGCTGCGCGCGAGCGTGTGCCGCATGCTGGACGCGGTCACCGGCTCGTGAGGCGGCTCGTGCTCGGAGCGCTGCGCGCGTACAAACGGGACGTGAGTCCGCTCCTTCCGCCCGCCTGCCGTTACACGCCGAGCTGCTCGGAGTACGCGATGGACGCGGTCGAGCGCCACGGCGTGGCCAAGGGACTGGCGCTCGCGGTCAAGCGCGTGCTGTCGTGCAACCCGTTCAGCCGCGGCGGCTACGACCCGGTGCGGTAGGACAGAGACATGGATTTCCTAGCGGGACCCTGGAACCTCCTCCTTGTGCATCCGCTGATCAACCTTCTCGTCGGTGCGTACGGGCTGTTCAAGGACTTCGGCCTTGCGATCGTGCTCGTCACGATCGCCATTCGGCTCGTTTTCTATCCCCTGTACGTCAAGCAGATCCAATCGCAGCGGGTGATGCAGGAGATCGGGCCGGCGATGAACGAGATCCGGCAGAAGTACGGCAAGGACCGGCAGAAGGTCACCGAAGAGCAGATGAAGCTCTACAAGGAGCGCGGCTACAACCCCGCGTCGGGATGCCTGCCGCTCCTCATACAGATGCCGATCCTGTTCGCGATGTATTCGGCGATGATCCAATTCGGCTGCGGCCTAGGTGCGACCAATCCGTCCTGCCCCGGCATCCAAGGGCTCACCCGCGACCAGTTCGACTCGATCCGCTACATCTTCTTTCCAAACCCGGTCGGGGACATCGGCCTCGATCTGACCGCGAACTGGCTCCCCTGGATCACCGGCGGCCTCGGGCAGCCCGACCCATGGTTCATCCTGCCGATCCTCGCCGGCGCCACACAGCTCATCTCTTCGGTCATGGCGATGCCGTCGGGCCAGAAGCAGAGCGCGGATCCGCAGGCCCGGATGATGCAATCGATGGCCTACTACTTCCCCCTCATCACCGTCGTCATCGCCTGGGGCCTTCCGGCGGGGCTGTCGCTGTACTGGGTCGCGACCACGCTGTTCCAGATCGCACAGCAGTACGTGGTCACAGGGTGGGGCCAGCTCGCGAAATGGCTGCCATTTCTTCGTGCCATTCCCACGCCGGCCGACAAGACGCTCGCCTCGCTCCAGCAGGCGGCCGTGGTCGAGGCGAATGCGGACATGAAGGCGACGGGCGCTCGTCCCGCCGCTGCGGAAGCAGCTGCGCCCGGCGACGGACCTGGCGCTCAGCGCCGCGGCACGGGTCCACGAGACAAGCAACGCAAAGGCGATCGCAGGAAGCGGAGGGGATAGATGCCGCTGCGTGGTGAGGAATTCACCGGAAGGACCGCCGAGGAGGCGATCGAGCGTGGCCTCCACCAGCTCGGGCGCAAGCGCGGCGAGGTGGACATCGAGATCCTGGATCGGGGCAAGCCGGCGAACATGCTCGGCCTCGGCGGCGACGATGCACGCGTCATGCTCACATTCGACGAAGCAGCAAGCGAGCCGGAGCCGGTGGTGGATGAGGCGGAGGTACCGCGCCGGCCCGGCGCGCGCCGCGAGGCCGATGACGCCGCTGAAGCTTCGCGGCCGAAAGGCGAGGAGCTTGCAGTCGCGGCGGCCGTCCTTACCGAGCTGCTTGAGAAGATGGGCGTTCAGGCCGACGTGGAGGTCTCCGAAGACCCTGAGGAGGCGGGCCTCGAGGTGAGGGGTCCGGACCTCGGCGCGCTCATCGGCCGAGGTGGCGAGAACCTCGTCGCGCTGCAGCAGATCGCGTCCGCGAGCACCTCGCGCCGCGTCGGCCGCACGGTCCATGTGCCTGTCGACATCGAGGGGTACCGGCGGCGCCGCGAGCAGCAGCTGCGCGAGGTGGCCGTGCGCGTCGCATCGCGGGTGAAGGCGACCGGGCAGGCGGTGACTCTCGAGCCGATGCTCGCCTACGAGCGCCGCATCGTGCATCTCGCCGTCCAGGACCAGTCCGGCATCCGCACGGAGTCGGTCGGGATCGAGCCGAATCGCCGCATCGTCATCAGCTCGACCGCACCCGGGGCGCGAGGCCCCCTCGCGCCGCGACCTCCCGCCCCGGGCGGGTTCCGGCCCCGGCCCGGCGCGGCGCCGTACGGGCCGCGGCGGAGCTTCGGTCCCCGCCCTGGGGGCATCCGCCCGCGTCCCGGCGGCGTTGGGCCACCGACCGACCGGATGCGCTAGGGGCGGCGGGAACCGGGGCGCCGGACGAAGAACCGCGAGCACCCGCTGGGCCCGTTGCCTACACGATCTCCACGATGCACTGCATGACCGTCTCCCTTGCCCTGGGCGGTGCCGGGCTGGGCACGGTCTGGGGCCGGAGCTCGCGCTCGAGATGCTCGCCGCGGCCGACTTCACCCAGGTCGACACTCGCAACGTCGAGGGCGACATCTTCAACGCCTACTACGTCGCCCGGCCGTAAGTGAGCAGCACCTCCTGGAGCTCCTAAGGCCTCAGGTCAGCTCGAGAGGGCGATCCCCGCGGTACGCATGGCCGCGATGAAGCGGTCGGCGATGAGCTGGTAGCCGCCGTCGCTCGGGTGGAATCCGTCGGCGGACACCGTCGCCGTGCTCACGAGCGCAGCGGAGCCGCTCCAGAGGTCCACCACGCTGACACGGCCCGGGTACCGTGCAGCCGTCTCGGCGATCCACCGGTTGTAGGCCGCGACCTGGGCGCCGAGCACGGCCGGGTCGGCGTTGCGGTACACCGGCACGGCCGTCAGGTCGGGGACGTTGCCGATGAAGATCCGCGCCTCCGTTCTCGTCACAAGCTCGGCGAGGATGCCAGCCACGACGTCGCGATACTCGGTCGAGCTGATCCCGTTGTTCAGGTCGTTCACCGCGAGCCAGATGGTCACCAGCGTCGGGCGTGCCGCGATGGCAGCAGGCGACTGCTGCGTGCGTGCTTGAGCCGCCAGCGATCCCGACACGCCGAGGTTCGTGTATGTCGAGCCCTGCGGGAGCTTCGCCGCGATCCGCGCGGGCCACGATCCGGTGCGCGGGTCCGCCGCGCCGACGCCAGCCGCGTCCGACGCGCCGATCGCGACGTAGCGCTCGGGCCCGGATGCGGCGGGCGCCGTGCGACCGGGCTGCGGGCTCTCCCGCGCGGTCGCCGTCGGAGAGCGACCCGCCGGCAGCGAGCCCTCACGCGGCGCCGCACAGGCGACCAGGGTCATCACGACGGCGAGCGCCAGGGGGCTTCTCACCCGTCGAGGGTACAGATACACTCGTGGTCGTCCCGAGAGGGACCACGGGGATGCGTGGTTTCGACAAGGCAGGCGAACGTTCCGCTGCGAGCCGAGGTACGCCGTTCTTCCTCGCTAATCCGAACGGCAGCCAGCTAACTGGCACAAACTCTTACGCACTCGCTGCCTAGTCAGTGAGCGTCCTCCCGGCCTCACCTCCGCGGGCCGGGAAGGACGTGAAAGCGGAGGTGCGGCCCGCCGATCGGTCGGTGAGCGGGCCCAAGACAACCGACCTGGCTGGATCGGCAGCGCGTCGGTGCGCGGCCGGTCCCGCGAGATGCAAAGCACCGACCACGCTCGTAGACGCGGAACGCTCAAGGGCCCTGGACGGGGAGTTCGACCCTCCCCCATCTCCACAGTCAGGCGGCCCTTTGCCGCCCCCCTGATGAGGGGCGGCGGCTGAGCCTGCGCCGGTGAGAGCATCGCGCGGCACGCGCGTGCGATGCACCTTGTGGAGGCGGCGCTGCTGGCGGCGCAACCGCGCCTCAGCGCCCGAGACCTGGTCCTTGAGCGTCGCCGGCAGCCTGTTGAAATGCTCGAACAAAACGATCCACTCGCGCAGAGCCAAGACTGCTTCTTTGCGGGTCGCTCCAACATCCACGGCGATCTCGCGCGCTCATCAGATCATTCGGTGCCCGCCGCCGACGAGGTGCAGCTGGCCGGTGATCCAACGCGCCTGCTCAGAGGCGAGGAAGACGATCACGTCAGCGATGTCGTCGGGCGTTCCCACCCGCCCAAGCGGTGTCGCGCGCTTCATGTCCTCGACCATCTCGGGGGTGATCCAGCCTGTATCGGTGGGGCCAGGCGACACGATGTTCACGGTGATCCCAAGGCGACCGAGCTCCCACGCGGCTGCCCGTGAATAGGACTCCATGGCGTACTTGCTCGCGCCGTATGAGACCTCGCCCGGGAACGAGGGAGACGCGTCCGTGCTCACGTTGACGATCCGACCCCAGCTCCCGTCCGCCGCGAGGTGCCTTCTGGCGTACTCGGCCATCATCAGCGCAACTGCCCGCGTGTTCACCGCGAAGTGGCGATCGTGGCTGTCGGCGGTAAGTTGAGCCGTGAGCCGGCCGGCCCAATCGCGCGCACCGGGGCGCGGGTCGAAGGTGTCGTGCTCCGAGACCGCCGCGTTGTTCACGACGATCTCGACGCGCCCGAATGCCGCCTCCGCTCGATCGAAGAGCGTCGGCACATTCTCCGAGACGGCAAGGTCGGCCTCCCAGCTATCGGCGCGGCCGCCGGTGCCGCGGATCTCGCTGACCACCTGCATCGCGTCCTGCATCCGCTGAATCGCGCCGGGCGGATCGATCGGATGAATGCGCAGGAACTGGATGAATACGGCGCAGCCTGCCGCGGCGAGAGCGCGTGCGGTCGCAGCACCGATGCCATGGTTCGCGCCCGTCACCAGTGCGACGCGTCCCCGCAGGCCAGAATCTTTCATCAACCTCGCTCGGTACGCGATCTCGCGCTCCAGGCAGCCGGCCAGCTGCGTTCACTGTGCAGGATCATTTCGCAGCGCACATTCTCGCCCTTCGGCGCGGATGGTCCTGTGTCGACCCGCCGGCTCTACTTCGGCCGCACCGCGGTCTCCGGCAGTCAAGTCGGCGGAGGGCAGAAGCTGGGGCAGGTGGGCAAAGGTCGGCGCTACCGCATGCCGACCGCGCTCTGGACCGGCGCCGGCGAAGACGGCCGCAGCGCGTACACGACCGCTGCGATGACGATGGCCGCGCCGACGAACGTCAGCGACGCCGGTCGCTCCTGCTTCACGATCGCGCCGAGGATCACCGCAACGATCGGGACCACCACGCCGATGTAGCTCGCGTTCGTGACCGACCAGGTCTTGATGAGCCACGTGTACAGGAGGTAGGCGCCAAGCGACCCGGCAACGACGAGGTAGAGGATCGGGAACCACGCCCCGGCGGTCGCCGGGATCTCGTGCACCTCGCCGAGCACCAGGCTCGCGGCCAGGCACACCGGCAACCCCACCAGCGCGGCGATCGCGTTCGCCGGCAGCGTGTCCTGGCGTGGCGCGCGCTTCAGCATCACGGACGAGAGAGCCGCCGCGGTGGCGGCGAACAGGATCGCGGCGAGTCCGGCGAATGGCACGGCGAGGCTCAGCTCACCGGCGAAGATCACCGCGACGCCGCAGAAGGCAGCGACCGCCGCCGCGACCTTTCGCGGCGACAGGTGTTCGATGCGGAACAGCGGCGCGAGCAGCGCCGTCGAGAGCGGGACCGTGGCGTAGAAGACCGCCGCGATCCCGCTCGGCACCGTCTGCTCCCCCCAGTAGAGCAACGCGAGGTTCACCCCGTAGTTGAAGAACCCAAAGAGCATCGCGCCGCGGAGCGCTGCGCCGCGGGGCCAACGCGCGCGCGTGGCCCACGCGAGGAGGGCGAGGGCCGGGGCCGCGAGCGCGAGACGCACCGCCGCGCTCCATACCGGCGCGACGGCCTCGTTGCCGATGCGGATGGCGAGAAAGGTGCTTCCCCAGATGAGGCAGCAGAGCGCGAACGCGACGTAGGTGATCACAGGCTCACAAGCGCCGTGACCGTCTCGCTGTTGCGCCTGCGGCTGCTCGTCTCGCTGCGCCCGCAGTTGCTCCTGCCGCTGCGCCCGTGGCTGCCCCTCTTGCTGCTCGTGCCGCTCATCCTGCGGCTGCCCTGTAGACCATCGGCGGCACAGTAGTAGAACGTCGCGTACGGGTGCCCGTGAGAGATCGACCCGTGTGCTTGGAAGCAACGTTGACGTCGCGTCCGTGTCGCCCGTGATCGCGGGCGTGTGATCCAGAAGAAGCGTCGAAGGGTCGCGCCGCGCGTCAGGGAAGGGTGGCTATCCTTCTGCCGACTTGCCTGAGTTCAGCGCCGACGTCCTCGTCGCGCTCGTCACGCTCACCGCGCTGGAGATCGTGCTCGGGATCGACAACGTCGTCTTCATCTCGATCCTCTCCGGCCGCCTTCCGTCCCATCAGGCAGCGCTCGCGCGACGCGTCGGCCTCGCGCTGGCGCTGGTCATGCGGATCGGTCTGCTGCTTGGGATCTCCTGGGTGATGGGCCTGACGCAGCCGTTGTTCCATCTCATGCGACCGTTCTCCGGCCGCGACCTCATCCTGCTAGGCGGCGGCCTCGTCCTCATCGCGAAGGCGACGTGGGAGATCTACGACAAGCTCGAGGTGCTGCACGAGGAGCGGCCGGCTGCCGCGACGCGGGGCGCGTTCGCCCTCGTGATCGGACAGATCCTGGTCATGGATGTCGTGTTCTCGCTCGACTCCGTCATCACCGCGGTCGGCATGGCGAACGAGATCTGGGTGATGATCACCGCGATGGTCATCGCGGTCGTCACCATGTTGGTCTCCGCCGAAGCGATCAGCAGCTTCGTCGAGGCGCACCCGAGCGTGAAGATCCTGGCGCTCTCGTTCCTGCTCCTCATCGGCGTGATGCTCACCGCCGAGGGGACGGGTCAGCACGTCGGTAAGGGCTACATCTACGCGGCGATGGCCTTCTCGCTCCTCGTTGAGGTCCTCAACCTGCGCTACCGGCAGAAGCGCGCACCGGTTGCGCTCCATGGCCGCTTCGAGCAGGGCCGCACCGGGGCACCGCCCGCCTAGCGTCGGCCCACGCGCTGGCGGATCGCCGCGTCCATCTCCCGCGTGTGCTGCCGCTCCTTGATGGTCTGGCGCTTGTCGAATCGCTTCTTGCCGCGCGCGAGGCCGAGCTCCACCTTCGCGACGCCATTCTTCACGTAGATGCGCAAGGGAACGAGCGTGTAGCCCTTCTGCGAGACCTCGCCCGCAAGGACGACGATCTCATCCTTGTGCAGCAGCAGCTTGCGCGGACGGGTCGGCTCGTGCTGCTCGAGCGCGTTCGCCCACGGGGCGATGTGCACGTTCCGCAGCCAGACCTGACCCTTGTCGACTCGCGCGTAGCCATCGCGCAGGTTCGCCGTGCCGGCACGCACCGACTTGATCTCCGTGCCGCGGAGCGCGATTCCCGCCTCGATGCGGCGGTCGATGTGATAGTCGAACGTCGCCTTGCGGTTGTCCGCGAGCGCCCGGGGCTCGTCCGGCGCCACAGCGGCCCGGGCCGGCCTGCTCCGGCCGGCTGGCGCGGTCGAAACGGTCTTCATCGCGGATAGTGTCGCGCAGAAAAAACAGAAGCGACGGCATCGCTGCCGCCGCTTCCGCCTCGGGTCACCGGGACCCTAGATCGCGATCACCTCAGTTGGATTCATTCCGGAAGCCTGAAGTGAGCATTCCAGGGTCTTTCGATTTCCCTGTGGTATCGCCCACTCCACATCACCTCCTTTCTTTCGGGGAGGATGGTCCCACGCCGACCCGACGGCGTCAATGCGGACAGGGTTCGATCGAGGGCTTTTGCCAGAATGTGCGACTAGGGCAGCCAGGGGCGCGGATCGACCGGTCGCGAGTTCGAGATGATCACGAAGTGCAGATGCGGACCGGTGGTCCAGCCGGTCATGCCGATGTAGCCGATGACCTGCCCCGCCGCGACGTTCTGCCCGACGGCGACGGGAGGCGGGCGCCGGTCGTCAAGGTGCCCGTAGAGCGTGGAGAGATTGTCCCCGTGCGCGATGATCACGACGAGCGCGGTATCGCCCGACGCCGCGTACGGACGGCCCACGGTCACGACCTTCCCCGGTGCGGCGGCGACGATCGGCGTGAACAGCGCTCCGGCGATATCCAGGCCGTTGTGGAAGCCGCCCCAGCGCAGTCCGAAGACCGACGTGACCGGGCCCGCGAGTGGCCACGTGCTGAACCGAGTGCCGCTGAACTTGCCGAGGCCAGACCGCGCCGCGAGCTGCGCCGCCAGGTACGCGTAGTTCGCCTCGGCCGCCTCGAGCTGCTTGTTCAGGCTCGCGGTCTCCTGGATGGCGCTCTGTTGCGCGTTCCGAGACTGACCGGCGAGCGTCGTCGCGTTCAGGCGCTCAGCTGACTGCCGGTTGATGCCTGCCTGCATCTGGCGCACGATCGCGTCCCATTCGGCCTTCTTCGAAGCGACGGCAGCCCGTTGCGTTGCGATCTGGTCCTGCAGACCCGTGATCTCTTGCTCCTTCGCGACGGCAAGCTCCTGGCGCCCGGCGGTGAGCTCGCGCATCGAGCGGATCTCGCCGGCGAGCTGAGCATCCTGCCGGTTGATCACGATCATCGCCTGGACGCGCGAGGTGAACTCCGACAGCGAGCCTGATGACAGCAGCATCTCCAGCGGGCTCACCTGCGCCTGCCGGTAGGTCGTCCGCAGGTGCTTCGCGTACAGCACTTCGCGCTCCGCGAGCTGCCTCGCCTGCTGCGTCGACTGCGCCTTCAGCGAATCGAGGAGCGAGTTCGTCTCGTTCAATTGGAACGCGACGAGCTGTAGCTGCTCCTCGGCGATCGCGATCTCGATCGCCAGTGCGTCAGCCGCGTTCTGCGCGTTCGCCTGGCGTACCGCGAGCTCACCGATCCGCGCGTTGGCCTGACCGATGGCCGCCTCGAACTGCGACGCGGCCTGCTTGTAGCGTTCAGCGTTCGTGCGGGACACCTGCACGGCACGCGCGAGCTCCTGCTTGCGCTTGAGCGCCGTCGCGACCTCGTCGTCGGCGAACGCGGTCGTCTGCATGGAGAAGATGACGAGGGCGGACGCCACTACGGCCACGACCGCACGACAGCCGCTCGGCGCTCCACCACCTCCCCGGCTTGTCCGGGGAGTTCCCATTCCAACGCGAATGCTGCCACCCCGGCATGGGCGAGGTCAAGTTCGGTCTCGGCCGCTCCTACTTGGCGAGATGCGTCCTGACCGAGAAGGTCGCGCCGGCGCCACCGACCAGCAGCGCGAAGCCGATCAGGCCGGCCGCGAGCTGGGCGATGAAGTTCGGGCCGAGTGAGACGGGGACGATGTCCAGGAAGCCGACGAGGGAGCTCGCTACCGGACCGGCCACCGCCGCGATCGCGGCGAGGGCGACGATCGCACCGAACACGCCGACGAGCATCCCCTCGACGATGAAGGGCCAGCGAACGAACCAGTCGGTCGCGCCGACGAGCTTCATGATCTCGATCTCGTCGCGGCGGGCGTGCACCGCGATGCGGATGGTGTTCACGATCACGAAGAGGGCGACGAAGAGCATCATCCCGAGCACCGCGAGGCCACCGATGGAGAGCACGCGCGTGATCGTCAGGAGCTTGTCGACGACGGTTGGGTTGTCCACGAGGTCGTAGATGACGCCTTTGCCCACCTCTTCACGCAACATGCCGGACACGCGGCGTGTCTCCTGCGCGCTCGCGAGCTTCACCTCGAGAGAATTCGGCAGGGGGTTCGTGGTCACGTCCTCGAGCGCGAGCTCGGGTCGTCGTCTGGCGATCTCTTTCAGACGCTCGAGCGCTTGCTCCTTCGAGATGTACGCGACGGCTTCAACAGCCGGATCGTTCTCGATGCGGCGTCTCAGCTCGAGCACGTCGGTCGGTTTCGCGTCGTCTTCGAGGTACACGACGAGCTCGACCTTCGACTCCAGGACCCCGACCGCGGCCTGCAGACCCCGGTCCGTCATCACGAAGAACGCGAAGAGGAGCAGCATGACGGCCACCGTGAGCGTCGAAGCGACGCTCATCACCGGGTTGCGCCAAAAGCCCTGCCATGCCGCGGCGACGACGTAGCCGATGCGTCTCATGCCGCGTACCGTCCTTGCCGCTCGTCACGCACGATCGCGCCGTGGTCGAGGTGCAGGACACGCTGGCGGAGGGCGTTCACGATCTCCGCGTTGTGCGTAGAGATGAGCAGCGTTGTGCCCAGCTCCCGCACGCGGATGAGCAGCTTGATGATCTCCCAGGTCGTCACCGGGTCGAGGTTCCCGGTCGGCTCGTCCGCGATGAGGATCCGCGGCCGGTTCACCAGGGCGCGCGCGATCGCGGTCCGCTGCTGCTCCCCTCCGGAGAGCTCGCGAGGAAAGTGCGTCCGCCGCTGCGTGAGGTTGACGAGCGCCAGCGCGCGCTCGGTCTCCTCGCGCACGGCGCGCGCAGGATGATCGGTGACGATGAGCGCGAACGCGACGTTCTCCGCGACCGTCTTGTTCGGCAGGAGCTTGAAGTCCTGGAACACCACGCCGATCTTCCGGCGAAGGAACGGTACTTGCGAGCGCTTCATGCGGACCACGTCAGTCCCGTCGATCACCACGCTGCCGCTGGACGGGAGCTCCTCCCGGATGAGCAGCCGGTTCAGCGTCGACTTGCCGGCGCCCGAGCTGCCGACGATGAAGACGAACTCGCCGGCGTCGATCCGCAGGTCGATGTCGCGCAGTGCCTCGGTCCCGTTGGGGTACTGCTTGCTGACGTCGTCGAGCGCGATCAGCATTCGTCCCTCCCTGCTCTCGGCCGGTACACGGGCGTGCGACCGCGAGCCGCGAGCGTCCGCTAGGAGGTCTCGAGCCCGAGGACAGGCTGCGTTGTGCGCGTCGTGGTGAACGTCGCGATCGAAGAGATCTTCGCGTCGCCGGTGGCCATGACCTTCACGCCCTGTGTCGCCCGGCCGAGGACGCGCACCTGGTCGAGCGGTGTCCGGATGACGACGCCGGTCGTCGTGATGAGCAGGATCTCCTCGGCCCCCTCGTCGACGACTTGAATTGCTGCGACATCGCCGGTCTTCTGCGAGAGCGCCGCCAGGATCACGCCCTGACCGCCGCGGTTGTGCGTCGGGAAGTCGGCCACACCGGTCCGCTTGCCGAAGCCGTTCGCGGTGACTGAGAGGACCTGGGCGCGTGGGCGGGCGATGCCCATACCGACGACCGAGTCGCCGCGCGCGAGTCGCACACCCGTGACGCCCTGTGTCTGGCGGCCCATCGGGCGCGCGTCCGATGCCTTGAAGCAGACCGCCTTGCCCTTCTTGGTCGCGAGGATGATGCGGTCCTTCTCCGAGCAGGGAGCGACCCAAGCGAGCTCGTCCTTGGCCCGGAGCTGGATCGCGATGAGGCCCGCGCGCCGCACGTTGGCGTACTCCGAGAGCGCCGTCTTCTTCAGGAACCCCTGGCGCGTCGCCATGACGAGGTGCTCGGCCGACTTGGTGTCGCGGAGCGCGACGAGCGCGGAGACACGCTCCCCGGATTGCATCGCCTCGAGGATGTTCTGGATCGGCGTGCCCTTCGACTGGCGGCTCGCGTCGGGGAGCTCGTGGACCTTCAGCGCGAAGACACGGCCACGATCGGTGAAAACGTACAGACGGTCGTGGTTGCGGCTGACGAGCAGGTGCTCGACGTCGTCCTCGTCCCGCGTGGACATGCCGATCACGCCGCGGCCACCGCGGTGCTGGGCCCGGTACGTCGAGAGCGGCATCCGCTTCACGTAATTCCGGCTGGAGACAGTCACGACGACGTCCTCATCGGCGACGAGGTCCTGGTCCGTCATCTCGCGGACGACGTCGTCGATCACGCGTGTGCGGCGGTCGTCCCCGTAGCGCGTGTCCAGATCGTCAAGGTCGGCCTTGATGAGGAAGAGGACCTTCCGCGGGTTCGCGAGGACCGACTCGAGCTCCGCGATGAGCTTGATCGTGTCGCGGTACTCGTCCTCGATCCTCTGCCGCTCGAGCCCGGTCAGCCTGCGAAGCTGCATCTCCAGGATGGCCCGCGCCTGCAGCTCCGAGAGCTTGAACTTCTCCTGCAGGTTGGCGAGCGCGGTCTCCGGTGACTTGCTGGCGCGGATCGTCTTCACGATCTCGTCGATGTGATCGAGCGCGATCTTGAAACCCTCGAGGATGTGCGCCCGGTCCCTGGCCTTCGCGAGATCGTGCTCGGTCCGACGGCGGATGACCTCGCGCCGGTGATCGATGTGGTGCTGGAGGACCTCCTTCAGCGAGAGCGTCTTCGGCTGGTTCTCGACGAGCGCGAGCATGTTCACGTTGAACGCCGACTGCATCGCCGTGTGCTTGTAGAGGTTGTTGAGCACACGGCGGGGGTCGTCGTCGCGCTTCACCTCGAACACGACCCGCATGCCGTCGCGGTCGCTCTCGTCGCGGAGGTCGGAGATGCCCGCCAGGCGCTTGGCCTGGACGAGCTCGGCGATCTTCTCGATGAGGGCCGCCTTGTTCACCGCGTACGGCAGCTCGGTGACGATGATCGCTGAGCGATTGCCCTTCATGTCCTCGAAGTGCGCCTTCGCGCGCATCAGGATCCGCCCACGGCCGTTCGCGTACGCGCGACGGATGGCATCCGCGCGCTCGACCGCCGCGGTCTCGACGTTGCGCTGCTCCTCGAAGCGATAGATCAGCGCGCCGCCCGGGAAATCGGGGCCAAGGATCGTCTCGCAAAGATCGTCCGTCGTGAGCTCGGGGTCGTCGATCAGGCGTTTGATCGCCGTGACCACCTCGCGCAGGTTGTGCGGCGGGATGTTCGTGGCCATGCCGACCGCGATCCCGGTGCTGCCGTTCACGATCAGATTCGGCAGGCGGGCCGGCATCACCACCGGCTGCGTCTCCCGGCCGTCGTAATTCGGCTCGAAGTCGACGGTGCTCTTCTCGATGTCCGCGAGCAGCTCCGCGGCGATCGCGGACGGACGTGCCTCCGTGTAGCGCTGCGCAGCGGGGGGGTCGTCGTCGATGGAGTTGTGCACGAAGATGCCCGCGCCGAGCGCCAGGTTCTGCGTCACGTCGACGGTCACGTCATAGACGTCCATGCGGCCGGCCGGCTCGAGCGATTGCACGACCGCCGAGAGGCCCGCTGGGATCGGGAACGCTCCGGTGCGGTGCAGGCGCTCGGGGATCGCCGAGCGAGAGAACGGCAGCAGCCTGTCCTTTGGCTTGAGGTCGCTCGCCTCGCGGTACGTTCCATCGCGCAGCATGAAGCGGTGGTCCGGGGTGCAGGTCACCGACGCTCCTGAGACGAGCGTCACCTTGACGACCGGGTCGTTTCGCCGCACCAGACGCGGCGCCCGGACCGGCTTGATTCGGACGTTGCGGTGCGCGTCGACCGTGAACACGTCGCACCGCGTGCCGCGCGTGATGAGGTCGACGAGCTCGATCATCGTCTTCTTCTCGCCGGTGTGGAGCTCGACCTCGGTTTCACCTGCCAGGCAGCCGAAGTTCCCCTGGCCCTGGATCAACGGGTAGCGGACCGTGAAGTCCTGCGCCAATCGCACGAGCGCGTCGTAGATCGGCGCGTCGCCGTGCGGGTGGTACTTGCCCATCACGTCGCCGACGATCCGGGCCGACTTGAGGAAGGGGCGGTTGCTGCGGAGCCCCAGCTCGTTCATGCCATGAAGGATCCGGCGCTGCACCGGCTTCAACCCGTCGCGCACGTCGGGGAGCGCGCGCGACACGATGACCGACATGGCGTAGTCCAGGTACGCCTTGCGCATCTCGGCTTGGAGATCGACGCCGACGATCTTGTCGAAGCCCTCCGGGTGGTCGATCACGAGACGGCCACCTTCACCTGGGCCTGACCTTCGCGCTCGGCCCCCGGCCTCGCCGCGTCGCTCCGCTCGCTTTCCTCGAGCTCGATCGCCTCGCGGATCCTGGCGAAGGCGTCGGCGGTCCCGGCGTAGCGCCGCTCGAGCTCGGCCTGGCGCTCCTCCGGCATCCGCAGGAAGAGCCCGTCAGCCTCGGCGAGCACGACGCCGTCGCGCCCGCGCTCGAGCCGGCCCTTGGTCTCGATGGCGCGCGACCGCTCGCGCGCGATCCATCCGGAGACGAGCAGCTCGTCGCCGAGCACCACCGGGGAACGGAACGTGACGGTGAGGCGTGCGGTCACGCCCCAGATGCCGCGCTGGAAGAACGCCCAGCCCATCGTCTCGTCGAGGAGCGCGGTCACCACGCCGCCGTGGAGGTAGCCGTCGTAGCCCTGGTGCCGCGGTAGACCCGTGTAGCGCGCGGTCGCGCGGTCCTTGGCGACGTCGAAGTCAAGGTGCAGCCCTGTCGGGTTCTGGCGGCCGCACGCGAAACACCAGTGCTCGAACGAGACGCCGACCTCGCGGAGATTCGCCATCAGGATACCGCCAGGTGCGTCATCAAACGTCGAGCGCCGCCTTCTGCGCGTTCGCCATGATCCACTTCTTGCGGCCTTCGACCTCGTTGCCCATGAGCTCGTCGAACACCAGGTCCGCCTGCTCGGCGTCCGCGAGCGTCACTCGCTTGAGCGTGCGTGTGGCGGGGTCGAGCGTCGTCTCCCAAAGCTGCTCGGCGTTCATCTCGCCGAGGCCCTTGTAGCGGGAGATCGCCGGCTCGCGACCGCCCTTCCCGTCATCGGTCCCCTCGTCGGTGTTGGCGTTCGCGTCGTCGGGCTCGGCCCCGTCCGTGCCGCGCTTCGGCGCGATGCCGGCCGCGGTGTCCTTCGCGTCCTGCTTCGCCTTCCGGTCGGCCTTCCGTGTCTTCGCCTGCGCCTTCAGCTCCTTGATCGACTTGTCGCGCTCGGCGTCGGAGTGGGCCCACCGGATCTCCTTCCCCAGCTGCAGGCGGAAGAGCGGCGGCTGGCCGATATAGATGCGGCCGTTCTCGATGAGCGGCCGGAAGTGGCGGTACAGGAGCGTGAGCAGGAGCGTGCGGATGTGCGATCCATCGACGTCCGCGTCCGCGAGCAGGATGGTCTTGCCGTAGCGGAGCTTGCTAGCGTCGAAGTAGTCGCCGATCCCCGTGCCGAGTGCCGTGATGATCGACTTGATCTCCTCGTTGCCGAGCATCTTGTCGGCGCGCGCCTTCTCGACGTTCAGGATCTTGCCCCGCAGCGGCAGGATCGCCTGAAACTTGCGGTCGCGTCCGTTCTTCGCGGTTCCGCCGGCCGAGTTCCCCTCGACGACGATGAGCTCGCACTTCTCCGGATCGCGCTCCTGGCAGTCGGCGAGCTTGCCCGGCAGCGAGAAGCCGTCAAGGGCGCCCTTCCGTAGGACGAGATCGCGGGCCTTGCGGGCCGCCTCCCGCGCGCGGAACGCCGTGAGGCACTTCTCGACGACACGGCGGGCGTCCTGCGGGTTCTCGTCGAGGTACTGCCCGAGCGCATCGTTCACGGCCGAGGCGACCTGACCCTGCACCTCCGCGTTGCCCAGGCGAGTCTTCGTCTGTCCCTCGAACTGTGGATCCTTGATCTTCACCGAGATCACCGCGGTGAGACCCTCACGCACGTCCTCGCTCGTCAGATTCGGGTCGGACTCCTTCAGCGCGCCGACCTTGCGCGCGTGAAAGTTGATCGTCCGCGTGAGCGCGGTGCGGAAGCCGGTGAGATGGGCGCCGCCGTCCATCGTGTTGATGTTGTTGGCGAAGGTGTAGACGCGCTCCGTGAACGCGTCGTTGTACTGGAGCGCCATCTCGACCACGGTGTCCTTCTCGAAGGTCTTCTCGACGTACACCGGCTTGTGCAAGCTCTGGTGTCCCCGGTTCAGGTGCCGCACGAAGGACACCACGCCACCGTCGAAGTAGTAGTTCTCCTCGTGACCGTCGCGCTCGTCGCGGAGCGTGAGCCAGAGGCTCTTGTTGAGGTACGCCGTCTCACGCAGCCACTGCTGGATGATCGTCGCGTCCCACTCGATGACCGGGAACACCTGCGCATCCGGCGCGAATCGAGTCACAGTCCCGGTGAGGCGCTTGCGTTCCTTCCACGCGACCACCGGCGGCGGCTGGAGCTTCGCGGTGCTGACGACCTTCACCGCTCCCATCGGTTTCCCGCGCTCGTACGCCTGTGTGTAGACCTTGCCGTCGCGGTGGACCTCGACAACGAGGTGCGATGACAGCGCGTTCACGACGGAGACCCCGACGCCGTGCAGGCCGCCCGATACCTTGTATCCCGCGCCGCCGAACTTGCCGCCCGCGTGGAGGATCGTGTGAACGACCTCGAGGGCGCTCTTTCCGGTCTGCGACTGCCTATCCGTCGGAATGCCACGGCCGTTGTCCGCGACCGTTACCTGGTTCGATCGGTGGATCGTGACGTCGATACGGTCGCAGGTCCCGTTCATCGCTTCGTCGATCGAGTTGTCGAGGACCTCGCGGACGAGGTGGTGGAGCCCACGGATATCGGTGGTGCCGATGTACATGCTCGGGCGCTTGCGGACAGCCTCGAGGCCTTCGAGGACCTGGATGTCCTTCGCGCTGTAGCTGGACGCCTTGACGTCCGCGGTCCTCCCGTTCCGCGCGGCGGACTTGCCGTTCGACGGCGCAGCCGTGCGCCCGTTCGTCCTGCTCACCGCCATCAGGCTGTTGCCCCGCAAAGCTGCTCGTAGAGCCGCTGGAAATCGTCGTCCGAATAGAACTCGATCGTGATGCGTCCCCCGCGGCCGCGCCGCTTGCGGTCGACGCTCACCTTCGTACCGAGCGCCTCGCGCAGGCGCGTCGTGACCGCAGCCAGATCCGGGTCAGGTCGCGAGCCGTTCGAGGTGCGGGCGCCGCGAGGCTTCGCAAGCTTGCGGACGAGCGCCTCGGCATCGCGGACGCTCAGCCCTTTGGCGATGACGTCCCCGAGCGCCGCGATCGCTGCCGAAAGTGGGAGCGACATGAGCGCACGCAGGTGGCCCTCACTGATCTTCCCATCGACGACCGCGTCCTGGAGGAGCTGCGGCGCGGCGAGGGCGCGCAGGGTGTTCGCCACCGCCGGGCGAGACTTCCCCAGGCGCGCGGCGAGCTCGTCCTGGGTCAGGTCGTACGTCTCCATCAGCAGCTTGTAGGCGCGGGCGGATTCGATCGCGTTGAGATCGGCGCGCTGGAGGTTCTCGACGAGCGCGAGCTCGAGACGGTTGCTGACGTCCTCGCGGACGACGGCCGGGATCGTCGCCCGCCCGGCCAGGCGTGATGCGAGGACGCGCCGCTGGCCGGCCACGAGCTCGTAGCCGTCGCCGCTGCGCGATACCACTATTGGTTGCAAGAGGCCGTGGGTGCGGATCGACGCGGTCAGGCCGTCGAGCGCGTCCTTGTCGAAGTGCGTCCGCGGCTGTTGCCGGTTCGGGACGACCCGCTCCAGAGGTATCTCCACGACCCCGTCTACCTGGGGCTCAGGCTTCGTCGGCTTTTCGCCAAGAAGCACATCGAGACCGCGGCCGAGACCTGAGTGCGGCATCAGTTCGCGGCTCCGAGCATGATCGGCTGGCGCGCCGCGAGTCGGGCCAACAGCTCCCGCGCGAGGTCGGCGTAGGCTCGGGCCCCCCGCGAATCCGGGTCGTACGCGCCGATCGGGAGACCGTGGCTTGGCGCCTCGGCGAGCCGCACCGCACGCGGGATCTTGACACGCGCGACGAGCTCGGGGAAGTGCCGGTTGACCTCCTCGATGACCTGCATCGAGAGTCGGTTGCGGGCATCCGCCATCGTGAGGATGATCGCGAGGACCTCGAGCTGCGGGTTGAGGCGCCTCTTCACCGCGTCGATCGTCGTCATCAGTTGCGCGAGTCCCTCGAGCGCGTAGTACTCGCACTGGACAGGAATGAGGACGGAATCCGCGGCGGTGAGCGCGTTGATCGTAAGAAGGCCGAGGGAGGGCGGACAGTCGACGATGACGGTGTCGTAGGCGGCGTGTTGAAGTGCCGTGCGGAGCCGGTACTCCCGGGCGAGTGCTGGCACGAGCTCGACCTCGGCCCCCGCCATTTCTGGCCCTGACGGCAACAGTTCCAAGCCGGCAACGCTGGTCGCGATGATCGCGTCAGGGATCGGGAGATCCTGCAAGAGCACGTTGTAGATCCCCCGCTCCACGTCCTGGCGCCGGACGCCAAGGCCGCTCGTCGCGTTTCCCTGTGGATCAAGGTCGACCAGCAGCACACGCAGACCGTCTTGAGCGAGGGCAGCACCGAGACTGATAGCCGTCGTCGTCTTCCCCACTCCACCCTTCTGATTCGCGATAGTCAGCGTGTTCACGACCGCGAGCGGGGGCCGCTTCCACGTGAAACATTGCCCTTAGCTTGGACCAAAGAGAGGCCAACGGGAGGGTGGTCCGTGCACTCATTGTATTCGAATCGACCAGCTCTTGCCACGTCCTGCCGATCCTGCGCATTGCCATTCAGACTGCATTGCGAGCGTTGAGATACCTATTATCGTATCAGACGCTACCGCGCCCTAACCGCCTCCGGGCGCAGGTAGGCGCGTCGTCGCGCCGCATCGCGACAGCGCGCCCAAGCGCTTCTCGAGCCGGCTGCACCGAGTATTGGACGCAGAGCCGACCAGGAGGAGTGGTCGCTTGCGTTCGCGCTCCGCTCGCTCGCGGCGGGGCACCTCCAAGGTGCCGTGGCGCTTGGCGAACTGCGCCCTGTCGTCTTCGATGCTCGCCGAGGAGCGCATGAGCTTCCTCGGCGGGCTCATCCTCTTCGCGCTCTTCCTTGGTCCTCTTCGCGGGTCTGCGTGCGCTCCGCGCGCGCGACGCGTCCGGGATGCTCCTCGCGACGGGCGTCGCGTCGACGCTCGCATTCCAGAGCATCGTGAACGTCGGCACGGCGATCTTTCGCATGCCGGTCACCGGGATCTCGCCGTCCTTCATCTGGCAGGGCGCGTCGTCGCTCATCTCGATCTGCTTCGCGCTCGTGCTGCTCCAGTCCGCGATGCGCGCGGGCGCCGAAGGTAGGCCCCGGCTCTAACGCAGCGCCGCCTCGACGAAGGCGAGTTCGACCGGAGAGATTTTCAGGTCGGGGAGCGCCTCCACTGTGACGAACCGCGGATCGCGGACCCATACGTCTCCGCTGGGCGGCTCTCCTCCCGGGAGCGCATTCGCGGCGTACACGATCCACAGGGAGTCCGGGTAGGGGTATGGCGACCCGTGCCGGCGCGGCAGGCAATTGTGCAGCTGGATGAACCCGAGCGGCCGCGGTCCCGGCGCGATCTCGCAGCCGATCTCCTCGCGGATCTCGCGTGCGAGCGTGCCCTCGAGCGATTCCCCCGGCTCGCGCCGGCCGCCTGGGATGACATGCGTCGTGCCCGTCCCGCTATCGAATGCGAGGAGCAGGCCGTCCCGAACGAGGATCGCGCGGGCGGAGACGACGAGATCGAGTGGGGGAGGGTCTGGCGTGAGATACGCGAAGAAGTCGAACTCCCCGCCCGCCTGCGGCCAGACCACGTGCTCGATGGCGGCCGGTGTCCGGCCGCTCAGGAACGCGGCGAGCGATGCCTCCACCTCTATACTTTGGCCTTCCAACGGCTGCGAACGGAAGCAGTACCCCATTCCTCGCGCGAAGCGAGCCGGCGAGTGGTGCAAGGCCGGTGCGTGCGGCTGGGAGAACTCGTCCGGGAGCCGCGTGCGCGAACGCGACGCTTAGCGCACGCCGGGGTCACGCCCGTTATCACCGTGCTCGAGCGGAGGATGCCGTCGGGGCTGTGGCGCAGTGGGAGCGCATCACACTGGCAGTGTGGGGGTCGCGGGTTCGAATCCCGCCAGCTCCACAAGGACGGAACCTCAAGTCGGGGTGGTACCGCGGAACTGACCCTTCCGTCCCCTTCATGGACGAGGGGTCTATTCATGTCCGCGGGAGGTGGCGTCATGGCCGAGCAGAACGTGCGTGCTGCCCCGGGTTCGCCCGCGCCGGACGAGCCCCCGAGAAAGGCGCGCTACCAGCCCGCCGCGATCGAGGAGAAGTGGCGCGAGCGCTGGGAGCGCGATCGTCTCGCCGCCACCGCGGACGATTCCAATGACCCCAACTTCTACTTCGTGACGATGTTCCCGTACCCCTCCGGCGACCTGCACGTCGGCCACTGGTACGCGATGACGCCATCCGACACGGCCGCGCGCTTCGTGCGCATGCGCGGCCACAACGTGCTCTTTCCGATGGGCTTCGACGCATTCGGCCTGAACGCCGAGAACGCCGCCATCAGGACCGGCGTCCATCCATCCGACAACACGGAACGGAACATGGCGAACATGCGGCGCCAGTTCCGCCTGATGGGCGCGATGATCGACTGGCGGCGGGAGGTCGTGACCTGCCATCCCGACTACTACCGCTGGAACCAGTGGCTCTTCCTGAAGCTCTACGAGAAGGGCCTCGCCTACCGCGCGAAAGCGCCGGTGAACTGGTGCCCGAAGGACCAGACCGCGCTCGCGAATGAACAGGTCATCAACGGCCTCTGCGAGCGGTGTGACACCCCGGTCATCAAGAAGGATCTCGTCCAGTGGTTCTTCCGGATCACGGAGTACGCGGATGAGCTGTTGACGTTCGAGGGGATCGATTGGCCGGAGCGCGTGCGGGTCATGCAGACGAACTGGATCGGCCGGTCCGAGGGCGCCGAGTTCTCGTTCGGGGTCGACGGTGCCGCCGACCGGATCCCGTTCTTCACGACGCGCCCGGATACGATCTTCGGCGCGACGTTCATGGTGCTCGCCCCGGAGCATCCGCTCGTCGACAAGATCACCACCTCCGCGCGGCGGGCCGAGGTCGACGCGTACGTCGCCGCCACCCGGCAGGCGACCGAGATCGAGCGGACCTCCGCCGAGCGTTCCAAGACGGGTGTCGACACCGGTGCCTTCGCGGTGAACACTTTCACCGGCGAGCGCATCCCGATCTGGATCGCCGACTACGTGCTCGCGACGTATGGCACCGGCGCGATCATGGCCGTCCCCGCTCACGATGACCGCGACTTCGCGTTCGCGCGGACGTACGGGCTCGCCATCCGCGAGGTCATCTCTGCCGACGGCACGGAGCACACCGATCTGGCCCTGGCCTACACCGGTCCTGGCGTCATGGTGCGCAGTGGGCGGTTCAGCGGGATGACGAGCGAAGAGGGCAAGCGCGCGGTCGCCGAAGACGCCAAGGAGCGAGGCATCGGCGGACCGTCGGTGACCTACCGCCTCCGTGACTGGCTCATCTCACGACAGCGCTACTGGGGGACGCCGATCCCGATCGTGCACTGCTCATCGTGCGGGATCGTCCCGGTTCCCGAGGATCAACTGCCGGTCGAGCTCCCGTACGACGTCGAGTTCACGCCCGACGGCGGATCACCTCTCGCGCGCAAGCGCAGCTTCATCGAGACGACCTGTCCGAGCTGCTCCGGACCCGCCGAGCGCGAGGCGGACACGATGGACACGTTCGTCGACTCGTCCTGGTACATCTACCGCTACCCGGATCCGAGGATCGACACGGCCTTCATGAACGAGGCCGTCGCGAAGAAGTGGCTGCCGGTGACGCGATACACGGGCGGCATCGAGCACGCGATCCTGCATCTTCTGTACGCGCGGTTCGTGTGCAAGGCGCTCGCGGACCTGGGGCACCTGTGGTTCCGCGAGCCGTTCACGCACCTGCGCAACCAGGGCACGATCGTGTTCAAGGGCAGCAAGATGTCGAAGTCGCGCGGCAACGTGCAGGCGCCCGACCAGTACGTGGCGCGGTACGGCGCCGACACGCTCCGGCTCTTCATGGGCTTCATGGGTCCCTGGACGGCGGGTGCCGACTGGGACGCTTCGGGCATCGAGGGCGTGCACCGCTTCTTGCATCGGGTGTGGGACGTTGCGACGGCGCCGCCATCCATCGGTGTGCGCGACGCCGAGCTCGACGGCTACGTGCATCGCACCATCGCGAAGGTCACCTTGGACCTCGAGAAGTACCACTTCAACACGGCCATCTCGGCGCTGATGGAGCTGTCGCGCGAGCTGCTCCACGCGAGCG
>Ga0136617_10001278_pt1 | contig 22116 bp, 14 predicted proteins | sample AntDrymUQ3222106_2_FD_129672 | JGI IMG/M metagenome (GOLD analysis project Ga0136617, IMG submission 129672) | Polar desert sand microbial communities from Dry Valleys, Antarctica - metaG UQ322 (21.06) | ecosystem: Environmental > Terrestrial > Soil > Desert | place: Antarctica: Dry Valley...
GAGCTAAATTGCTTATCGTTTAATATAAGCTCGGAAAAAAAAGTGGATCCGATAGCTATTGTCAACCCACAGGCCAAAGATGATAAAATCGTAATATAGACGGAGGTTTGTAAGAGCGACCTAATCTTTTTCTCGGAGCCTGAATATTCCGCAACGTATTTGGTGACTCCGGTGGCGATTCCCGCAGTTGAGAGAGTTAAAAATATGGCTGAAAAATTTGTTAGTTGACCGAGAAGAGCGATTCCGTCTGGTCCGATAAGAACGGCAACAACTTTCACACCGACAAACCCTGTTAAAAGCTTAATTAAAGTTGATAAGGTATTTATTGAAAATACTTTGACTATATCCTTTTTAAATAAGCCCTTTATATTCTGCAACATTAATATTTATTAATAACCAACGTAACTTGATTTACATTCTCTTCAGTCATTACAGGACTTAGGGGCAAGCTTAATACCTCATCCTGAATTTTTTCGGTAACCGGTAGAGACATATTGAAAAAATTCTTATAAGCTATTTGTTTATGCGGAGCAACAGGATAGTGAATCAAAGTTTCAACTCCGTGCTGCAACAAGTAGCGTTGTAATTTTTCTCTTTTATCGGTTCTGATTACAAATAAGTGCCATACATGGCTTTGTTCATCATTCAGCTTCGGTAAAATAATCTTAGGATTAGTGATTTGTTTCAGATATTTATTTGCAATCATTCTTCTCTTTTGATTATCTTCGTCCAAATATTTTAATTTCACATTTAAAACAGCCGCCTGTATCTCGTCTAACCTACTATTCAACCCGACATATTCGTGAAAATATTTCACTTTTGAACCATAATTAGCCAAGGCTCTGGTTACTTCCGCCAATTCTCTGTCATTAGTTGTAACGGCACCTGCATCTCCTAAAGCACCTAGGTTTTTTCCGGGATAAAAGCTTATTCCGGCGGCGTCGCCCAATGAACCAGTTTTTTTTCCTTTATACAAAGCCCCTTGCGACTGGGCATTATCCTCGATTAATTTTAGATTATAGTGGTTGCAGATGTTTTGGATTTGCTCATTATAAGCACATTGCCCATAAAGATGAACAATTATGAGAGCTTTTGTTTTAGAAGTTATTGACGCTTCGATTTTATCTGAGCGAATGTTGTAGGTGTTTATGTCAGGTTCAACCAAAACGGGAATTAAACCGTTTCGGCTGACTGCCAGAATAGTAGCTATAAAGGTATTTGCTGGAACTATTACTTCGTCGCCTTCTTGTATAATGCCAATCTCAATATATCCTCTTAAGATCAGGCTCAGTGCATCCAAACCGCTCGCCACTCCGATACAATGATCGGTGCCGCAATAGGTCGCAAAGTTTCGCTCGAATTTCTCAACTTCATTTCCTAATATATATTGACCCGAATCAACAACTCTATTTACCGCTTCTTTGATTTCTTCATAGTTTTTTTGAGTTATCTTTTTCAGGTCAAGAAATCTAATCATTTTATTCTGTTAAAGTTCAAGATTATAATTTGAGAATCATTGTCTCTCTTAAAACGCCTCTTCCGCCGAAACTTTCCTTAAAATAAAACAAGCCGGTATTGATATTTTTACCTTCATTTTCATTGCCTGTCCCTAAATTAAAATACTTAAAGCCCTTTTGGTTTCCCCATTCGATTATATAATCAACTATCGCATTTACGGGTCTTAAGTTTTGAAACCGGCTATTTGAGGCTATGTATTGGGCGTGTAAAACAAGATTATTAAATTTGAAAATTAAGATGCCGGAAATCAGTTTGCTTTTATAATACCCGGCAAAAAGAAGAACATTATTACTTCCAACGGCTTCAATCAATCTTATAATAGAGTCATAATCATGAACCGGCTCTTGTCCGTGTGCTTCCATCAAGTTTTTTTCCAGCAAACACCAGTAATTTTTAATATCGTCGGATAAACAAACTTCGATAAATTCAGAGGCTTTTTTTACATTACCCCGCGCTCCGTTTCGGTATTTTGACCGGATTGTTTTAATATCTCCATCAATCGGAATGCAGATTTCAATTTCACGACTTTTTATTTCAAATCCGTGAAACCATATTGCATAATCGGTTTCGTCACATAAATTAGTGTTGAAGATGCGAAAAGGATTACGCACAATCAATTGTGAAGCCTGCTTGTTTTTAGCAAATTCGATGGTTTTTCTAACTATTTCTAAAGCAACCTCGACCGTTACATCTTTACTGACAACAAATCCTCCGTAGGTTGAGCGCAGGAAAGAATGTAAAATGCAGATGTTTTCTTTAAGATACAGATTGGCAGGAAAAACGGCAATGAGCTTGTTTTTTTTATAAAACATCAGCGAAGCATCATCAATTTTATTAGCCGGATTGTGGTCATAAAATTTACGGCTGTGCAAAAAAGTAGAATTTAACGCCTTTTGCTCAACAAAAGACTCCCAATCGTTTCTATACTTCTCATCAAAGGGTAATAATTCTATTGACACGGCTCTTCAAGGTTTCCTGACATAAAGATCTTCACGCCGATTCGCCATCGGTAAATCGTCATTTTGTGGCAGTAGATAAGTATCGAATCCTTGATTTCGCCCTCTCGTAAGTAATCCAATCACGACCGCATCATCAATTTTGCCGTGTTCGATGTTGTTGAACGACACTTGCGGAATCTCTTCTGTGCCGGTAAATTCCTGATGAAATTTAACACCTCGCGGAGTGTTGAAAAAACGCTTCCGCTTAGAAACATTCGGCATATCTGCGATCAACATTTCACCGCCTGCCGCCAGTAATTCGAGTGAACGGTCAAATGCCTCCCAAATATTAGACTCGATAAATATCATTTGAAAAACACTGTATGAAAGAAACACATCTATCCGTTCGCGGTATTCTTGAAACAGGCTTTCGCATTGAGGATAAAATCCGTCAATCTTTTTAATGAACGGTTTGTCCGGCAGTTGTGCCAGCATTTCTTTAGAATCAACAAAAATCAGTTCGTGATGACGCGCTTCGCAAAGCTCGATTAACATCAAAGGAAGCTGTGTGCATCCGGGTCCTATTTCAATGACGGTTTTGTTTTCAGCTTGCAGCAATGGAAGTTTGCGTAAAATATCTTCAAAGACGACTTTTTCCTTGCCTTCGCGGTAGGAGTTCGGAAACCCGACTTTTTCGTGGCGGCTGAGCGTATCATCATTCGCCCTTCGACGATAGTCGTCATATGATAGATTTTCGAATTGTTTGAAGTCAATCATAATGTATATAAATCCTTTCTATAAAACAATTTTTGGCAAAAATCCCTGCACCCGGTTAGATATGAAAATGCGCTGCCGGGCGCATACAAATAAATAATGCTGGATTTAAAGAATAGTCTCGACCCGTATGCGCCGTAAAGCATTTAGTTTGTAACAAATTTATTCAGCTTTCGGAAGAATAGCCGTTTTGAATTTAATAAACTCTTGATAATCCCGTATATAATCCTCCTCGTCATAAATCAGCGATGCTACGGCAATTACCACTGCTCCCGAAGAAAAATTAACCAATTCGCGCCATATTCCGGGTCTAATACGAAGACCGTAACCAGGAAGGTTGAGATTTATACTTTTTTTAATTTGTCCGTCATCCAGGAGAACGTCGAAACTTCCACTTGCCGCCACTATTACTTGCTCAAGCCGCTTATGAGCATGACCTCCACGTTTCTCGCCTCCCGGTATGTCATACAGATAATAGACTCTTTTTATATCGAACGGAACGTCTAGGGTTGACGAAACAGATGTTATTTTACCTGTCGCACTTTCAATTTGTGACAATTTGATTATGTGGCAATCATATACTGTACTTTTATCCTTTTTCACAGTCTTTTATCGCCAAAAACTCTTCAAAATCTCTTGTATAATCTTTGTCAACATCACCGCTTGACGACAAAATAAATGCTAGAGAATTAGTCGAGAAATTTTCTAGTCTCCTCCATATCATCTTCGGGATGTAAAGCCCGGAATAAGAACGATTTAATGAAAACCACGCCTCTTCATACCCGTCGCTCACTACAACGTCAAAGTTTCCGGAAATCGAAATGATCAATTCGCTCGAATCTTTGGCAGAATAGCCATCAATTCCTTCGCCCCCTGGAACATCATTAACCCAGTAAGCCGTCTCGATTCGAAAAGGAATGTGTTTCAATTCCTCGACAAAAGATAAGTTGCCTCTGGCGTCTGGAAGTCGCGGTAGGTCAACTCTTTCAACATCGTTAATTGTTACACCTGTTTTCATTTTTATTGGATCAAATCCATCAACCTCCGAATATTACCATATCCGTTCCATGTGATTCAGTTCCGTAGTAACCGGAAGGATTTTACCATACGGTTCTATAGCCGGAGCAGGATTAATTTGTGTTTTCCCTGCCCTCTTTAGTCGGATTGTGTTTTGATTTGCAAGGCTTAAGACACGGGATAAATTAGGGTTTAACGAAAGCCGGTACGTGTTTATCGATGTTGGAATAGCGTAAGCCTGTTGACGAAGCATCAAGCGGTTGCATGTTTCGAATCATGCCGCGTGTACTATTTATCGATCCGTGTCGAAAAACTTATTGCTTCGGTCTTTGGTCAGCAGGAACGTTCGCATAGACGTCTTCGTACACAGCGTAACCGTCTTTGATAACCGTCGACATCAGATTGTTCTTATCGACAACCATCACTTCCAGCAAAATCGCCGGGATATCCTTGCCTAGAGTGTCGTTTCTGAATGGCTGAGCGTCCGTCAAAGGCTGTTTTTTCGCTAGTTTAATCGCAGCTTCGACAGCGGTATTGGCCAGCGGAATTATCGGTTTATAAATTGTCATTGTCTGCGTGCCTTCGGCGATACGCTGCAAACCGTCCTTTTGAGCATCTTGTCCGGTAACGAGAACCTTTCCTGCCAAACCTCTTGCTTCAAGCGCCGAAATTACCCCGCCCGCCATTCCGTCGTTGGACACGACAACGGCTTGAATATTGTCATTATTTTGTGTCAAAGCATTTTCCACGATCTTTAACGCTTCTTCGGGTTTCCAGTCGACGGCGAAGTTGTCGGCGACGATCTTTATATCGTTTCCCTGTATCGCGGGCTGCAGAACCGAAAGCTGTTCCTTTTTCATTATCACCGCGTTATTGTCGGTTGACGCTCCGTAGACCATCACATAATTACCCTTAGGAACTTTCTGGAGCGCGTATTCAGCGATTTTTCGACCGATTACCGGCACTTGATGGGAAACATATAAATCGATTTTGTCGGAATTGATAAGGCGATCATAACTGATAACAGAAACACCCTGAGCTTTCGCCTTATCTACCATCGCAGCGGCCTGCGTTGCGTCATGCGGAGCAATAACCAAAACGTCTACGCCTTGTGTCAGCAAATTATCGACGTCGTTAGCCTGCTTGTCGGATTTATTGTCGGCGACGGTTACAACACAATCAACATTTAATTTCCTGCAATGTGCTTCAAACGCATCTTTATCCCGCACCCAGCGTTCTTCCTTGACAGTATCCATTGCAAAACCGATCTTAACCTTCTTATCCGAATCGCTTCCTCCAGACCGGTTTCCATTAATTGACGTTTGCTCGCTTGGAGTCCCCGTGCAAGCCATAAAAAACAAAACGCATGTGAATAAAATCGACCCTTTAACCCAGTTTTTCATATAAGTATTCTTCTCCTGTCATCTAATGTAATTTCACAATACACGATTTCATCGTAGCCTGGCTCGGCGAAACGCTTCGACCGGCTCGGAATTACGCATAAACCAAGACCATATTTTGCCGCTTCGCAAATTTTCGGCGCTCAAAAGTGTAATGCCCAAATCAATGCCGATTACATCAGGATTTACCCAGTTTGTATTGGGATTAAAAGCGTCGGTAAATCCGTAGCGTCCGTAAATTTTATCGCCAAAGCGCGCCTTCATTCCCCTGAGAGCGGGAAGGGAAATTTCCGGCGTAAACATTAAGGAACCCGCGGATGCATATGGAACGACCGTGCCGTCGATCGCGGGGTCGCGCGGCGGGCCGCCCCAGGCGATGTAACCGTGTTCGCTGTCCGAAGCCGAGATTCCCCAGACATTTTCCGAATAAGCGGGAAATTTTTTGCTCAAATCAATACAAAATCTCCGGTGTGCGCGGGTTGCTCTGACGGAGTTGTCAAAGTAATTAACTGAAAACTTGCCAAAACTCTCACGCCTTCCGCGAAAATCGAACCACGCTTGAGAATATTGATGAATGAAAAGCGGGGGAGCCCCGGATAAATACTTGTATCCGGCGTAATGAACCCAATCGCGTTTCCAGGCGTACCAACTGCGCCAGCTAATAGGATGTGTCGGCGAACCTATGCCAAGCAAATACAAAATCGAGCTTTCGCTGTAATTATCCCACCGATAGACTATAAACCCCGTTTCGGGCCGCCACCCGTGCGATAGCAAAAACGGATCGCCATTGAGCATCCAGGGAAAATCAACCCGCTCATAGATCTTCACCGCAAGTTTAACGACCTCCTGATCGTCCGAGAAACACTGCCGAACCGTCAAAACGCCCCCGAGCAAGAGCGCGGTATCAATGGATGAGATCTCGCTTTTCCAGCGTCTTTCACCGGTGTCCTTGTCCAACCAATGGTAAAACCAGCCGTTCTTGTGAAAAGCGCGATTTGCAAAAAAATCCAGGATGATGCGGGCACGCCTCCGTGCCTGCTCGGGTGTCACCCATTTTCTTTCGGCGGCAACGCACATTGCGGTTAGGGCAAACCCGGTGGCGGCCGTGCTCGCAACGTTGTAACTCGGATGGCTCGCCGGATGCGGGGTGCCGTCGGTTCTCGCCCGATCGAGCGTTAAGCCGGTACTCGCGTTGGACTGCTCCCAAAAAAACTGAAAGGTTCGGCGTTCGAGGTCTTCGAGAAATGCATCGTCTTCTTTTGATAAGAAGAACGTTTGCCCGGCAGTTTCCTTTGCCGCATTGATAATCGTTTTCGCTTTCCCTTTCGGCTGAGCGGCGAGACTTGAACCCATAAAGCCCATACAAAGCAAAACCGTAATAATTATCGAAATCTTTCCGAGCATCGAATTCCTATTTTACTGCAAATTTCCGTACCGACGGGCGACGACCTCAGGCGTATCCGTATTTTTTCCTTTCTTCAAATTTATTGCAAGGCGAATAAATTGAGCCATTGACCACGCAAGCGGCGTTGCCGAACCCGCACCTTCTCCGAACTTCAAATTTTTCCTATTCGCCGGCTTGTCCCAAATTTGTTCAGGTATCATCAAGCCGTCGTTGCCAAAATACAGCATTGCGTCAAGACGGGATCTGGCTTTTGCCAAACAGTCTTGAGTTCTGAGTCTTAAGCGTTGAGTCTTCAAATCCACGTTCCGCAATCTGCATTCCGCAATCTCATACTGTCCACGCTCGCCTGACAGCAAGGCCCAAAGATGTCCTTTGCCGGTATATTTCGAGTCCCAATTCCACGGACGCCCATCGTCCATTTCACCATAGCCGTCACGTGTGTAACGATAAAAACCTTCGCCGTTTGGAGTTTCAACCCGCAAAACCTCGTCGACAATTTTTAACGATTTCTTTATCAATTCGTCGTTTGGCGATTTGATACCGAGACGAACGAGTTCCAAAAATCCGGCATCCACAATGTCGCGTTCGTCCGCCGGGCCTCCATTATTATTCAGCTCGATTTTTTCTCCGGCATCGGGTTTTCCGTTTTGGGTCAAACGCAGGTAGTAATTTCCGCCGCCGTATTTTCCGGTTTTTGTAGCCGTCCATTTTTCGACGCTGCCAGCCCAGTCGTCTGCCGCCGCCAGGTAAATCCTGGCCGAACTATCATCAGCGTTTTTTTGAGCGATGTCAGCCGCGCAGACGAGTCCGGCAATTTCCGCGGCAATCGTCGAGGGTGAATATCCGCCCTTTTCTTCCCAACGCTCCTGCTGCGTTTGGGGTCCATTTTTGATTATGTAATCCGCCGTCGGTTTTATGCGTTTCCTGTAAGTTTCAGGATCGTTTCGCCCGAGTTGATAAGCCAAAATCAAAGGGTATGAAACTTCGTCCATCTGAACCGAATCACCAAGCGTCCTGCCGTCAAGCCAGGATATTTGCGGATAACTTCCATCCGGCTTTTGCTGAATCGTAAACAAATAATCGAGAGCTCGATTTGCCGCGTCTTTATCGCCCAAAGCCATGTAGGCCGTCGCAACCTGATATAGATCACGGGACCAAACGAGGTGATAGCCGCCTACGTAAGGATCGTTAGCCGCCGAGCCCGTAATCCACGGTTTCGACAGAGATGCGACATTCCCGCCGCGAAAAGTTTTGTCCTCGCTCGCTTTCAAAATCATGGCGGCAAAATTCAGTTGAGCTTGATATTTTGCTTCGACTTTCGGCAGATTGTCCACGTATTCGTGCCAACCGCGTTCGTATTCTTTTTGAGAAACAAGGAAACCTTTCTTTAATGAAAACTTTGCCGCGTCCATCGCTTCGGTCTCGGTTTTCCCGAAGCTGAGAACAAGCGTAAATCTCTCAGGCTGTTTAATTCTCGCAAGTTGAGTAACATTTCCGTTTTCGGCGCGGGAATTCGTAGTTGCTAATTTCCCAAATTGATTCAATTGCTCCAAGCCATCGCTTACTCCGAAAAATCCGTTCGTCATCTCCGCAAAACCGTTCGAAACGGCCATGGCGGAAAATATCTCGCCTTCATTCGCCATAAACACGCCGTTTTTCGTCCAGGCCGTGTCTTTCATTCCACTATTTTTTAAGGATGGATTGTAGAAAACGTAAAGTTCCAGGCCTTCGGTTTTCGGCAAAAACTGGATGTCAATTAAAACTGAGTTTTGCTGAACGTCAACCGAATAAGTCTTACGAATTTCCCAAGTTTTTGCCGTGTTTGTTTGCAGAAATGAAAGCGAGCCATTGTCGATCTGGCGAATTTTATGAATTGAATTCTCGCGTTCGGTTTCGACGCTTTTCGTTTTGGGATCGACGATCACGAGCTGCAAATACTGGACATTTGCATTGTCCGCGGTCGGATAAAAAACCTCGGTCAGCGAACCGCCCTGAAGCGTGAACCATATCTTCGATTCCATGCCGGCCGAAGTTCCAACGCCTTGTTTACCCGCGCTCTCCCATTTTGCATCTTTACCGTTTTGTGCTTGTATTTGAACCGTGAAAAATAAAAACACGGAGAGGCAAAAACGTAGAGATTTTAAAGTAAAAAATAAAAAGCAAAAATGAAAAATGTTTGAAACATCTTTACTATTGCCTTTTACCTTTTGCCTTATCTTTTCCCTGCGTCTCTGTGTCTGCGCGATTAACATCTACTTTCCAACCGTAATAAATTCGATGAGATCATCCCGCACGTCGTCCGAGTTTGCTCCAGCAAAGATCCTGAACTGCCCGTCTTCGACGATATACTGATTGTTTGCATCATAAAAACCCAAATCAGCAATTTTTATTTGAATTTCAACGCTGCGCTTTTCTCCCGCTTTCAGCAGAACGCGTTCGAAGCCCTTCAATTCCTTCACCGGGCGTGAAATGGATGCTGCAAGATCGTGGACGTACACCTGCACGATTTCCGTGCCTTCGCGTTTGCCTGTATTTTCCACGTCAACCCAAACCTTTAAGGTATCCTTTTTTGTCAATTTGGTCGTGTTAACCTTCAAATTTGTAATCTTGAAGGTCGTATAGCTTAAACCATACCCAAACGGAAAAAGCGCCGTGTTTGGAATGTCGAGATATTTTGACGTGTATTTATTGGTCGATTCAAAAGGACGGCCGGTGGGCAAAGCATTATAGTAAAGCGGTATCTGTCCGATGGAACGTGGAAACGTAACGGGTAATTTCCCACCTGGATTCGCATCACCGAAAAGAACATCGGCGATCGCGTTTCCCGCCTCGGTTCCGGCAAACCAGGTCTCAAGTATTGCCGGAGAATTTTCCGCCGGCCAATTTATCGTCAGCGGCCTGCCGTTCATCAAAACGACGACGTAGGGTTTGCCTGCAGCGTGAATTTTTTTGACTAAATTAAGTTGTTTGCCGGGTAAATCGATGTTTGAACGCGACGCGGCTTCGGCGCTCATATCAATGTCCTCGCCAACGGTTAATACAACAAAATCGGCTCCTTTCGCGATTTCAACCGCTTGCTTAAAACCGCTCGTATCTTCGCATTTTGTATCGCAGCCGACGGCGAATTCAATCTTCGCGGAATTTCCGAGTTTACGCCTGATGCCTTCGAGCAATGTGACGGGATCCTCCGAACGCCCATCACCGGACCAATTGCCGTTCATATTTCGCTTGTCGTTTGCGAGAAATCCGATGACGGCGATTTCTTTAGTTTGTTTGCTGATAGGCAGCGTTTCTTTTTCGTTTTTGAGCAATACGAACGATTTTATTGCTGATTCTCGCGCAAATTTTCGATGCTCGGCGTTGAAAACAGCGGCCTTTTCACGGTTCGCGTCGGCGTAAGGTTTAGCGAAAAGCCCAAGTCGAAACTTGACCCGCAACACGTTCCCCACCGCATTATCGAGCGTCGCTATCGAAATCTTTTTATCTTTGAGAAGCCGTTCGCCGTGTGCGTTGATCAGACGCGAAACCATTTCCAGATCGATTCCCGTGTTCAAGGCCAGCCGTGCGGCATCCGCTTCATCGCTCGCCACGCCGTGCTTCATCAGCTCCATAACGGCGGTGTAATCGGTTACAACGAGACCGTCGAACTTCCATTCGCCGCGCAGAACTTTCTTCCAAAGAAACGGATTTGCTGTGGAAGGAATGCCGTTAAGACTGTTGAATGAGGTCATATACGAGCCGACACCCGCATCGATCGTCGCTTTGAACGGCGGAAAGTAAACTTCGCGCAAAGTCCGCTCGGACAGATCGGTCGTATTGTAATCCCGCCCGCCTTCCGCGGCGCCGTAAGCGGCGAAATGCTTCGCGCAAGCCATAACGCGATCATTTGCGCTGAAATCGCTGCCTTGAAAACCTCGCACCCTGGCGAACGCGATTAATGAAGCCAAATACGTATCTTCACCGGCACCTTCCGAAATTCGCCCCCAACGGGGGTCGCGGGCAATGTCAACCATCGGCGCAAACGTCCAATGAACGCCGGCCGCCCGTGCTTCTTTCGCTGCGATGTACGCCGATTTTTCTATCGAAGCCAAATCCCAGCTTGCGGATTCGCCCAAAGGAATCGGGAAAATCGTGCGGTATCCGTGAATCACGTCAAAGCCAAAAAGGATCGGAATTTTAAGACGCGATTGTTCTACTGCTGCCCGCTGCAATTCGTTCGACTGCTCGGCGCCCCGAACATTCAATGTCGAACCGAGCAACCCTTTTTTCGCAAGCACTAAATGCTCCGGCCGATACTTGCCGCTCGCCTCACCGTCAAGCTGCTGCAGCTGCCCAAGCTTTTCGGCGAGCGTCATTTTGGCTAAAAGAGCATTTATCTTTCGCTCAATTGCGGCGTCGCCAGCCAATTGCCGACGGATCGTGGCGACCGGTCCTTGCGCCAGCAGCCCTGAAATTGGGGACAGAAGCAGCAGAACGAGTACAGCTCGGTGTATTTTTGCAGAGGTCATGTCTAAGGCCCGTCGGGTTACAAAACACATATGGAAGGGCGCGGATAAAGTGTGATCTATCCACGCCATGCTCGATGAACAAAGGCGGTCTAGAAACTAAACCTGATTTGAAATTCACCCGTTCTACCCGCCAACGCGCCGGTCGCCGTTCCGAACGAGGCCAGCTGAACTCTTGTCGGGTCCGAATTGGAATTGAATGGAGCAAGGTTCAAAGTGTTTAGAATATTGAAGAAATTGAACCGCACGTCAATTTTTGCGTTCTCTCCCAGTGGGCCAAGGTTGGGCAATCCAAACACTTTTTGAAACGCCATATCCAACGCAAAGTATTTAGGGCCTCTGAAAGTATTTCGTCCTATGCCGGGTCGATTCGCGAACGGATCACTTCCGTCAAACGTGGTCAGAAAATATGTGCTGCAACCGGCTGGCACGTTCACACGGTCGTTGCAGTTAACAACGTTGCCCGACGCATCACGAATTAAATTATTGGGGAAAATCCCTCCAGGCTGCAAGAAGTTCTCGTTAGTATTGCTTAGAACCTCGCCACCGAAATAGACAGTGGGACGGGGATCGCAGAAATTGTTGATCAAAGTTCCTTGTAGACATCCAAACAGCTTCGGCGTAAACGGGTATCCGGTGTGATAGGTCGCAATTCCGTTAATCTGCCAACCTCCGAGTAACCTGCCGGCCCAACTGCTCTTGTCTCTGAAAATAGGCAAGTCCCACAACCCTGAAGCCGTAATATTATGCCTGACATCGAAATCCGAAGGTCCATATTCTTCGCGCTGATCGACCGGGAAACTCTGGTTCGTCGCTCCGGTGGGTCCCTCGAATGAAACGGTATCAAGGCTCTTGCTGTAGCGGTAATTGACATCAAAGGAAAATTGATTGACAAATCTCCCTTGCAGACGGGCATTCATAGCATTGAAATTCGTATTAACATCCGGACTTGCAAAATACGCCGCTCCAATATTCGGATTTCTCGTGGGCGCGGTAATGTGAAGCGGAAGAATCCTGACAAAATGCCGGCCCGCGCTTCCCTGGTAGCCGAGCGTCGCTACCATCTTCAATGGAAGCTCGTACTGACCCTCGAGGGAATAGCGGTAAACATAAGCTGTAGGAAGTTCTCGCGGAGCACCGTAAATTTCGACGCCGCCGTTATTTGGCAATCCATTCGCAGGATTAGTTCCGCCGCCAAGAATCGGATTCGCCGGATAGCCGGTGATGGTTCCGTCTGTGCTGTCGACGAACGTGATCAAACCGCCGGCAAACGGCGTGCTGAAATCGCTGGCAGCAGTGCCGCAACAAATATTGAATAAACCGCCGTTTGGCGGATTGCGGCGTGCGTTTGCAAGTAAAGCATTCGGTAAGCGGTCGTAGCCTATCCCGAACCCACTTCGGATGACCAGCTTGCTGTCAAATCTTTCCGGGCTCCAGGCAATACCTAACTGCGGCCCGAAATTATTTAAGTCCTTGTCGTATAATGTCTTTTCCGTTGAAATTACGGCACCTGCCAAACCGCCGTCTGCGTCGGGGATAAGGTTGCCCAAAATTCCGCCACTTGCGGTTACAGGAGAGTAATACGACCACCGCAATCCTAAATTCAGCGTCAGATTCGGGCGGACCTTCCAATCATCCTGGACAAAAAACGCCAATTCGCTCGTTTGGAATTTTGTGTTATTGGCGGTCGGCCGACCGCTCTGATCTGCGGATATCGATTCGAAGATAGGCGTGCCGTTAGCAAAGTTGAAAGGCCGGACAAACGAGTACAGCGGCCTCGCACCACCGATCTCGCCGTTGCTGTTAAGGTCGATTCGGTACTCACCGCCGAATTTGACCGCATGGTTACCAAAAACCTTCGTTAGTGTATCCCGGATATCGAATTGTTTCTCATTGATAACGCCCGGCGTGTTCAAACCTCTCTGAGCCCCAAATCTCAATCGGTCGCCGTAGAGACCTTCGATTTCGACACGGGGAAGCCCGAAGTCAGAGTCAGGATTTGATGACGTTTCGTCAAATCCCCAACGCGTCACATTAAAACGAGCTTCGTTGATCGAAGTCGCTGAAATTGCTCTGGTGTAGACAAAACTTAGAGCAAAACTGAGCCGCTTTGAATTAATATCCGCCTGCGGGCGGCTCTGAGCGCTTCTATCCGATGAAAAAGCCGTGTTAGGGACGATATAGGACGAAAATGCAAATCTGTCTTCGTCCGTGATCTGGTAATCGACCCGGGTAAAGTACTGGTTGCCGCTAAATCTGTTCGGATTCTCCAACTCGACAAACTGAACATCGGCTATCCCGTCGAGGCCGCCGCCCGCTCGAAATTGATCGCTCAGCGGAACGTAGGTTCCGTAGGTCCCCGTGATGGATCCGATATCGAATCCGTTTCCTACGGCTGCACAAGGGTTTTCACGAAAAATGCCGGCTTCTGCACAGGTTGCGTTCAAGACTCTGACAACTCGCGGCTCAATGCCGGCCGAGGATAAGATTCTGGCGGTTAGCGTATTGGGCCGAGCGGCAATGATACCTTGTCGAAAAGACTCTGTTTCGACCAGCGTATTGTAGGTATTCGACGTATTATCTCTTAATCCCTCATATGAAAAATAGAAAAATAATTTGTCTCGGATAATTCGCCCGCCGAGACTTCCGCCGTAGGAATTGAATTTGCGTTCAACCCGACTTCGGTTTTCAGCAACTACGCCCAGTACGCCGGGAAATTGATTGCGGGCATTCAGTGAGGGATCATTCAGCTTATAAAAAGCGCTGCCGTGCCAATCATTCGTTCCGTTTTGCGTAACGACCTTTACCTGTGCACCGCTGTTTCGCCCGTCTTCCGCCGAGTAGGTGCTGGCGGTGACCTGAACTTCCTTCACACTTTCCTGGCTCGGTGTGATAACGGCCGCGCCGCCCCATGTCTGGCTATTTACGCTGGTGCCGTCGATCTGATAATTGTTTGCCGAGACTCGTTGCCCGTTTGCTGTGATCGGCTGGGCATTCTCCGTGGCAAAAATAGAAACGTTCGAGCCGCCGGGCCCACTGGTATTCGGCAGCATTGACGAGCTTCCGTCCGCGCCTCTCGCTCCGGCGCCGAAAACGCCCGGCGCCAACCGAGCCAATTCATATGGATCGCGTCCCGACTGCGGTAGTCGTAGCACTTCTTCGGTAGTGATTGTTTTGCGAATGTTCGCGTCTTCGGTTTCTAACGCGATCTCATCGGCCTCGGCATTTATCGTGACAGTTTCGCTGATAAGACCAGCCTCGATCGTGATGTCCTGCCCTCTAATCGCTTCCGCATCCACCTTCACATCGTCTGTAAGCGTCTTCTTAAAATTCTCTTTTTCCACCGAAACTGAGTAGAGACCCGGCGCAAGACTGGAAAAACGATAAAATCCGTCGTCGCTTGTTTCCGTTTGCTGTGTTTGATTTGTTTCCTTATTCGTAAGGACTATTGTTGCGCCCGGAACTGCACCGCCAGCGTTGTCGGCAACAACCCCTTGAATACCTCCACGAAATTGTGCATTCGCAAAAACCACGGAAAGCGCCACGATGGCCACACAGCCGAATAAGCTTGTCAGCTTCGCCTTTATTCGTCGCATAAGAGACCTCCACAAATTTATTTAAACGTTAGATAAGATTTTAAGACTTGAAACGATCGATAAAAAAACTAGTTTGCCAACAAATTACACCAAACCGATTATAGAGATAAATCGTTTTAGTAAATCGTTTTAGTATTTATAACACGACTGAAATTTTGCTGTCAAGAACTTAATTGGGTGTTACAGAACGTCTTTTAAGGATTTGTTTCGCGAATAGCGGCCTAAGACACGCGATCGCATGTAGAATGAGAATAATATCACGCAATATCACTGTAGCGGCCCGCAAAGATCTTTCTTGCCTTGAGGCAGAGTCATGTGCGAATATCTCTGCCTATGAAGCGAAAAGCCGGCGATAAGCATCAAAAACCGAATCCGCGGTTGCCTGATGGAAACGGCGTCAGCCTTAAGCAGCTCGCGGCACACCTTGGACTGTCAACCACAACACTCTCGTTGGTTTTGAACAAAGCTCCGTCCGCGGTTTCGATCCCGCAAGACACGAAAGACCGCATTTTTGCGGCGGCAAAAGAGCTGAATTATCGCCCGAACTATCTGGCCCGGTCATTGCGGGTCAACAGGACGCACACATTGGGCGTGATGGTTCCCGAGCTGAGCGATGGCTATTCCGCGATGGTTCTTAGCGGTGTCGAGGCGGTATTGTCCAAGGAAAATTTTTTCTATTTGACCGCAAGTCATCTGCATCGCGACGATCTGCTTGAAACGCTGCCGAGGATGCTTGTGGAAAGGCAAGTAGAGGGTTTGATCGCGGTGGATACCCCGATACGTTTCGAGATCAATCTTCCGGTTGTGTCAGTTTCGGGGCACGACGAAATTCAAGGCGTAACGAACGTGGTATTAAATCATCAGCATGCCGCTGAACTTGGAATCGAGCATCTCTTCGGCCTTGGACACCGCCATGTTGCCTTTATTAAAGGACAAGATTTTAGTTCGGATACCGAAATCCGGTGGGAAACGATTGCACAGGCTGCATCCTTACGCGGGATCAAAATTCATCCGGCCTTGATAACGCAGCTTGAAGGCGACATTCCGTCTCCTGAAATCGGCTACATTGCCACGCAAAAACTCCTTTCGAACAAAGAGCCTTTCACTGCTCTTTTTGCGTTCAACGATATTTCCGCGATCGGCGCGATCCGAGCTTTGCAGGAAGCGGGCCTGCGAGTTCCCGAAGACGTTTCGGTGCTCGGTGTTGACGACATTTACGCCGCGGAGTTTCATAACCCCGCTCTTACGACGATCCGCCAACCGCTCTTCGAAATGGGACTCCTCGCGGCGCAAACACTATTGAAGAGGCTCGGGAACGGGCAAAACGACGGTGTCGATATTCCACAAACTTTAACGGTTGAACCGAAACTAATAGTAAGGCAGTCAACTGCTCCCGCCTCAAAAAAAGCACCTCTGACCTTTAAGCGGTGAAAATCCCCTGCAATGTTTCCAAATCCAGACCGGCCGAAAACATCCGAAAGAATTCTGTTGATTTTGCTCCATGTTGGATTTTTTATGATCGGGATCATCACGGTTCTTATCGGACAGGTCCTGCCTATTCTTTCGTTGCGTTTATCTTTGACTGACCGTGAATCAGGTTACTTTTTTATCGTGCAGTTTGCGGGTTCGCTGGCGGGAACTCTCTCGTATAATCGAATAATTAAAAAATTTGGTTATCCCCGAATGCTGTTCGGCGGATTTTGCATGATGGTCGCCGGATGTCTCGGAATAAATCTCGATTCATGGTTCGGATGTATGGCGGCGGTTTTTCTAAACGGCATTGGAATCGGCCTGACCATTCCGGCGATAAACATGCTGGTGGTCGAGCTTAATGCCGCAAAATCGTCCTCGGCATTAAACATTGTCAATTTTTTCTGGGGGCTTGGCGCGATTTCTTGTAAGCCGTTCATTGATTTTGTGGGTTCGCCGACGGGTTTCCTGTTGCCCACTCTCTTACTCAGCTTCGTGCTTTTGTCGATTGGCTCTGCAATTGGTTTTTCGCGTATTTCAGAAAGCGCGAGCAAAAACGGCAAAACTTCCAGCGTTGCCAGGCCGATATGGTCGACAAGAACGGCATGGCTGATCGCAATTTTCGGCTTTCTCCATATTGGCGTCGAAAGCAGCGTTGGCGGCTGGATCACAACGTATGAATCGCGTTTGGCGCCATCTTCTACCACAGGATGGCTGTCAGCCGCATTCATTTTCTTCTCGTTCCTGGTAATTGGCCGTGGGATTGCGCCGTTATTTTTTCGATTCCTGAGCGAAAATACCGTTCTGATTTGTAGTCTGGTTACGATGACCGGCGGAATGATCTTAATATTATTGACAGAGGATTACGCGCTTTTCCTAATCGGTGCAGCCGTACTCGGATTCGGATGTTCGTCGGTTTTCCCGACAAATATGTCGCGGTTCACGAAAGCCTTTGGCCCTCAAGCCACTCAGAATGCAACACCGATATTCGTCCTGGGTGGACTCGGCGGAGCATTTACAACATGGTTTACCGGCTATGTATCGACTGCTTTTAACAGCCTGCGGGCAGGCTTTCTGGTTATTTTAATAAGCTGTCTTTTACTACTTGTCCTGCAAATAATTTTGACACGTGTTAGCTTGAATAACGTCTCAGATTAACCTCTCCCAGGCGTGACCCTAATCCAATGTTTTGCCGTGACTAAAGATCGGCGATTATAACGATTATGCCCTTTAAAAACGGCTGTGACGCTGTAAAGATTCCGACCCTGCGAATTGTATGCATCACATCGTGTGATATTATTGTTCGGACTTTTATATCGGAACTGATAACACGAATCCGAGGCAACAGAAGCAGCGAATACTTTCATTCTAATCGATGAAATCAACATTTACCGCTAGATTGTTTTTTACGTATGTCTGATCAAAAAAAGAGGCACGGAATCAAAGCGTCGGATTGCCAACCAATGTTTTGATCCCGTGTCATAGGTGATTTCACCATGCACACGGCGGCCCATGTGCATTCGTATCTAAAGCGTTAATAGGTTTTACATTCCAGATCCTGGTTAATTTATTCAGGCAACATGGAGGCGAATGTTGTCAATCGACAAAACACTACTTCGATATTTAGCGTCTGGGCGTTCGTATTTTCTATGTTGCAGAACAAAATTGGGATCTTTCAAGGTACAAAAACCCGTCATGTTTAAAGCTTTGAACATTCACATAAGACACGGCCTCAGGATATGTATGAACACGGAGGGCAACCTGATACGTACAGTTTGAACTCTAATTCTCGAGGGAGATATCATTAAATGAAAAGAGTTTTTACGAGCCGCCGCTTGCGGCTATTTACAATCGCAGCAGCCGTTATCGGCATAGGCACTTTTATGATAAATAATATTGTTCCGACGAGCGTCGCGGAGGCTGCCGTTTCAACCGCCGAGAACCCGTTACTGGAAAAATGGGCAGGGCCGCATGGCGGAACGCCGCCGTTTGACCGTGTCAAGGTGTCGGATTTCAAGCCAGCGCTCGAAGCAGCGATGGCAGAGAACCTTGCCGAAATTGACCGAATCGCTGCCGATAAAGCGGCTCCAAATTTTGAAAACACAATCGCCGCTATGGAGCGGGCTGGAGGGTCGCTTGAACGTGTCGGAGCAGTATACGGAATCTGGGGCGGAAACATGAGCACGCCGGAATTTCAGAAAGTCGAAAGCGAAATGGAGCCGAAACTGGCGGCGCTTTCCGACAAAATCACCCAAAACGATGCCTTATTCAAGCGCATCGAGACGATTTACAATTCCCCTGAAAAGGCGAAGCTAACACCGGAGCAGCAGAGGCTTATCTGGGTTTATTACACTAATTTTGTACGCGCGGGCTCCCGGCTCAACGCTGAGCAGAAGGCCCGGCTTTCACAGATCAATCAGGACATGGCCGGCCTCTTTACAAAATTCAGCCAAAATTTGCTTTCTGAAGAAAATGATCAATTTCTGACTCTTAAGAGCGAGACCGATCTTACGGGTTTGTCGCAATCTTTGAAGGACGCTGCCGCCATCGCCGCTGCCTCGAAAAAAGTTGAGAATGCATGGCTAATCACTAACACGCGTTCATCGATAGACCCCTTTCTAACCTATTCGGAGCGGCGCGATCTGAGAGAAAAGGCCTGGAAGATGTTCGTGAACCGCGGCGACAATGGCGACACGAAGGACAACAACTCCACGATCGCTGAAATATTACGGCTGCGGGCCGAGCGGGCAAAGTTGCTCGGCTACAAAACGCATGCTCACTGGCGCCTTGAGAATACGATGGCGAAAACGCCGGAGCGGGCGATGGAATTGTTGGAATCCGTCTGGACGCCGGCGATCGCACGTGTTCGAGAAGAGGTTGCGGATATGCAGGCCCTTGCCGATAAGGAAAAGGCTAATATTAAAATAGAGCCGTGGGATTATCGCTTTTATGCCGAAAAGGTGCGGAAAGCCCGTTACGATCTCGATCAGAACGAAGTAAAGCAATATTTGCAGCTCGAGAAGATCCGCGATGGAATGTTCTGGGTGGCCGGAGAATTATTTGGCTTTTCATTTACGCCTGTAACGAATGTTCCTGTTTTCCATCCCGATGTCACCGTTTGGGAAGTAAAGGACAAAACGAACGGGAAACACGTAGGATTATGGTACTTCGACCCTTACGCCCGCGACGGCAAACGTTCGGGCGCATGGATGAACGCCTATCGCGATCAGGAAAGAATGGATGGTGCGATCACTACGATCGTTTCCAACAATTCGAATTTCGTCAAGGGCAAGGCGGGCGAGCCGGTGCTGATCTCGTGGGACGACGCAACAACGATGTTTCACGAATTCGGGCACGCCCTGCACGGCCTTTCGTCAAACGTGACTTATCCGATGCTTTCGGGCACTTCGGTAGCTCGCGACTATGTTGAATTCCCTTCTCAGCTTCTCGAACACTGGCTTTCCACTCCCGAGGTTTTACAGCGTTTTGCGGTACATTATCAAACGGGCAAACCCATACCGCAGGCCCTGGTAGAACGAATTGAAAAGGCTTCAAAGTTTAATGAGGGATTCGACACGACGGAATACCTCGCGAGCGCTCTGGTCGATATGAAATTGCACCTCGCGGGTGACAAAAAAATCGATCCCGACGCATTTGAAAAAGAAACACTGGCCGCATTGAATATGCCGAAGGAACTGGTGATGCGTCATCGGACGCCGCAATTCGGACATGCATTTTCAAGCGACGGTTATTCGGCGGGGTATTACAGCTACCTGTGGTCGGACGTCATCACGGCTGACGCATTTCAGGCTTTTGTCGAGGGCAGGGGTCCATATGATAAGATGGTAGGCGACAAACTTCGAAATAATATCTTTTCGGTCGGAAACACTCTCGATCCTGCGGACGCATATCGCAAATTCCGAGGCCGCGATCCGAAAGTCGAAGCACTGATGAAGAAGCGTGGATTTCCGGTTAGTTCCGCTTCGACCCAAAAGCCTGCAATTAAGTAGATGTAACCACGTTCAGAGTTCAAACTTTAGTTGGTCGCGCGCGAAGCCAGGCGAAAACACACTATAGGACGGACTCTGAACACCTTTCCTGTTCACTTTCCATTAATGCCTAAATTCTTCATCCGGCGATAAAGATGGCTGCGGTCAACACCCATTTTCTCAGCAGCCTTACTTATGTTGCCGCCGAATTCGGCAAGTTTGTGCAGTATAAATTCCCTCTGGTAAGCATCGGTAGCTTCCTTGAACGACGGAAAGCGAAAGCTGGAAACCGCTATTTTGTCGGTCGATCCAAATTCGGGGAGCTCGCTGGTGGTGACTTTTTGGCCGCTAGTCATTATTATGACGCGTTCTATCGTGTTCTTGAGCTCCCTGACGTTTCCGGGCCAGTCATGATTTTGCAAAGCTTCAAACGCTTCGGCGCTAAATATTTTCGGCTTTTTTCCGTAGTCATTCGAAAATTTTCGGTTAAAATGTTCGACTAGTAATTGAACGTCCTCCAGACGCTCGCGTAGGGGAGGAACCTGAAACGGAATTACGTTAAGCCGATAAAAAAGATCGCGGCGAAAATGGCCGTCGTCGATAAGGTCTTCCAGTCTTTTATTTGTCGCGGAGATTACCCGTACATCGACTTTTACACGCGTATTGCTGCCCACCGGTTCAAAACGCTGCTCTTCCAAAACGCGAAGCATTTTTGCCTGCACGCGTGGGGACATATCGCCGATTTCGTCGAGAAAAAGCGAAGCGCCGTCGGCGATCTCGAACTTCCCTTTTTTTGCCGTCGTTGCGCCCGAAAATGCACCTTTTGCGTGCCCAAAAAGTTCCGATTCGACCAACTCTTCGGGTATCGCGGCGGAATTTATTTCAACAAACAGCGACGCCTTTCGCTTCGATTGAGCATGAATTGCCCGCGCGACGAGCTCCTTGCCCGTTCCGTTTTCGCCCGAAATAAGAACGCGCCCATCGGACGGCGCAACGATAGCGATCTGTTTGCGCAGTGCCCGCATTCCCACCGACTCTCCGACCATGACATACTCTTCAGCCAGCTCATTTAGAAGCTGCTCGTTAAGACGTTCAAGCTCACGGTGACGAACGGCATTCTTTACGGTAACGACAATCTTTTCCAGGCTCAGGGGTTTTTCAACAAAGTCGAAGGCTCCGAGTTTTGTTGACCTGACGGCGGTTTCGATATTGCCGTGCCCGGAGATCATAACTACCGACGAGTCATTCCCATCCGCGCGAAGTTTCCGTAAAGTCTCGATGCCGTCAATACCGTCCCCAAGCCAGATATCCAACAAGATGCACGAAAAGTTTTCTTTTCGGGTGAGTTCGAGCGCTGATTCGCCCGTAGCCAACGTTTTTACGGTAAAACCCTCATCTTCCAGAACAGCGCGAAGCGTTTCGCGGATTCCGGGTTCATCGTCGACAATAAGAACTGAAGTGGGCATGATTTATGGAAGGACAAGAACGGTTCCAAACTGTCGGA
>Ga0136617_10001279_pt1 | contig 22112 bp, 18 predicted proteins | sample AntDrymUQ3222106_2_FD_129672 | JGI IMG/M metagenome (GOLD analysis project Ga0136617, IMG submission 129672) | Polar desert sand microbial communities from Dry Valleys, Antarctica - metaG UQ322 (21.06) | ecosystem: Environmental > Terrestrial > Soil > Desert | place: Antarctica: Dry Valley...
GAATCATTTTCGATGCTCGCCATCTTCGGCCTGCTGCTGTGGCTGCATCGCCGCAAACGTTTCGACGGTCAGGTGATTCTGCTCTACGCCGCGCTCTACGGCGTGACACGCTTTATCATCGAAATCTTTCGCGCCGATCCGCGCGGTGACATCGGCGGGATGACGACGCTGACTAACCTCTCGACCTCGCAGTTCATCAGCATCGTCATCGGCCTCGGCGGGCTGGCTCTACTGATCTTCCGCTGGCGTCGCGCGGCGGCGGGCGGCAGCGACAACGACGAAGACGGCGGCGCGCCAATCACGGGGCGCCGGGCAGCGGCGCGGCGTCAGACGGGTGCGGCCCGCGCGTGACGAACCACGACGACGCGGGCGCGCCGGGGCCGCCACCGCCAGCGACCGAGCAACTCACCGCCACCGAGCAACTAAGCGAAATACTCTCCTTTGAAATCGCGGCGGAGGATTCCGGCGCACGCCTCGATGCATACCTCGCGGCGCGCATCGAAGGCACGAGCCGCACGACGCTCAAGCGTCTGATCGAAGACGGCGATGTGCTGGTCGAGGATCGCTCCGCCAAACCTTCTTACAAGCTGCGCGCCGGCGAGCGGGTTGAGGTTGAGCTGACCGCGCCGCCACCGCTCGACCTCACACCCGAAGACATCCCGCTCGACATCATTCACGAGGATGACGAAGTGATCGTCATCAACAAGCCCGCCGGGATGGTCGTTCACCCGGCGGCTGGTGTTCATTCCGGGACGCTCGCCAACGCGCTCGCCTTCCACTTCCGACAACTCCCGGCGCGCGACGGCGAACACGTGCGACCCGGCGTCGTGCATCGCCTCGACCGCGACACGTCGGGGCTGCTTGTCGCCGCGAAGACCGTCGCGGCGCACGAACAACTCTCCGAGCAGTTCCGCGCGCGCGAAGTCTTCAAGTCATACGTCGCACTCGTCCACGGACGGGTGGAGGGTGGCGGGCGCGTCGACCAGCCCATCGGTCGCGACCCGCACAAGCGCACGCGGATGGCCGTTGTGCGCGGCGGGCGCGTGGCCCTTTCGCTCTATCGTGTGCGCCGGAGCTTCGACCGCTTCACGCTGCTCGAAGTCCAGATCAAGACCGGGCGCACACATCAGATCAGGGTGCATCTCGCGTGGCTGAAGCACCCGGTCGTCGGCGACGAAGCATACGGCGCGGGCCGCGACCAAAACATGGCCGACGCGCGCCCACGCTCGCTGATCGCACGACTCGGACGCCAATTTCTGCACGCCGAGCAACTCGGCTTTCGCCACCCGCGCACCGGCGAGGCGATGCGTTTTACCGCACCGTTACCGCGCGAACTGGCTGCACTTCTCGAAGACCTGGAGCACCCCTCGCTGACATCTTAAGGGAATGAATCAAAGCACGCCGAATTGAGGCGACGACATTGAGATGATGACTCGCAAGCGGAGGACTGCGCGAAAGGGTGCGGAGACGGTTAACAGTTAGTCCGCCGCGCGTCCCGCTTGCTATACTGTCCCTTCCGCAGGCCGCAACCAAAAGCAACGATCTTCCGCGCGGGAAACATCGAAAGACGGCTGCCCGGTCGAGTTACAGTCGGGATCGGCTTCCCCTTCTCGCGCTCCGTTCAAGAACTTATGAGAATCACGATCATTTCACTGACGCTCTTTGCGCTGGCGCTACTACCGTTCGGCGCGCCGCCGGTGCCGTCACCGCGGGCAACTCTCGCATTATCGACGGTCAACCAAAACCCGCAGCCACAGCAAACGCCCGTGCGCCCGCCGGCGTCTCCAACAACTTCACCCGCGACATCGACCACACCACAGGACGTTGATGAGACGAACCGCGTGACGATCAATATCGTGCGCCTGCCGATTACCGTCATCGACAAAAAGGATCAGCCGGTGCCGGGGTTGACGGCGGAAGACTTCGTTATCCTCGAAGACAAAAAGCCGCAGACGATCCAATCCTTCAACAGCGATTTCGAGCGGCTGCCGGTTTACGTCGGCGTGCTGATGGACACTTCGGCGTCCACCGCCGGGAAGATAAAGTTCTCGCAGGAAGCGGCGATGAACTTCATCCACACGGTCGTGCGCCTGCGCAAGGATCGTGTCGCGTTCGTTACCTTCGACGACGAGATCAAGCTGCATCAGGACTTCACGGACAAGCTCGACCTGCTTGACCGAGCTGTTTACGGCGTCAAGAAGCCTGGCCATCACACCGCGCTGTTCGACGCCGTGTGGCAGTTCTGCGACGAGAAGATGCGCGGTCTGGCGGGAGCGCGGCGTGCGCTCGTGGTGATTACGGACGGCGACGACACGTATAGCCGCGCGAGCCTGCGCGAGGCGATTGACATTGCGCAACGCACCGAGACCATCGTCTTCGCGATTTCGACGAAGGCCGGATTCGCGGGCACGGTGCCCGGCGTCGAGGCGGGCCAGGTTGCCGACCGCGGCGACCGCGATTTGGAGAGCCTGTGTGAAGAGACGGGCGGCAAGGCGTTCTTCACCGGAGACTTCATCGCGCTCGAACGCTCGTTCACAAAGATCGCGAAAGAATTGCGCTCGCAGTATCTGATTACATACCGCCCGACGAACAACATCTACGACGGCAGGAAGCGGAAGATCGAGGTCAAACTCGCTGCCAAGCGCGACGGCTTGAAAGTCCGCACGCGCGACGGCTACACCGCAGTCAATGATACCGTCAGGTAGATAGGTTGGAAGGGGACAGTTTTCAGTTTTCAGTTTTGAAAGGTCGTGATCCGTTCGCTCGGCTTAGTTGATGACTTTCCAATTCGTCGATTCGCACGGTCACTTCATCGAGAGGGGTTTGAAAGTAATGCTCTATCGCAGTCAGATGATGAGAGTTGCGCTGTTCGCGCTCGTTGTAATGGCGCTGCTTTCCGGTGGCGCGGTCGTCGGGCCACAACACGCGCAGCAGCAACCGCAACAAGGAGGAGCGCCGGCGGCCCGACCGACGCAGACGCCATCGTCAACGCCGACGCAGAACTCGCCGCGGCCCCGGCGCGACGATGATACGACGCTCGACGACGACGAAGTGCTGCGCGTCGAATCCGATTTGACCAACGTGCTATTCACCGCGGTCGATAAAAACAAGCGCTTCGTGACGACTGTCAAGCAGGAAGATATCCGCGTCATCGAGGACGGCGTACCGCAGGAGATTTTCACCTTTCAACGCGAGACCGACCGGCCGCTGTCGCTCGCCATCCTGATCGACACGAGCGGCTCGCAGGAGCGCACGCTGCCCGAAGAGAAAGACGCCGCGCGCGCGTTCGTCGACGCCGTGATTCGCGCCGGCAAGGACGAGGTGGCGGTCATCTCGTTCACCGGTGAAATCGTGCAGGAGCAGGGACTGACCGGCAACGTCGAACGCGTGCGACGGGCGATTGACCGCGTCGAGTACATCGCGCCGACCGGCTACCTCGGCGGCGGCATCGTCGTCGGTGGCACGCCGCCGATTGCCGGGCCTGACCAGACGCTGCTCGGCTGGACAGCGCTCTGGGACGCGATCTGGGTCACTTCCGAAGAAGTGCTGACGGCATCTTCTGATAAGACCCGACGCGCGATTATCCTGCTGAGCGACGGAGCCGACACCAAGAGTCAGAAGAAGATGAGCGAGGCCATCGACCGTGCGATCAAAGCCGATGCAGTGATCTACTCGGTCGGCATCGGCGACCGGTACACCTACGGCATCGAGGAGTCCAGCCTGCGTAAGCTCTCCGAGCGCACGGGCGGGCGCGCCTACTTCCCGCGCGACGAGACAGATTTGCGCACCGCCTTCGCGCAGATTCAACAGGAACTGCGCTCGCAGTATCTGGTTGCCTACTCGCCGACCAGGAAGATTAAGGACGGCACGTTTCGCCAAGTGAAGATCGAGGTGCTCAACCCGGAGCTGCGCAAACAGAATTTGCGGCTCACATATCGTCAAGGCTATTTCGCCAAAGGCGCGACCTCTGCGAGCATCACGCCGCGACCGTAATCCTAATCGTCCATCCTTTAAACTTCGAGGCCCTGAGTCGTTTGCGCTCTCCGACTCGGGGCTTTGCTTTGTTGCTTTGAGGAAGCTGAAGGTTGAGGGGAGCCGGAGTTTAGTCTATGCTTCTGACGCGATTCAGGTGCAAGCGTCTTTCAGTGCGGGTCACACGTTTCGCCGATGACAACCCTCAGCCTATCAATTCCACGAACACGTCCCTTGATCTTGGTCGTCAACGACGAGCCGGAAGTACTCGGCTTGTTGCAGGCGGCGCTGGCGCGGGAAGGCTACCGCGTGGTCGCGGCGGTGAGCGGAGCCGAGGCACTCGACCTCGCCCGCAAGATCGAGCCGGACCTGATTATCAGTGATGTGGTGATGCCGGGAATGGACGGCATCGAGTTGTGCCGCCGGCTCAAAGCCGATGCGCCGACCGCCTCGGCGCCGGTGCTGCTGGCGAGCGCGCGGCGCAAGGGGGCGGGCGACGACTTGATCGGCCTCGCCGCCGGCGCCGACGACTACCTCGAAATGCCTTTCCGCCGGCAGGAGTTACTCGTCAAGGTCGCGCGCCTCGCCGAGCGTTACCACATCGAACGCCAGTTCCGCGCCATCGTCGAACAGGCAGCAGAGATTATCTACACCGCCGGACTCGACGGCCACCTGACCAGCATCAACGAGGCCGGCGCGCGTTTCTTCGGCCACCCCGCCGCCGAGCTCGTCGGCAAGCACTATCAGGAACTTTTCGGTGTCGAGGATCACGGCCACGCCACCTTGCTCACCGAGCGTTTGTCTTCCGAGCCGTGGCGGGCGATTCATCATGTGACCGACAGCGGCGGCGTCCCGCGTCACCTCGAATCGGTGATGAAGCTCGTCCACGACCCGCGCGGGCACGCGGTCGGTGTGCATGGCACGGTGCGCGACGCCTCCGAGCGGGTCGAGGCGGAGCGGCGGCTGAGCGCCTCCGTTCAACAGTTGGAGACGCTGACCGCACTGGCGACAGCGGTCGAGGACCCTCTCGAAGTCGAGCAACTCTTCACCGGGCTGGCCGACTCAATCACACGCATCACCGACTATCGCACGTGCCTCGTGGCGCTCTTCACTGAGGACGCGCCGTATCGCCCGCGCGTGCTGTCGTACTCATCCAATATCTCTGCCGCGTTCGTCGCCCTTATCAGCGCCGGCTCGCACCCGCGCGACGCGATGAGTCAACTCATCGCCGAAGGCGTGCGCATCGAAGTGGGCGAACTCGGATTCGCTTCCTACTATCCGCCGAGCCACCACCGGGTGCTCGACCGTGTTTTCCCGGAACGCTTCAAAACCTCGCTCGCGCGGTCGCCCGTCACTGCCGGGGTGGGACGTTGGAAAGATGGCGACGAGTTGTTCGTCCCGCTGATGACGCGCGGCGGCGGGTGCATCGGTTTCATCTCGCTCGACGACCCGCGGTCGGGGCGCGCGCCCGACCGGCAGAGCGTGCTGCCGGTCGTCGCGTTCGCGCGCCAAGTGACGCAACTCCTCGCACAGCAGCAGTCTGCCGAGGTGCTCGCGCACCAGGCCGAGCGCGAGGCGTTGATTAATCGCATCACGCGCGCGGTGCGCCGCTCGCTCGACCCGGCGGAGGTTTTTCGCGCCGCCGTCGACGAGTTGGGTTCCCACCTCGGCGCCGACCGCTGCATGATCTACATGCTCGACCGCGAGGCCGGAACGGCGCGTAACGTCGCCGAATACGACGCGCCCGGCGTGACCCCGGCGGGGCGCGAGTACGATATTCACGCGGTCAGCGGTCTGATCGAGGAGATTCAGCGGGAGGGTATGCTGGCTTTTGATGACGTGGCGCAGGACGAGCGCATCCGTTACATCTACGAGCACATCCTGCGCGAATTTGGGACGCGCTCGATCATGTACATAGCAATCACCATCGGTGAAGAATTAATGGGTGGATTCGCCGTCTCGACCGTGCGCGGGCTGCGCCACTGGCGCGAGTCGGATGTCGCGTTGGCGCGCGCGGTCGCGGACCAGACCGGCATCGCGATTCGCCAAGCCGAACTTTACCAGCGTGCCGAATCGACCTCGGTGCGCGAAGCCTTAATCAACCGCCTCGGCCAGGCGATCCGCGCCTCACTCGATCTGCCGAAAGTCCTTCACACCGCGACGCACGAGCTTGGCCGCGCGCTCCGCGCCTCGCGCGTCTACCTACGCCCGTACGACCCGTCGCGACCCGAATCGCCGGTCGAACACGAATACCTCGCCGAAGGAGTCACAAGCATCGCCGACCTGACGATCAACTACGCCTACCCGATTGGCGATCACCTCATCAGCACGCACCAATCGCTGGTGGTGAACGACGCGCTTAACCACCATGAAGGCCCGCCGGAATTGCAAACACAGGTGCGCCGGTTGGCCCATACCTACGGCGCGCGGTCGGAAATCCTGTGCCCGCTAATCATCCAGGACCAATTCCGCGGCACGCTCTGCATTCACCAGACTGACCGCGTGCGTCGCTGGACGAAGGACGAGGTCGCGCTGGTCGAGGCGGTCGCCGCGCAACTGGCGATGGGCGTCGCGCAGGCGGAGTTGTTCCAATTGGTCGCGCGCGGCAAGCAGACGTGGGAAGCGACCTTTGACGCGATGTCGGACGGGGTTTTCATCTTTGGTCATGCGCGCCGGTTACTGCGCGTCAACCACGCCGGCGCGGTGCTGCGGCAGACCTCGCCGCAACATTTGCTCGGTGCTGGTTGCTGCGACATTTTCCGTGGCGGCGGCGGCGGGTGCGTCGTCGATCAAGCGTCGGACGAGGGCCGCGCGGTGACGCTTGAATACACTCCCGACCGCTCGCACCGCACGCTGCTGGTCACCGCCCAGCCCGTCAGGGACGGCGAGCGGCTGGAGGGGACGGTCTGCACCGTGCGCGACCTTTCCGAATTGCGCAAGATTGAAGCGGTGGCGCGCGAGCAGCAGTCGCTGCTGACGAGCATTATGGAGAGCGCGAGCGAAGCCATCTACGCGCTGGACCCGGCGGGCTGCTTCCTCTGGTGTAATAGCAAAACCGTCGCGATGTCCGGCTACGCGGCGGAGGAGATCATTGGCCGACACCACCTTGATCTGATTTTCGAGGCCGACCACGAGGCGGTGGCGTACCGTTTCGCGGAGGCGCTGCGCGGCGTGCCACAAAACTACGAGATGCGTTACGTGACGCGCGACGGCAACGTGCGCTACGCGATGGTCGACAACGCGCCGCTGGTAGTCGACGGGCGGACGACCGGCGTGCTCGGCATCGCGCGTGACATCTCTGAGCAGAAGAAGGAGCGCGAGCGCGCCGCGCAGTCCGAGAAGTTGCGCGCGCTCGGACAGCTCGCGTCGGGTGTCGCGCACGACTTCAACAACTCGCTGGCAGCGATCCTCGGACGCGCGCAGTTGCTGCAACGCATGACGCTCGACACCGAGTTGACGCGCGGGCTTGAGATCATTCAGACCGCTGCGCAGGACGCCGCCGTGACGGTGCGCCGCATCCGCACCTTCGCGCGCCAGACGGAAGACGAGGCGTTCGATGTGCTCGAGGTCGGCGCACTGCTCGGCGACGCGGTCGAGATCACGCGGACGCGTTGGGAAAACGAAGCCCGCGCGCGCGGCCTGCACTACGACGTGCGGCTCGACGCCACGGTGGAGGAGTTATTCACCGAGGGTAGCGCTTCTGAATTGCGCGAGGTGTTCGTTAATTTGATCGTCAACGCGGTCGACGCGATGCCGGAGGGCGGCATCCTTTCGATCAGCACACAACGGCTCGGCGGTCGCGGTGCGCGTCGTCTGCGTTTGCTCTTTGCGGACACCGGCGCGGGGATGTCGGCTGAAGTCAGCGGACGGATTTTTGAACCCTTCTTTACCACCAAAGGCGCACAGGGCACCGGCCTCGGCCTGTTCGTCAGCTACGGCATCATCGAACGCCACCAGGGGCGGATGAGCGTCGCGTCCAAGCCGGGGAGCGGCACCGTCATCACCATCGAACTGCCGCTCGTGCGATGCCCGCCGCCGTTCATCGTCGAAGGTGCGCGCCGGACGACAGTGCAGGCAGCGGACTCGCTTGCGGTGCTAGTGGTTGACGACGAATCGATTGTGCGCGACACGATGACGGAGATGCTGCAGGCGCTGGGTCACCGGGCCATAGCGGTGGATGGGGGTGGGTCGGCAATCAAGGCGCTCGACACACAACAGTTCGACATCGTCTTCACCGATCTGTCGATGCCCGGCATGGACGGCTGGGGGGTCGCGCGCGAGGTTCGCCGTCGCCAATCAGGCGCGCGCGTCGTCATCGTCACCGGCCACGGCAAGGACGGCGACTCTCGGAACAACTGGGAAGAGGTCGCCGACGGGATCATCGCCAAGCCATTCGACTTCACGCAGGTCGAGGAAGTGCTGGCGCGCGTCAGGAGCGTGACGCCACATGTGGGCCACGTGAATTCAACGTCGTGAACGGATGGTCGCCGCCCGGCATTCCCGTCACAAAGTTTTGTCAGCACCGTTCGCACTGGGGGCGCGTAGATTTTGACGAGCCTTGACCGGATGAATTCTGGGTAGAGCAGGAATGAAGCTGCTGCGGTAATCGCAAACGCCATCATGTTCGACACCGCCAGTCGCACGCCCGGTGCGGGGCAAGCTGAAGCTTCCTGATTCCTTTTCATTTCCCTCGCTTAACACGCAACTCCATTCACTTCTCGCCGCGCCCAATCTCGACCGTCGTTTCAAGGTCGACGGTGAGTTTGTGGATACCGCTCTGGTCCATCGGCTCAAGCAGGCGCAGCGCTTCGTCGAGCACGCGCCGCTGGTGCTCCGGCCAGTTGGGACGCCCGGCGACGCAGCCGAACTCGCCGGCGTAGTAGGCCGCGCGGGGTGGTCGCACACGCTCGGCGGTCTCGCGCTCGACCACAATCATCATCGTCGGGATGCCGGCGATTTCGAGGGCGCGCGCGGCCAGCGCCATCGATTGGTGGCAGAGTCGCGAAGCCGGAATCAGCAGCGCGGCCTGCGCTTCATAGCGCACGACGCGGTCGACCAGTGGCGGCAGCGAATCTTCGACCAGAAGCTGCGCGCTCGGAATGAACCCGCAGAAACTCCAGAAGACCGGGCTCAACTGGCCGATGATACCGTTGCCCTCGAACTCCGCGAGTCGTGCCAACGGAACCTGCGCGTTCATGTCTTCAAGTACCGCTTTCGGATCGTAGCCGCGCGCCGCCCAGCGCAAATCCTCGGCCTCGATTTCGATGGGGATTTCGCGGAAGCTGGCGTCGCCGTGCGGCGCGTCCAGGTCGAACCCTTCGGTGCCGTCGATGTAGGCGCCCGCCGAAGTAATCAGTGCCAGGTTGAGCATCGACAATGCGCTCCGCGCCGGAACGAACGGTGCCCGCTTGTTCACAACCACGGGATAGTCGTGCCGCATTTCGTCGCGCGAGGCCATCGCGTCCGGCGACGGCGACCAGCGGCGATAGTTCTCGTGCCACTTCGAAAAGTCTTCGATAATTTCCACGATGATGAATATGCTCCTTCGGGCTCTGTGATCATGACCAAGTGCGCCGCGCTTGTTGATCGACTACGGCGCAGTCGGCTTGTTGAACTTCGCGGCGTCGGACGGCGCGTCGTGCTTAACCTCGGTCAAGCGAATGATGATGTCTGAGCCGGCGAGTGATTGCCGCATCGTGAATGGCATCTTGACGCTGTCGACGGGTTTGTAATCTTCGAGGTAGGCCTCGACCGGAATCGTGCCCTGCGGGGTCACGCTCATCGAGTCGAAACGGACGATCAGCGCCGTCTCTTTGTCAAAGTAGAATTTGTCAGGCGTCGAACCTGCTTCAGCGGGCGCTGCCTCGATCACGTAGGCGTCACGACCGTTGATTTTTTCGATTCCGGCGACCGCCATCTTCGGATAGATTTTCGCCATCTCGACATCACGATAGAAGCTGGCTTCGCGCTTCGTCCGCGCCAATTCCGCGCCGCTCTTGTCGCGCAGTCCGGAGAACGGGTCTTGCGCCCACCCGGCCGTACCGTCGAATCCCTCTTTGAACACGCCGAGTCCGGGCAGCGTCGTGACGAGGGCGATCTTGTTCGGCGCTTGCTGAAAAATCTCGACCGTGCCCTTCGCGCCCATCGAAATGATTTCAATTGTGCCCTTCGAGACGCGGCGGCTCGTCCGGCGGACGGCGGCCTCGCCTCCAATCGCCTTCACATAGTCGTCGAGCAGCTTTTTGACCGACGGCATCGGCGCGGTTGTCGTCGCCGCTGTGGCGGTCGTCGCCGTCGGCGTGGTCGCCGGTGTTGCCGTAGTCATTGTCGGCGGTGTGGCTGTTGGCGATGGTGTTTGCGGATTGGCAGGCTTTGGCGCGCCGCCCGGCGATTGCACCGGCGGCTTCTGCGCCAAGGTGAAGACTGACACTAAGACCACAAAAGCGATAACTGATACCACTTGCTTCATCTTCGAATTTTTGTCCTTCATGGTTCGCATACGAATGTTTTGGTATTGAGGGACCCGATTCGCACACACACTTATGTAGCAGACCTGCCTTGCTACGTAAGCGCCAGCAATCACCTGACCGCTTTCGTTGGCGTTCGCAAAATATAATTGATGGCCGCCTCAAGTTGCACGTCGCGGCCTGCGAGCAAAGCGCGGCGGTCGAGCTTCACTTCAATGTCCGGAGTCACGCCGCGCCCCTCGACGGCATGACCCGCTGGTGTCGTGAAGTCGGCGATGGCGTGTTGCAGCAGCGCGCCATTCGGCAGTTTCTTAATCACTGAGGGCAGCGCCGCGCCGCCGCTCCGCTCGCCGACAACTTTGGCGCGCCCCGTCTCCTGCATCCCGCCGGCGAACACTTCACTTGTCGAGAGACTGAGGCCGTCGATGATGACGACGACCGGCCCGGTGTACGGCGCGGCCTGCGGGTACGCGACGAAGTTGACGTGACCGGAGCGCATCCGCATCGTGCCGAGCGAGACCTGTTTGGTGACGAGCATCGCGGCGATTCCCGGAGCCATCATGCCGAACCCGCCGGGGTTGCCGCGCAAATCGAAGATCAATCCTGTCGCGTCGCCCATCTCGCGCACCGCGCCGCGAATCCGCTCCATCAACGGGACGAGAAAAGTGTTGAAGCGGACGTAACCGACGTTGCTTCGCAACCGTCGCGTCTCGAACTCAATCGGCATCGCCGGAAAGTTGCCGAACACTGGCGACATCTCAGCCGCCTGCGCCGCGCGCTCAATCAACGCTTCGCGCTTGCGGTCTTCCGCGTCGAGGTACGTCACGCGGACTCTGCTTCCAACCGGGCCGCCGAGGCGTTTGAGCGCGGCGGCCGTCGCATAGACAGCTTTGCGAGCCGGCGGCATCGCGGCCTTGTCGACGCGTTCGAGAATCTGCGCCACATCAACGTCGTCGATTTTTTTAATCACGAAGCCGGGGCGCAATTCGCCGGCGCGTGCCGCCGCTGATTCGGACGGCACGCGCGTCACCAGAGCCTGCCCGTCAATGAAGCGCAGGTCGATTCCCGTATCGCCGTTCGCCGCGCCGCCGTTCGCCGCCGGGTCTAACGCGCCCGGCGGATAGATCGCGAAGTGCGACAGACGCAATTCATTAAGCATCCTTCGCAACTCGCCGTAAAACTCTTCGTCGCTTCGCGCCGCAACGATGCGCGGGGCATACTCTGCACGCACCCTGTTCCAATCGACGCCGCCGAACGTCGGGTCGTAATGTGTCTCGTTGACGGTGCGCCAGACCGCGTCAAAAGTCTCCTGACGCGACTCGGCGGTGCTATTCGCGCGTTCAGGACTCGTGCGTTCAGAAATGGTCGCCGGGGCTGAAGCGGGCGGGGTCGAACGGGTGTTTTGCGCCGCGTTCGTGCCGGATAATGCGGCGATTAACATCAATGCTGCGAAGCTTCTCGACGCGGGTAAAGTTCTCCGTCCCGCGCGGCGCGCAATTAATAGCAGCGCGATTAACGCGGCAACCATCCCGACGCTGAGCGCAATCACCGAGTAGCCGTGCAGACTGCCGAACGCGACGCGCAGAGGGTCGTCCGTCGCGAGCGCGTCAATCGGTCGCCCCATCCGCGCGCGCAAAGCTTCGAGTCGCGCGGTGATAATCCACTGCCCCGCCGCCGTCACCACCGCGATGACCGTGAGCGCGACCGTCTCCAGCAGCAAGGCGCGCCGACTGACCAAACTTCTGGCGAACGGTACGGTCACGAGCAACAACAGGCTGATGGCGAAGCCGCCGACATTGACGACGGCGAGCGTGCGACCAACCACCGCACCCGCCAATTCGCGCGCCGGCAGTACCGCAAACGCGCTCGGCGCAACCGCGAAACTGAAGAAGACGGCGGCCCCCAGCCAGAGCGCAATCAACGTTAATCGCACGTCGCGCGCCAGCACCGCGCCGCTTGTTTCTCGTTTCTCAATCCCAATGCTCATTAATCAAACTCCATCACTCCGGGCTGCAATCTGATGACGGGCGGATCGATTGCCGGCGGCGTCAACTCGCGCGGGTCGGGCGCGCCGTCGAGCCACGACAGCGCGCGGTCAAGTTGCGCTTGATACTCTTCGAGGTCGAGCGACATGAAGCACTTCGACGGCAGGCGCGCGAACTTCTCTTTCGCCATCTGGTGCATCCGCCGCGCCGCGCCGGGCCGCCCGATCTCAAGATGATGAAACGCGACCGCCGACTGAATCATCGCCTGTAGAAAGAGCTTTTCCGCCGGCCCGACCTCGCCCATCCAACGATCCTCCCACGCATCATGCGCCGCGTGAAACTCGCCGGCGTTGTACAAATCAATTCCGACCAGATACTCCACCGGATACGCCGCGGCATGTTCCGCCGTGTACGCCACCCGCCGTCCGCTGTCGATGTTTTCATTCGTCATAGTCAAGAGAGTTTGGTGTGCTCAACGTGAGTTCGACGTCAGGTGAACGGGCACGACCAACCTCTAACCTCTGCTGTTTCAGTAACGCGGCACGCCCCGGTCGACTTCAATCGACCAGGCGTCGATGCCGCCCGAAAGGTTGTAAAGCTTTTGGAATCCCTGCCGCGCGAGAAGCGCGCAGACCTGCCCGCTGCGAATGCCGTGATGACACATCACGATCATCTCCTCCGCCGGATCGAGCGCGTCGGCCCACTCATTGAAGCGGCTCAGCGGAAGCAGTTCCGCTCCTTCGACGGACGCCATATCGTGCTCGTCCGGTTCGCGCACGTCGATTAACCTGACCGGCTCGCCGCGCTTCATCCGCTCATGCAACTCCGTCGGCGTGATTGTGTGGTATAGCATTTAAGAAAACTGTTCGACGGTCAAACATTTCATTCGTGCGATTCGCGCCATTCGTGGCTCATTCTTCTTTTTTGATCGATAGTTCATTTTAGTGTGTGCCGCTGTTGAGCCGCGCGGCGATTACTTTGGCGGCGGTCGCGCCAGCGCCGACAGCGCCGCTGATGGTCGGGGCGAGCGGGTTGGAAACGTCGCCGATGGCGAAGACGTTCTCTACACTCGTCTCCTGCTCGTTCGTCACTTTAATGTAGCCGCGCTCGTCGGTGCAGACCTGCTCCCTGAACAACTCGGTGTCCGGCTCGACGCCGATGCGGATGACGACGCCGCGCACCGCCATCTGAAAAGGCTTGATCGCGCCGCGTCGCCGAATCTCGACGGCCTCGACCTCCGCGCCGCCGATGATGCGCATCAGTTCTGACTCGGTGAACAGCGTGATGCAGTGTTGGCCGCGCAGACGCTCGACGAATTCGCTGCGCGCACGCAGGCTCTGGCCGCGATGCACCACCGTCACGGTCGGGCAGACCTCGGCCAAAAGCAGCGCGTTTTCGACCGCCGCATCACCGCCGCCGACGACGCACACATCATGTCCCGCCAGTAAATCGCGGTCGCGCGTCGCTGACTCGACGACGCCGCGCCCGGCCAGTTCCGCTTCACCGGGAACGCTGAGCCGCCGGCGGCGGACGCCCGTCGCCACGATGATGCTGATTGCCTGCAACTCTTCGCCGCTTTGCAGACGAACGCGCCGCGCGCCGAGGTCGACGCCGGCAATCTCGACTCCCGTCCACAGATCAAACTCCGATCCTTCGGCCTGCGCGGCGAATAGGTCTCGCAGCGCGCGCCCGTTCTCTGCTTCAATCACGCCGAGGTGATTGGCAATGCGGTTATAGACCCACAGCAGTTGCCCGCCCGTCTCCGCACGTTGTTCGAGCACCAGCGTGTCCAGCCCAAGCTCGTCACACCACAGCGCGGCGGACAATCCGGCGGGGCCGGCGCCGATGATGATTACGTCATGCATGAATCAGAGTTTTGATTTCGGTTTCGCGGTCTATGATTCGAAAACAAACTCGCTCGCTCATCACTCTTCGTCTTAACAGCGATGATCTCTGCTGTGCGCCAGCTGTGCTGACCAGGCTGGTCGCTTCGTTCCGGCGCTTCAAAGTAATGCTCTATCTTCCACTCCTTGAACAGTTCGCGCAACTCGCCGGGTTGCAGTACGAAGGTCGGGTTGACGGGGCGCGCCTGCGAGGCGTCGCCGCCAGCCAACAGGATCGCCGCCACGAACATGCCGCCATCACGCAGGCCCCGGCGGGCGTCGGCGAAGAGGTCGCGCTGGAGGTAGTAGAAATCACAGACGAGGTCGTACGTCTCCGGCTCGATGACGAACTCGCCGCACGCGAGGTCGGCGTGGCGCACGTCGATTTCGACGCCGTTCGACGCCGCGCGCTCGCGCGTCAGTTCAATGCCGGCGCGCGACACGTCGACGGCGACGACCTGCCATCCGCGCGTCGCGAGGTAGAGCGCGTGACGCCCGGCGCCGCACGCGAGGTCGAGCGCACGCCCCTGCGACCGCCCCTCAATGGCGCGCTCAAGCAGCGCGTGTGGCTGTGTCGATACGTGCTCGCCGCGCCCGAAGCGCTCGTCCCAGTCAGTCATTCGGCTTAACTCCCCGACTGTCAGTTTGAAATTTTTTGTTTGGCCCGCCCCACAAGCTGGCGCGGCGGCGTGGTGTGCGGAGTGTAGCAGATGCCGGCGCCGAGAATTTCAAAGCCGCGGACTCCGGCCCGTCGTCATTCAACTGCTCGGCGCGCTGCTTAACGCCCTCTTCGCATCCGCAGCGGACGGCTGCTAAACTGTGGGTTAACCGATCTAATCAACAATCCACTCGGAGGAATCAACATCATGGGACTGGTGATATATGTCAAACCCAACTGCCCGTACTGCCAGCAGGCGCGCGACTTTTACAAGTCGAAGGGCGTCAAGTGGACGGAGTACGACGCTCAGAACGACCGCGCGCGGCGCGCCGAGATGTTCGCCCTCTCCGGCGATGACCCGACCGTGCCGTGCATTGTCGAAGACGGTGAGTACGTCTCATCCGGCTGGGGCAACCCGCCGCGTGGTTGAACGGTGCATGATTAGTGCTGGCCGTGCGCCAGCCAAAAGCATTAGCGATTTTCGATTTGCAATTGAAGGCCCGCACTCCGAAGCGTACAATCCGGAGTCGTCGGATTCGACCGCTATCGAATCTAAAATCGCCAATCAATAATCGCGAATCCATCGATGATTAGCACGACCCTCCTTAACTACCGCATCTCGGAAAAGCTCGGCGCGGGCGGACAGGGCACGGTCTATAAGGCCGTCGACGAAAAGCTCGGACGCACCGTTGTGATTAAGGTGCTCGCCCCGGAGTTGACGGCTAAAGAAGTCAACCTCAAGCGCTTCGAGCGCGAAGCGCAACTCGCCTCGTCACTCGACCACCCGAACATCTGCACGATCTATGGCCTACACGAAGTCGACGGCACCCACTTCATCGCGATGCAGTACATCGAGGGGCGCAACGTCCGCGAGTTGGTCGATGGCCGCCCGCTGGAATTGCGGAGCGCGATTTCGATTGCGACGCAGGTCGCCGACGCGCTCTCCGCCGCGCACGCGCGGGGTGTTATTCACCGCGACATCAAAGCGGGCAACGTGATGGTCACCGACGCCGGGTTGGCGAAGGTGCTCGACTTCGGCCTCGCCAAGCTGCTCGACGATGGCCGCGACCCTGAAGCGCAAGGCAACATCCACCTGACCGAGGTCGGCGTACCGTACGGAACGGCGACCTATGCCGCGCCGGAGCAGGCGCGCGGCGCGCGCGTCGACCATCGCGCCGACATCTTCTCGACCGGCGTGCTGCTCTACGAGATGCTCGCCGGGACGTGGCCCTTCCGCGGCACGACCAGTGTCGAGGTGCGCTACGCCGTAATGCACGACACGCCGAAACCGATTGCCGAAGCGCGCACCGACCACCCGCACCCACGGCTGCAACAGATTATCGACCGCGCGTTGGCGAAGGCCCCCACCGCGCGTTATCAGAAAATGGACGAGATGCGCGACGAGTTGCGCAGCGTATGGCGCGAGGTCACGGCGGCGGGCGCGGAGAGCGGTGAGATGACCGGGCTGCACGGCGTTGGCGTCGCACCGGTCACGCCCAGCCACGAACACGGCTCGACCAGCGTCGGTCGCTCCTTCAGGCGCTGGCTGCGCCGTCTGACCGGCGTCGAAGCGATGCCCACCTCCATCCCGCCCGGGCCGAGCGGCGCGGCCTCCGGCTACACCACTCCGCCACGCCCGATGCTCGACGAGACGCCGCCGACCGGCGACGCCGCGACGCCGCAATCAATCGCGGTGCTGCCATTTCGTAATCTCGGTAACGATCCCGAAGCCAACTTCTACGAGTTTTCCCTTGCCGACGCCGTGATTACGGAACTGGCGCGCCTGCGTTCGCTGGTGGTGCGCCCGTCGTCGGTCATCGCCAAGTACGCCGGCAAGCAGGTCGACCCGCGCGAGGCAGGGCGCGAATTGCGCGTCGGCTCTGTTCTGGCCGCCAGCTTTCTGCGCGTCGGTGAGCGCCTGCGCGTGACGGCGCAACTGCTCGACGTGGCGTCGGGCGAGATTCTGTGGAGCGACCGCGTCGACGCGACGACTGAAGATATGCTCGCCGTGCAGGACACGATTGTGCAGCACATCGTCGACGGTCTGAACCTGACCCATACCACCGAGACGCAGGCGCGCATCACCGTGAGTCCCGCCACGACCAGCAGCGCAGCTTACGAGGAATACCTGCGCGGACGCGACTGCCACGGCAAGTTCATCTACCACACACTGGCGCGCGAAGACTCCGACGCCGCGATCAAGCACTTCGCGCGCGCCGTCGAACTCGACCCAACGTTCGCGCTGGCCCACTGCGCGCTCGGCGGAGCCTACGCCAACCGTGTGATCAAAGGCTTTGGCGACGCCGAGGACTATGACCGCGCCGAGCGTGAATTCGCACAGGCGCTGGAACGCGACCCGCATCTGCTTGAAGCGCGGATGCTGATGGTTTTTATCCATCTTGCACGCGGCGAAAAGCAAGCGGCGCGGGCGGAGGTCACACGCCTGCGCAGCGAGGCCCCGAACGATGTCGGCGTGCATTTTGTGAAGGCGACGCTGCACCGACTCGACGGCGAGTACGAAGAAGCACTCGTCGAGTTCAGCCGGATGCTGCGCCTCAACCCGGCTGAGCGCGTCGTCGTCAGCTACAACCGCGCGCGCATCTTCATGTATCAGGGCCGCTATCAGGACGCGCTCGCGGAACTCGACCAGGGCGCCGCGATGGAGCCGGATCACCCGCTGGTCAAGACCTTCCGCGCGGTCGTGCTGCAGAAGCGCGGCGAGACGGAGACGGCCGTGGCGTTACTGCGCGAAGTGCTCGCGCGGCACCCGCGGCTGGACGGCATTCGCCCGTTGCTGGCAAGGACTCTTATCGCGCAGGGCAAGATCGAAGAGGCGCGCGCCGAGTTGACCGAAAGCGTCAAGGAGAGCGCCGCCGTCGACCACGACATCGCCTATTGGCTGGCGACCACGTACGCCGTGCTGGGCGAGCGCGACGAAGCGCTCGATTGGCTGGAGCGCGCGATCACGCTCGGCAACGAGAACCGCCAGTGGTTCGAGTCGGACCCGAGTTGGGAGGATTTGCATGACGACCCGCGCTTCATCGCGTTGATGGAGCGCATCAAGGAGTCGCACCGGCGCGCAAGGGCCGCGGCGCAATGATGAGCGCAGTGAAAACCGCCGCGAAGACCTTCGTCATCGGTGACATCCACGGGCGCCGTGCGCAACTCAGCGCGCTGGTGGAGCGTCTGCCGCGCGACCCGGCGGCGGACACGTTGGTGCTGCTCGGCGACTACATCGACCGCGGCGAGGACGCGCCCGGTGTCGTTGAGGATGTGTTGGCGTTGCAGGCGGAGGCAGGCGCGGAGCGCGTCGTGGCCCTACGCGGCAACCACGAACAGATGCTTCTCGACTTTGTTGATAAAGGCGACGAGTTGTGGCTGCATCATGCGGTCGGTAGCGAACATACTTTCGCGCAGTACGCCGGGCACGAGATGGATTTGATGTTGCTTGATGACTACGACGCGGCGCGGCGCGAGGTCGCCGCCGCCGTGCCCGCCACGCACTTCGAATTCTTCCGCGGGCTGCCCCTCTACCACGAAGACGACTACGCCCTCTATGTGCATGCCGGGCTAGAGGGCGGCGGCGGCAAACACCCGCGCGATACCGATGCGCGGCACCTGCTGTGGGGGCGCGACAACGACTTCTTCCGCTTCTACTACGGCAAGCCGTGCGTCTTCGGCCACACGCCGACGCCGTTCCTGCCGCTCTTCGGTCGCCTTGGCCGCCACGGCATCTACATCGCGCACAGCGCCATCGGCATCGACACTGGCTACGTTTTTAGCTCGCCCCTTAGTTGCCTCAGCCTGCCCGACTTCACGCTCTATCAGGCGTTCGCCGATGGGCGCATCGCCACGCACCGGATCACCAAGTTCATCCCCGAACCGCTCCGCGCCTTCCGGAAAGAACCCGCGACGCGGTGAAGACTCGGGCGGGAAGAAGGCGAGGTCTGCCGGAAGCAAACAATACTCGCAACGATCACCGGCTCGCTCCACGACTAGCCGGCGCATCGCTGCCTGGATATGGGTGATGCTCACCGCGCGCCTGCCAGATAGCGAAGGTTGCCGGCTTTGATCATGACCATCAGGTGCTCAAGCCGCTCGTACTCATCGAACTCGGCTCTTTCCGTGGGCGTGAGGTCACCGGCAGCTTCGCGCGCCATGAGCGTTCGCAGCCGCTCGGTCATCTCGGGCGTCGGGCCGAAGGTGGCGACCTCCCCGGCGTCAGGGTTGTTGGCAAGGAAGTTGAGAACGTAGCGATAGATGTGAGCTGGCAGTGCGGGCTGTCGGAGACTTTGCCTCAGCAATTCAGGCAGACGATCACCAACTTGGGCGACTAATTCAGAAAGTTCGTCAGGGACTTCAATTGTGATGGTGGCCATACAGATGTCTCCTCGGCAATCTATTATCAATTGTACCTGAAACACACCTCTGACATTGACTCTTAATTCCACATCATCCGATGTCTCGGTCTCCGACCGAGACGTTTCTTTTTCGCCGGCACGCCGTGTAGAATGCTGCCGCTCTAACTTTCACATCATAATCAATTGAGAGGTATCCAAAGATGATTAAAGAAGGCGATGCTGCGCCCGACTTTACGGCGCGCGACACAAACGGCAACACGGTCAGATTATCGGAGCTACGCGGAAAAAAAGTCGTGCTCTATTTTTACCCGAAAGATGATACGCCCGGCTGCACCAAAGAGGCGTGCTCGTTTCGCGACGCCCACTCGGTCTATGAAGAGCGGGGCATCAAGGTGCTCGGCGTCTCGCTCGACGACGAGTCTTCTCACCAGGCGTTCACTTCCAAATACAGACTCCCGTTCACGCTGCTGAGCGACACGGATCACGCGGTCTCTAATGCTTACGGCGTCTATGGCGAGCAGACGTGGGGCGACAAGAAATTCATGGGCGTGGCGCGCAAGACGTTCCTGATCGACGAGCACGGCAAGGTCAAGAAAATCTTCAACAAGGTAGATGTTGAAGCACACGCCGACGAAGTGCTGGCGGCGTTCTGACTACGGACATGTTATGCGGGTTAAGACTGGGGCCGATGGCGCCGCACTCTCTCAATAAACTTAGGCGCGACGTTCAAGGATAAAGCCGGCGATGGCTCGCAGAAGTTGGATCGGGCGCTCAAGTTGGTCGAGCGCCGCGCACGCCTCCGCGTAGACCGCGCCCGCTCTCTCTCTCGCAGCTTCGAGGCCGTAGAGCGATGGATACGTGGCTTTGCGCGCGCGCGCATCCTTGCCCGGCGTCTTGCCGAGGTCTGCGGCAGTCGCCGTCACGTCGAGCAGGTCGTCGGTGATCTGAAAAAGCAGTCCGAGTTCACGCGCGTACCTCGTGACGCATCCCAATTCCCTGTCGCCCGCGCCCGCGATGATCGCGCCACACCGTGCCGCCGCCACGATCATCGCGCCGGTCTTGTGCCGGTGAATCAAATCAAGCTCATCAATCGTCACCCCGTCGCGCGATTCGGCGGCGAGATCGTATGCCTGCCCGGCGACCATCCCCGCCGGTGTGCCCGCCGCGCGTGCCAGTTCGAGTGTCAGCGCGATTCGCAAATCGGCGGCGAGTCGTTCGTCGCCGACGATTGTTTGGAACGCGAGCGCCTGTAACGCATCGCCCGCCAGAATCGCCGTCGCTTCGCCGAATTTGATGTGGCAGGTCGGGCGCCCGCGCCGCAAGTCGTCGTCGTCCATCGCCGGCAGGTCGTCGTGAATCAGCGAGTAGGTATGCACCATCTCGAAGGCGCACGCGGTCGCCAGCAGGTCTTCGTCGGGCGCGCCGAAAGCCGTGCCGACGGCGAACAGTAGCGCCGGTCGGAAGCGCTTGCCGCCCGCGAACAGGCTCCAGCGCATCGCGCCATGCACCGTGACGGGCGTAACTTCTTCCGCCGGCACGATCTGGTGAAGGCGTTCGTCCACCAGCCCGCGACTACGCGCGAAGAAGGCGTGCGCCGCGTCGCCCTCAAAAGCGTGTGACGGATGATGGTCGCCTCCGCCGCCGTCGTCCGCCGTCACCGCGACGGGTGTCTTCTCAGAAGACGTCCTCATCTTCCTCCAGCTCTCCCTCTGTGTCGCTTCGGCCTGCGCCGCCGAACTCCATCGCCTCGTCATCGTCCTCGAAGTTGCCGATGACAAGACGTCCTTCGTCATCGCGCAACAGGACTTCGACGCGCCGCTCGGCTTCGCTGAGGCGCTCCTGACAGACGCGAGACAAGCGCACCCCCCGCTCGAAAAGCTCGAGGCTCTTTTCCAGAGGCAGGTCGCCGCACTCCAGTTCGCGCACAATCTTTTCGAGCGACGCCAGCGACGTTTCGAAATCCTGATTCTTCGGTTCGGATGCCGCCGACTCGCTCGGTTTCTTCTTTGCCGCCGCGTCCGATTCTCGCTTCGCCATCTTACTTCTCCGCGCCTCGTCTAGTTCAAATGAAATAGATGTCAGATGTTAGACAGCACACCTGCGTGCTTGGACTAACATCCAGCATCTCACATCTGACATCTGTTCCCGGTGGCGTTCACTTTATGCTTTTTACTTTTGCCTTGCTACTCTTGATTATCGTACCGGCGCGCCGCGGCGGACGCCACGCTGCTCCGCCGGTCTCTCGCCGAGCGGTAGCGACGGCAGGCTTGCGGCTACGCGTGCGGCGATGGTCGCCGTTAAATCTTCATTCCTGACCGCGACAACTTTCCAACGCGCGCCATTCTGCCGCATCGTCAATATCGTCGGGCGGTCGTTGATTTTCACCGTCACGGTTTTGACGACATCCGCTTCGCCACCCGGTTCGTTCACGTCGCCGACGCTTTCGATGACGCGCGGCACGGCGAGCGTGAGCAGCACAAAAGGCATTTGTTGACGCCCGCTACGTGCAACCGCCTCTTTGACTCCGCGCACGACCTCGTCGCGGAGCGCGTCGCGCACGCCGGGCAGAAACTGAGGCGCGAGCAAGGCGATTTGCCGGCGCATCACTTCGGTCTGCGCGACGGGGACGCCGCCCTCGATTAGTTTGTCCGTCACCTGCGGGATGAAGTTTTCGGCGACGCGGTTGCTGTCCAACAGTTCGTCGACCGTGCGCAGGTCATCACGCTGAGCGGCATCGGCCAACAGGGCGAGGGAATACGCGGGACTTGTTTGGTAGTTTCGCCACC
>Ga0136617_10001280_pt1 | contig 22096 bp, 15 predicted proteins | sample AntDrymUQ3222106_2_FD_129672 | JGI IMG/M metagenome (GOLD analysis project Ga0136617, IMG submission 129672) | Polar desert sand microbial communities from Dry Valleys, Antarctica - metaG UQ322 (21.06) | ecosystem: Environmental > Terrestrial > Soil > Desert | place: Antarctica: Dry Valley...
ACGCCCAGCGGCGGCGTAACGAGCATCCGGGCTGGGGCTGCGGAGTCCTTGCTCTTGCTCGTTTCTCCGCCATGTCAGGAGAGGAGCCGAAGGCCGAGGTTACCCTTCCCCCGAGATAGCGCTGTGGGCAAGATCAACGCCTCGATGCGGCTACCGGACGACGGGATTGGCGAGCGGCTTGAATCCGCTTATGCGGCACTCGGCCACGTCCCCCTCCCGTATGACCACGGCCCCCGGCGTTCCGGTCGAGATCACGTCGCCTGGCAGCAGGCGCATGACCCGGGAGTGGAACGCCACGAGGGACCAAGGGGAGAACGTCATGTTCGATACCGTGTTGGTACGGCGGACCTCCCCGTTCAGCACCGTCGAAACCTCCAGCGCCCCTACGTCGTCAACCTCGTCGGTCGTCACGAGCTCGGGGCCGAAGGAGAAGAAGGTGTCGAAGCTCTTCGCCCGCGTCAGGTAGCGGGGGTTCTTGCGCAGGATGTCCTCCGCCGTCATGTCCAGCACGGTGGTGAAGCCCGCGACGACCGAGGGCGCCTCCTCTTCGGATATATCCTTCGCCTCGCGGCCGATGACGACCGCGAGCTCCGCCTCGGCCGTCACCCTTCCGGACTGCTCCGGCAGCCTTATCTCGTCACCCGGGCCGATGATCGTCGTGTCTGGGCGCATGAAGCTTGCCGGCTCATCGGAAGGGGATACCTCGTCGAGGTCCCCGGCGTGCTCGACGTAGTTCAACCCGATGCCCCAGATCTTGCGTGGCCGCCGGTACAAAGGCGCGTAGGTGAGGTCTGTGATCGGGATGGACCGCCCCGAAATATCCTCCAGCTCCTTCCCGGAGAGCGCATCCCACCATCGTAGGAGGTCTTCGAGCCTGCCGCCCTCCAGCAGGGCGAGGAGGTCCGTCGGCCAGCCCTCGGGATTCGGGATCTCTGCGGCGGGCACAGCACCGCCGTCGTAAACGACGACCGCCACCTCGTTGCCGCCGATGTTCGCAGATGCCAGCCTCATGGTTCCCCTCATCGTCGCCGGCTTCAGACCCGACTCCTCTCGGTCTCGTACATTCTTCCAGTTGCGGAGGCCACGCGCGAGCGTCTCTCTCGCCTAGGTTGGGCAGGACAAGCGCCCGCCAGCGCGTTGCCAGAGGCGGGAGGCTCACCGACTACACGCCGGAGGAGCGATCCGAGACCACAAGGTGCCGGCGCACCGATACGGCGCAGCATTTTGGCTTACCTAAGCCCAATTCTCGACTCGCCCGTTTGCGGCACGGGCAAGCGTACGGTAGAATAGTCGCACGCCCCTTGCGGGGCGGGACCGAGAGCTAGCCGAGACACGTGCGGGTGGCGCCCGCAACGTTGTTGACGTGCGAGCTGGAGGTTCTTCGCCTTGCAGGAATCGGTCACCACCCGCGACGGGAAGCGTCGCGCTGCCCCGGACCTGAACGACAACCCCCTCTTCAGCACCGGCGAGCTGGCCCGCTATCTGGGCTGCTCGACCACGTTCGCCAGGAAGCTCATGGATGAGGGCGAGATCCCCAGCATGAAGCTCTCCGGCATCAGACGCGTGCGCCGCAGCGACGTCAACGAGCTGGTGGAGAGGCGCTTGCAGGCAAGCTCCAGAGGCCGCGAGGACGTGTAGACGAAGAAGCCCCGGTCCTATCACCGGGGCTTCCCGTTTTCCCGCGATTTGCGGGGCTTTCTTTGAGTGAGCCGCCCAGGACTCGAACCTGGAACCTAGAGATTAAGAGTCTGTGCCGGCCGGTTTCTGGCCGTTGCTGTCGGTTGCGTTCGGCAAACAACTAGCGGCTTTGCTCAACGGAGCAACACCGGGCAACGCCAGGCTACGAGACCGGGTTAGTGTCATAAGTGTGTCAGACGCATCATGTATCATCCGCACCGTACTCTACTCCTCCCGCTTGGGATCAAGGTGAACAAGGCGGACCAGGCACAACTGTCCTGCGTGCGGCATCTGGCAAAGACGCGGAACATCGTGTCTAATAAAGCAAAATGGCGCACGATAAGCTGTTCGGAGGCAATGACAGGGTGTTTAGCGACCACAGGCATACCGTGACCGCTAAGGACGGCTCGAGCGACCTCGTACGTAAAAAGTCCGAACGCCTACGCTTCATGATCGAGCTGTACGATATGGTCGATGGCTTCGACGCGCAGCCGGTCGAAACGGTAGAAATCGCGGCTAAATTAGGGTTGGATACCTCCAATCCTGAAGACCTATTGGAATTGCTGAAAATCATTCGTTACCTTCACGGAGAAGAGCTGCTGATCGCTTCGGGGCCATCGGGAAAAGCGCCGCGCTTGAACCTGACGCACAAAGGCGTGCGCGAGGTGGAAGAGTCCAGAGGCAGCCCAACGCTTTCCACCGAACACTTTCCGCCCCTCGACGAGATTGGGGCGGTACTTGGTGATCATTCCTCCGGCCAAAACGGTACAGCGGGCGCGGGCGATTTGGTGGTCCTCGCAGAATCGGACCGTCTGGAAGTGCTCAGAATGGCTCGATCTTTACAGGAATGGGCAGATCGACTCTCCTTGGAAAAGGAGCAGAGGGCCGCATACGATGCCGACATACGAACGATCGAGGCCCAGCTTGACTCTCCGCATCCCAAGACCGCTCTGATAAAGGTGGCCCTCGAATCCATCAAAAGTACTGCGAAGGAGGCCAACGCCGGTTCCGGGTTCGTGGATAGCATCGTCTCGTTGGGAATTGCGAGCGCGATAGATCGGCTCGTGGCCAGGCTCTGACCGGTAAGCCACCGAGCCCCGAACGTAGCTCGACGGTACTCACGCGGGTTTGCTTTGAGTGTTCTACTCGCGAGGGGTATACGGGCGGAGGGTTTTGCCCGGACTAGGGCCGAACCCGAATTGCGGTTATCGACAGAAGTGCTGTTCCAGCAAAGATGCAACTTCTTCCGGCGCCAAAGGTTTCGAGAAGTAATACCCTTGGGCCCTCGAGCACCCCAACATACGTAGGCGTGCCAGCTGTTGGGAGGTTTCGACGCCCTCAGCGACCACGGTTAGTCCGAGTCCAGAGGCCATGTTTATGATCCCCGATACCAGCACCTCGTCGTACTCGTCCTTCCCCAGTCCGGCGACGAAAGAGCGGTCGACCTTCAGGGTATCGACCGGCAAATGCTTGAGACGCGCGAGCGAAGAGTGCGCCGTTCCAAAGTCGTCGATAGCGATGCTGACACCTAAAGCTTTCAGGCGCCGGAGAGTAGCGCCGGCGGCTCGCGAGTCCCCCATGAGGATGTTCTCGGTAACCTCAAGAACTAGGCATTGAGGGTCGAGCTCGGCTTCCAGCAGCATTTGGGCCACGCCTTCGCTCAGATCGGGTTGCTGGAACTGTTGAGGTGAGAGGTTCACGCTCACCATGAGCGGCGGCTTCTGAGGATATCGCCCTTGCCACGCCCTCATCTGTTTGCAGGCCTGCTGAAGCACCCACTTGCCGATGGGCAGGATCAGGTTAGTCTCTTCGGCGACGGGGATGAACTCGTCGGGGGGGATCAGCCCGTGGCGCGGGTGGTCCCACCGCACCAGGGCTTCGAGGGCGAAGATCTTCAGGCTGTCTAATAAGACCTTGGGTTGATAGTAGACGACGAACTCCTGCTTTTCTACGGCGCGTCGCAGATCGTTCTCCAACTCCAAGCGCTGCAGGACGTTCGTGCTCATACTCGCTTGAAAAACTTCGTAGCCGGCCTTGCCGGCCCGCTTGGCCGCGTACATGGCCGCGACGGCGTTCCGAAGCAGGTCGTCCGGCTTAGTCGCAGAGGCGCTAAAAGCGAGCCCGATGCTGGGCGTCAGGTAGAAGCTGTGACCCTCTATCACGATCGGCGCTTTCATAGTCTCAACGATACGCTCGGCGACCCGCTGCGACTCCGCCTCGCTCGCCCCCTCCAGAAGCACCGTGAACTCGTCGCCGTCGAAGCGCGCGATTGTGTCGCCGGGCCGTACACAGGCCCGCAGGCGTTCGGCGGTGGCGACGAGCGCCCGGTCCCCCGCCTCGTGCCCGAGCGAGTTGTTGACGGTCTTGAAGTTGTCCAGATCCACGAACAGCACCGCAGGCTTCGCCTCTTGCCGAAGGTTGCGGTTCAGGAAATGCTTGAGACGCTCCGTGAACAGTGCCCTGTTGGGCAGAGAGGTCAACGGGTCATGGAAGGCCCTATCCTGCAGTTGTCTCTCCAGCGCCTTGCGCTCGGTGACGTCGCACATTATTCCGGTTACGAGTAACGGTTCTTCTTGAGTACCGCGTGCCGCTTGCACGTGCGAGATGACGTAGCGGCTGTCCCCGTTGGCACACCGGATCCTGTACTCTTCTTCGAACTCCTGCTCATGATCCAAGTGGTTGGTGAAGGAGTCTTTGATTCTCTGGTGATCTTCGGGATGAACCAGTTCCAAAAGCGTCTCAAGGGGCGACGTGGATTGTTCTCGCGAGAGGCCCAAGATTTTGAGGCAGGTATCGTCCCAGGTGACCTCGTTGGTGCACGGGTCCCACTCGAACGCGCCGTAGTCGAGGGCACGAGCTGCGAGCGCGTTGCGTCGCCCTATCTCTCGCGCTTCCTGTTCTTTGATACGCAAATCATCGATTATTGCCTCTAGCTCGACGACCCGCTTTGCGTTATCCCTGAGCAAACCACCGAGGTGGCCTAGCTCCTCCCGGTCCTGCTTGCGTTCCTCCGCTATGCTGTTCAAGACGTCGGCCAGCACACCAAGCTCGTCGTTGGCGGCGACGTAGATCTGCTTGTCGTAGTCTTCCTTTTGTATCTTTTTGGCTTCTTCGGACAGCCGGCGTACGGACCGTAGTATCCCTCCGCCTGTGGCCACGGTAGTGATCACGCCAAGGACGCCGGACGCGATCAGCGCCGCGACCATAATCCCGGACACCCGCCCGGTCGTCTGCTCGGCGGCATTGGCAGCTGCAAAAACATCGTAGCGGGCGGACGACCGAAGCCTGTCCAGAACCTCGCCCATGTCCTTCTGCAGAGTGTCCAGGTCCAGCATCTCCGCTTCGATGGAATCGGTGAGGGAGATCGCCTGCTCGACCGCAGGTAGGCCCTCGTCTAGAAGGTTGGTAAGTTCGTTGGCATTATCGCGTTCTCGTTCGGTCAGTTCCAACTCTTTGTACCTGGCGAGGGAACCCTTGAGCCTCTTCACGGAATCGTTCGTGCGGACGCCGTAATCCTGCCGAGGGTGGGCGAGGTAAGCGCCCGACCACGTTCTTACGCCGTCGAGCCCTTGCTCCATTCTGGCCAACTCTTCGAGCTTGGTGGCGTTACCGGTCTCGCCCTGTTTTACGCTTGCTTGCACGCCCGCGAGAACGCTCTTGCTCTTTTTGAGATCTACCTCGTCTTCGTCGCCCTCGAGTAACTTGCCCAGCTCCTCTAGTTTGGCGGCATCGGCAGTTTTGTTCTGGTTAACGTCCGCCTTCATCTCCTGGATGACGGTTCTGCTTTTCTGGAGGCCCTCTTCGCCCTCGCGTAGCAACTCGCGCTGCCTGTCCTGCTCGTGCATCAGGTCGTCGGCGGCGGCCCTGTACTCGCGGTAGAGGTCGCCGATTGTGGCCACGAGTCGCGCTTCTTCGTCGGACACGGATGCACCGGCGTAGTCTCTCTCCGCCTGCTCGAACGCCCGGGCGCGATAGGCGATTTGTTCCTGGTAGCGGGGATCGCCGGTCTTAAGATACCCGAAGACCGCCGCCTCCGTGCCCAAGGCGCCGCTCTTGAGTTCTCCTATTGTCTCGCTCGTGGGCTGCCCGGAGGCTTCGTGGTGGGGTGTATCGTCCCTTGCGGATTTGACGCCGAGATACGCGGCGACGCCAAGAGCCAGAAGGCCCACGAGCAAGAGGCCGACACCCAACCATATTCTGCGTGCCAGCGTCAAATCGGTTCCCTTGCTTCGCCCGCCGACCGTACGCTACCACGTTAAACGCTACTGTCTGTACAACGCAAGTCACCGTATGTAGATCGACCGACTCGCGTAGGGTGTAACCCTAGGGCTTACAGGGGTCGCCGCAGGCGCCTCTTGCGGTAACTACTGGCGAGATTGTGGTCACCTGCATTAAACGCACAGAATTCCGACGGGGGCAAGATTTGATTGTGCGGAATTCGCGTATAGGCAAGGTCCGTTGCAACCGCAGTTGTGATCACCAGCCCGGCGACGAACGATGTGTCCACCTTCAGCACGTCCAACGTGTAACGTTTGGGTAGGCGAGATTCTAGAGCGTCTGTCATAGCGGTTGGCCCACCGTGCGGTAACCGCAATGCCCGAAGAACCCGCGGGCGTCTCGGGCCGACACGGCGTCCAACGCCCGGCCCATCGCCTCGATCAGCGCCTCGCGGGTGCGCGACTCGGCCTTTCGCAGGAGCCCCTTGACCTTCGAGAAGGCCTGCTCGATGGGGTTGAGGTCCGGCGAGTACGGCGGCAGGTAGAGAAGCTCGCATCCCCGCCCCTGGACGATCTCCCTCACCCGCCCTCCCTTGTGGGCGGAGAGGTTGTCCATCACCACCACCTGCCCGGGCCTTAGGGTCGGCGCTAGAACCCGCTCCAGGTAGGCCTCGAAGACCTCCCGCGTCGTCGGCCCCTCCACCGCCAGGCAAGGGCCGACGCCCTGCGCCGTGATGCTCGCCAGCAGGGTCACGTTCTTGCCCCAGTTGCGCGGCGCCTTCGCCCGCGCCCTCTGGCCCCTGAGCGACCAGGCGTAGAGGGGAGAGAGCGAGGTGTTGGAGCCCATCTCGTCCACGAATACCAGCCGCCCGGCTTCCGTCCTCCCGGCGAAGAGCAGCCGCCAGGCGGCCCTCAGGAACTCGTCGCGCTCCCCCGCCCCCAGCGACCTTTTTTTCGGCTGAACCGCAGGCGCTTGAGCACCCGGCTGACGGTGGACTCGCTCACCTCGACCCCGGCCACGCCGCGCAGGTACTCGCGTCGCTCGGAGAGGGTAGCCGAGGGGCGCTCTTCCACGTCCGCCTCCAGCAGCCTCCTGGCTGCCTCGCCCATCTTCGGTTTGAGGCCGGGACGCCTCTTGGGCGCGAGCGGTCGGCCCTCGTCGGCCAGCTTGGCGTAGCGCTTGACCGAGGAGCGGCTGATCCCGAACGCGCGGGCGGCCTCGCTCTTGGTCGCGCCCCGCCTCAGGGCTTGGATGATCTTCTTCCTGAGGTCTTCGGAGTAGGCGTTCATGCGAGCATGATGCCACACGGACCATCTACATTGCAAAATGCTCTAGTAGGCGCTGCAGAAGTCTTTTTCCTTGTTTCAGTGTCCGAACGAGCGGTTTGCGGACCGGCGTAAGAAAAATGGATAGCCTCGCTGACGGTCTCTCCTCGGCGGCCTAGCTACCTCCTTTTATGGGACCCGTGGTTTTGCGCGCCCGCCTCGCGGCGAATTTGCCTTTCTCCACAGCTATTGTCGTTATACTGACGACAAGCCAACGTGGCAATCGCCCCACTGGGCGCTGGTCACAGCATAGGCGATTGATTAGGGAAAAGAGAGGACCTTGGCGAACAGGTACTGTGGCAATTGTGCGCATGAACTAGGCTCGAATGACGCGTATTGTCCACGTTGCTGGAGATCCGCTAACCAAAGCTCGTCCGGGTCCACCCCTGAAGCGGAAGTCGCCATCCCGCCGCTGACGCGGCGGGAGGAAGCGCAACCGAAGGGGGCTACAACGGTCGACGATCCGCGCGGCGAAGAGCTCGCGCTGCGAGGGACCAGTATGCGCAACGCCTTCATCGCCAAGGCGCTCGACTACGGCATCTTCGACTGGAACCTGCGCACGGGCACGGTTTACTGGGGCGACAAATGCTTGCGGCTGCTGGGCCTTACGCGCCAGGATTCGGGTATGACTTGCGAGGACTTCTTGCAACGTATACATCCAGAAGACCGGCGGTTTGTTCGGGAGGCCGTCGCCGACCACATAGAGCGCGGCGCCGAGTTTAGCGTGGAGTACAGGGTGCGGCACGCCGACGGCGGGTACCGCTGCGTCATCTCGCGCGCAGAGACCAAGAGGAGTCGCGAAGGCAAGGCACTGAGCATGGCGGGAATAATAGACGACGTCACCGAGCGCAAGGCGCTAGAGGGGCAACTCGCCACCTTGGCTTTTTACGATCCCCTCACCACGTTACCTAACAGGACGCTGTTCATGGACCGCCTCGAGCACGCCCTCAACCGTAGCCGTCGGCAAGAAGGAAAGCTCGCGGTGCTGTTCGTGGACCTGGACGACTTCAAGACCGTCAACGACTCGCTCGGGCACGAGGCGGGAGACCGGGCGCTCGTCGCCACCGCCGAACGCCTGCGGGCCTGTGTACGGCCCGGCGACACGGTGGCGCGTCTGGGGGGCGACGAGTTTACGGTATTGCTGGAGAAAGTGGGCGACGCGGAGGCGAGGCGAGTTGTCGAACGGATCATGGATAGGCTGGGGACGCCGATCACTATAGATGGGCATCGATTTCTTCTCACGCCCAGTATCGGGGTGGCGTTTGGCGACTCCGCGACGCGCCCAGCGGATCTGCTCCGGCGCGCCGACGCGGCCATGTACGAGGCCAAGCGTCGTGGCAAGGCGCGATACGAGATGCTCCCCTCCAGCATGGGCGCCAGAGGTCCAGAGCGTTCGGATCTGGAGAACGACCTACGAAGGGCTATTGAACGCGAACAGTTCGTCGTCTACTACCAGCCGAACGTGCTTTTGAACAGCTTAGGGGTCTTCGCCCTCGAAGCCCTGGTGAGGTGGGATCACCCGCAGCGCGGGCTGATCCCCCCCGGCGAGTTCATCCCCGTCGCCGAGGAGATCGACCTCATCTTACCTATCGACGGGTGGGTGCTGAAGGAAGCCTGCAATCAGGTACGGGCCTGGCAAGAACAGCATCCTTCGCGACCGCCCCTTCTGGTGAGCGTGAACCTCTCGCCTCAACAGTTCCAGCAACCCGATCTGAGCGAAAGCGTTACCCGAGTACTGTGTGAGACCGGTATCGACCCCGAATACCTGGTCCTAGAGGTCGCGGAGAAAGTCCTCATGGAGGACGCGCAAGCCGCCGGCGCGACTCTTCAACTCTTGAGAGAGTTGCGGGTGAACGTCGCCGTGGACGATTTCGGGACGGCGCACTCTTCGCTGACGCGCCTCAAGCACTGGCCGGTCAACACCTTGAAGGTCGATCCCTCGTTCGTTAACGGTCTAGGGGACAACCCAGACGCCGACGTGTTCTTCTCCGATACCATAAACACGGCTTCCGACCTCGGGCTGACCGTGGTTGCGGAGGGCGTCGAAACCTCCAAACAGTTGGCACGCCTGCGTGCCATAGGGTGCTCGAGAGCCCAAGGATACTATCTCTCGAAGCCCCTAACGAGAGAGGCGGCAGCGTCGCTTCTGCAGAGCCAGTTTCGTGGGTAGGTATCTCGCGAATGCGCACCCGCCCTCGGGGCGGGTGCGAACCCCAGAACCCTTCAGTCCATAGGAGAACCCGGGCGGGAAGAGGCGGAGGCATGCGCAAGCAAGTTGGGCCTGGGATTCGCGGGTGTTTCTTGCCGAGACCCTGCCATAGGCTAGCGTTGGCCCATACGCGTACCAGGGAACCAGCTGTAGGCGGCCGCCCGTTTGGTGATGCCCGAGAGGGTTCGAACGGTCGCGATCCAAGGCTGCTTGCGTCCGGTTACCCTAGGGCAAGTCACCGGTGCACGACACCACCGGAGGCGGCGAAGCAAGGGCCAGCGCGCCAAGGGTTAACGTTGGTCGGTGTCTTCGCGCCCCGCTTTGGGGGCAAGCCCCATGATATTCTTGGCGAGCATCATGCGCGGGATTTGTTAAGATGGACGCCTAAGGCTCGAGCTTGGAACTAGAGATTAAGAGTCTGCCTCAGCGGGTTTATGACGGTTGCTGTGAGTTACGTTTTACCTGCAAATATAGCGTTTATTCACTATAGCAACACCGAGCAACGCCCGGTTGGTGTCAATGTGTGTCATCGTGTTCTGTCCGGGGATACCCGCGCGTCAGGCCGTGTCCTGGTCGGTATCGTGTAGATAGTCTGCTGTGGCCTTCGCTACTCTCGTCCAGACCGCGTGCTTAATGCTGAAGGCGACAACCATCGTCACTTCTGTGCGGTGCACGTTGTCTGAAAACCTTCGACAGCCCGATGCGAAGGATTCCCTGCCCGACTCTACAATCTTTGGGTTTGCCTTTTCCGGATAGCCGTTCGAGAGCTCTTCCTTACACGCAAGCTTTATGCGCCGCCCAGGTAGGGGCGGTGTGACCGCTCCCGAGTATCGGCTCGACGTTTGCGGATCCGCAAGGCGACGAGGAAACCGCTGGAGGATCTCACGCCGAGGACTGCGGTGGCGTGGCCCCACGCCACCGCAGTCCTCGTTTTTCGAGACGGCAGAGTCAGTCCTTCACGCCGCATCGCCTCGAATGGGGTTGCTCAGAGAGGCCACTAGCAGAGCGCTCGCCTCATCCGCCGATAGCGGCTCGGAGAAGTAGTACCCTTGCCCTAGCTCGCACTCTAGGGCTCTCAACCGGTTTGTTTGCCCCGTGGTCTCGATACCCTCGGCAATTGTCCGCATGCCCATGGCGGCGGCTAGATCGACAATCGCCTTCACGATCGCCGCGTCTTCGGGGCTGGCTTCCAGCCCGTCGACGAAGGTCTTGTCCACCTTCAGGAAATCCACTGGGAAGCGCTTGAGGTAGGCGAGGTTCGAGTAACCGGTGCCGAAGTCGTCCACGGCGATACCTATTCCTAGGGCTTTCAGCTTGCCTAGCGCGTCTACATTGTGTTCGGCGTCCCCCATGAGCATGCTCTCGGTGATCTCTAGCGCTAGGCTCCCAGGTGCGAGTCCGGTCTCATCAAGGGCTCGGATCACCTCCGAGACGAGCTCATCCGGGCGCTGCAATTGCCTAACCGAGATGTTGACGCTCATCTTCGAAGGGATCTTGGGGTGTTGTTCGTGCCACTCTTGGGCTTGTCGGCAGGCTTCTCCGAGCACCTGGCTGCCGATCTCGAAGATTAGACCCGTTTCCTCAGCCACTGGGAGGAACTCCCCGGGAGGGATCGGACCCCGTTCGGGATGCATCCAGCGCACCAGAGCCTCCCACCCCACGATGACGCCCGTCTGGAGGTCGAGCTGGGGCTGGTAGTGGACCGCGAACTCCCTTTGCCCGATCGCCCGTCTGAGGTCAGCTTCGAGGTCCAGGCGTTCTAAGGCCTGGAGGTTCATTACGTCGTCGAACACTTCGTAGGTAGCCTTGCCGCTGGCCTTGGCGCGGTACAGCGCCACGTCCGCGTTGCGCAAGAGGTCGGTGGGGCGATCACGAGCGGAGGTTGCCAGGGCGATGCCGATGCTCGTGGTGACGAACACCTCGCGGGATTCCAGGGCGAAGGGCGCCAATAGCGCCCGCGTGATCTTATCGGCGGCCCGCACGGCGTCGCGCGCGTCGGTCACGTCCTCGAGTAGGACGGTAAACTCGTCCCCGCCGAAGCGCGCGGCGGTGTCTTCGGCCCGCAAGCACTCACGGAGCCGCTCTGCCACCGCGACCAGGAGCCTGTCCCCGGCTTCGTGCCCCAACGAGTCGTTTACGAGCTTGAAGTTGTCCAGGTCCAAAAAGAGCACGGCCGCCGCTTTCCCGGCACGCTCCATGCGACTCAAGGCGTGCCCGAGCCGGTTCATGAACAGGGCCCGATTGGGCAGCCCGGTCAGAGGGTCATGAAAAGCCTGGTGCCTCAGACGCCCCTCGAGGGTTCTGCGCTCGGTGATGTCCCGGTAGTTCACTACGATGCCGCCGATGCTCGGATCGGCGAGCAGGTTCTTGGTGGTCGCCTCTATCTGCACCCACCTGCCGTCGGCGTGGCGCAAGCGAAAGTCGACCGTGGCCTCGGCGCCGGGACTTCCCGCGATACTCGCGAAGGCATGCTGCACCCTGTCCGCGTCGTCTGGGTGCATGACGGGCGGCTGGAAGACGTTGCGGCCCAGCCCATTCTCGGGCTTGTAGCCGAGCACCCGCTCGACCACGGGGCTCACGTAGCGGGTGGCGCCGTCGGCCCCGACGATGGCGACGACATCCGAAGAGTTCTGGATGAGGGCGCGGAAGCGCTCTTCGCTCTGGCGCCGGTGCGCCTCCTCGGCGAGAGCAACGCTCTCCAGCGCGAGCGTGACCTCCCTCCCGAGGGCCTCCAGCGTCGCCTTGCTATCCTCCGTCAGGGCGGAATCGGTGAGTACGAAGATCACGCCTCGGAGCCGGGCCCGGGCCAGCAGCGGGGCGAGGAAAACCCTCTGTGTCTTGGGGTCGAAGCCCAAGGCCTCTACTTTCGAGCCTTTGGTGATGTTGAGGTGCTCTGCTTCGACAACGCGCCCTTCGAGCAGCCTCGCGAGGACGTCGTCGGGGTACTCGTCGAGGTAGATCTGGGCTCCCACGACTTCGCCCGCGGGGTCGTCGGTCGCGGCCACGACGGTTACTTCCTCCTGTGAGCCCCTGGTGACGCCCGCCCAGGATCTCGATCCTCTCTCTGTCAGGTCTTGGACTGCGTCTAGCGCAACCCCGTAGATGCTCTCCCGATTCGGGGCGGCCACGAGCGCGGCCGAGGTTTTCCTCAGAAGCTTTTCGCGATCAATGGCCTGTTCGCGGGTTTGCATAGTTCCCGACATGCGGGCCAGCACGAGCAAGAACAGCACCACTGAACCCCCCACGATCACGGGCACGTTCAGTGGTTCGCCGCGTGCCCACTGGAGCGCGAGCACTCCGGGCGCCATCAGGGAGGCCCCGGCGAGCAACGCGAGGCGCCGCCGCGTGAGCTTCGTCTCGGGGTCGAGCACGGTGTCGTCGGACAGCTCCGTCATCGAAGGGTGCAGCGCGGCGGTACCCATAAGTACCATGAAGAGCAACTCCAAGGCGTCGACCGGGCTCCCGACCCTGTAGGTGCCCGCCAGCAACGTCGCGGTGTAGGCGGCATCGAAGGCCAGCGTGCACACTAGGCCTGCGACCAGGGGGTAATAGGCGAACGGACGTCTGCCGGGCACGAGCAGCATTCGCACCACCACCGCGAGCAGCAGCACGTCCATCAGCGGGTAAGCTACGGAGACAAGCCGCGCGATTAACGAGAGCGACTCATTCTCCAAGGTCGGGCGCATCAAGAAGACCCACGCGAGCATCCCCACGCCCACGGCGACGATTATCGGGTCTATGGTGCTGGCCCGGTCGCGGGCGAGCCTCCGGCGCTGGAACAGCAGAAGGCCGGCGGCGGCGAAAGCGTAGCTGCCGATAAGGAATGCGTCGCCCACCGACACGTTCGGGGCCTCCCCTGTGGTGATCTCGTAGTAGACGTAGACTACGATGCCGAGGACGAACATCATTATGGCGGATGCGATCAGGTACCAGGCCAGCGGACGCTTAGGCCTATGCATAAGGATGCCGGCGACGGCAGCGCCCAGCGCGGCCAAGGTGAAAAGGGGCCGCAGGGCAACCTGCGTGCTCGCTGACGGGATCAAGAAATAAGCGCCCGTAGCGAGAACGCCCAATGGCAGGTATACCCGCCATACCTGCGCCCGCCAGCCGGGCTTTACTTTCCCATTCGTCTTGTAAGCGGCGGACTGCGATCCGGCGTAAGAAGAATAAAATTGTTTCACTGATTATCACCCCTCGGCGGCCCGGCTACCTCCCTCTAGGGAGGCCCGTGGCTTTGCGCCCCCGCCTCGCGACGGGTTTGCCTTTTTCCAGGACAATAGGCATTATAAACAAAATCGGAGCATACGTATATGGTATTCGTCCATTTGAGCTTTTCTACGGCGGTTTGCGACGAAGTCGACGTTGATGCTCCGGAGTCTTTCAACACCTTGCTCGCTGGGCCTCCACCAGGAGATTCGTCACTGCTGTCACGTCGCGTATGGTATGCTCGAGCAACGTCCTGTGCTTCCGGGATCCGCGTCTTTTCAGTACGGCGTTACAGAAGCTAGTTGCGCATGCGTGGGTGTGTAAGTCGCCTCTAGCCGATACGCTGGAACACGTCGTGTTATCATTCTTGTTGCGAAGGTCGCATGCAGAGTATCGGGCGCTGCTTTGTGTGAGTGGTTAGAAGATTGGCAAGAAATGAGAGGGTTTGGGGGGCAGGATAGTGATGCTTCGGAATGGCGGCCCGCACGAGGAGCCCAGCGCCCTTCGTACCCCTTTCTCTGACACCGGCTTCGAGCCCGTCACCCTGATCGATCTCCTGCGGTACAGGGCGGGCCATCAATCCGGACAAAGTGCTTACACTTTCCTGGCTGACGGACAAGAGGCAGAAAGCTCCGTAAATTATGAGGAGATGGACCGGCGGGCCCGGGGCGTGGCCGCGAGGCTGCAAACCCTGGGGGTTACGAGCGGAGAGCGCGTCCTTCTGTTGTACCCTCCGGGTCTGGAGTACGTCGCCGCTTTCCTCGGCTGCCTGTACGCGGGGGTGGTCGCTGTTCCTGCCTACCCGCCCCGGCTTAACCGGCCCATCGACCGGCTCCGGACCATCGCGGCGGATTCTAAGGCCGCGGTGGCGCTCACTACTACCGACATCTTGTCGACCCTAGAGCGTCGTCTCGCGTATGCACCGGAGATGAAATCATTGCGTTGGATGTCCACCGACGACGGCGAAGACCTGGCGGAGGGGTGGCGCCACCCCGGGGCAGACGCCAACACGCTGGCTTTCCTGCAGTACACCTCGGGTTCCACGGCCACGCCCAAGGGGGTGATGGTCACCCACGGCAACCTGCTCCACAACCTGGCCATGATCTACCACGGTCTGGGACACACGCCGGATAGCCAGATGGTAAGCTGGCTGCCCCCCTACCACGATATGGGGTTGATCGTGGGGGTGCTGGAGCCGCTCTACGGCGGGTTCCCGGCCGCGCTCATGCCGCCGGTCTCCTTTTTGCAGCGTCCCGCAGATTGGCTGCGGGCCATCTCCCGTTTGGGGGCCGACACCGCCGGCGCGCCGAACTTCGCGTACGACCTCTGCGCCCGCAAGGTCACCCTAGAAGAGCGGGCGACCCTCGATCTCAGCAACTGGACCAAGGCTTTCAACGCCGCCGAGCCCATCCGGCGGAGAACTTTGGAGCGGTTCGCGGAAGCCTTCGCGCCTTGCGGCTTTCGCTGGGAGGCGTTTTACCCCGCCTACGGTCTCGCGGAGGGGACGGTGTTCGTGTCGGGAATGACGAAAGCGGGCTCGCCTATCGTGCTCCCCGTCGAGGGAGCGGGGCTCGAGCGCGACCGGGTGGTCGTGGCCCCGTCCGCCGAGGGCAAGGGCATTCGGACGTTAGTGGGCTGCGGGCGGTCTCTTCCCGACCAAAAGATCGCCGTGGTCGATCCCGACTCCCTGACCCGGTGCCCGCCCGACCGGGTGGGCGAGGTGTGGGTGTCGGGCCCCAGCGTTGCCCAAGGGTATTGGGGCAAAGCCGAGGAGACAGAGAGCACTTTTCGGGCGTACCTGGCAGACACGGGCGAGGGACCTTTTTTGCGGACCGGGGACCTCGGCTTCCTGCGACACGGGGAGCTGTTCGTGACGGGGCGGCTCAAGGACCTCGTCATCGTTCGGGGGCGCAACCATTACCCGCAAGATATAGAGCAGACGGTGGAGCAAAGCGACGTGGTCCTGCGCCCGGGTGGTTGCGCGGCGTTCTCGGTGCATTCCGGCGACGGTGAGCAACTGGTAGTCGTCCAAGAGCTGGAACGCCGCGGCGTGAGGAGCGCGAACACGGGTGAGGTGGCCGCGGCCGTACGCCGCGCGGTGGCGGAGCACCACGAGTTGGAGGTCCACGCCGTCGTCTTGGTCAGGCCCGGAAGCATCCTCAAGACGTCTAGCGGCAAGATCCAGCGGCGGGCTACCCGGGCCGCCTATTTGGAAGATGCACTGCCGGTCGTGGCGGCGGACGTGTTGCCGTCCGGTATTGACGGCCAAGAGGCCGAGGTGGCGACCTTGGACCCCGTCGCACTGACGGCAAGCCTAGACGAAGCTGATCGCGTTCTTTCCGTCGTTGGCGCCTTCGTCCTGCGAAGGGGGCGTTCGGAGCCCGCGCGGCTCTCCGACTCTCTGCAGGGAGATCTTGGTCTAGACTCCTTGGCCGTTGCCGAGCTGTCGATCGAGGTGGAGGCGACCTTCGATATACGGTTGGGCGATTCGGTTATCGCCGATTTGCGGACGGTGGAAGACATCTGCGGAGTGGTGCGCGAAGCCCGCCAGACGAGCGTGCGGGGATCGTCGGAACCCGAGGGCCTCGCAGAGTTGCAGGACCGGATATTCCGGCAGATTCCTCAACTCGGCGCCATCGTGAGCGAGCAGGACGGCCGGAACGTCAAGATCGGAGGGCGCTGGTACTCGGATTTCGCGTCCGCGAACTACCTCGGCCTAGACCTGCACCCCGAGGTTCTGGCCTCAATCCCTGATGCAATAAGGCGTTGGGGCGCGCATCCGAGTTGGACCCGGGCCGTGGCCTCCCCGCAGATCTACGAGGACCTGGAGCAGGAGATCGCGAGGTTTATCAAGGTCCCGGACGTACTAGTGTTCCCGACGGTCACCCTGCTCCACAGCGGCGTGTTGCCCGTCCTCGCTGGCACCGACGGCGTTATCCTCCTGGACCGGGCCGCCCACACCTCCATGCAGGAGGCGGCGCAGCTGGCCAAATCCCGGGGTACGACCGTGGACTGGTTCGACCACAACGACCCGCACGACCTGGAACGGCGGTTGGAGCTCCACGGGGAGCGGCCCCGGAAGATAATAGCCGTAGATGGGGTCTACTCGATGTCTGGAACCTATCCTCCCTTGCCGGAGTTCGCGCGGCTGGCGCGCAAGCACGGCGCCAGGGTGTACGTGGACGACGCCCATGGGATTGGCGTAGTCGGCGAGAACCCCACGCCGGACAACCCCTACGGGGACCGGGGTAACGGCATCGTCCGCCACTTCGGCCTGCGCTACGGTAAAGAGATTGTCTACGTCGGCGGAATGTCGAAAGCGTTCTCCTCTATGGCGGCCTTCGTCAGCTGCGCGAACGAGGCCGAGAAGCGGCTGCTATCCATGGCATCGACCGCGGTCTTCTCCGGGCCTTGCCCTACGGCGAGCCTGGCGAGTGCCCTGGCGGGGCTGAGGATCTCGCAGGACGACGAAGGGTCGTCCATCCGCAGGCGTCTGCTGAGGCTGACCGAGCAGTTGGTCGCGGGAGCCCGTGCCCTGGGCTTCGCAGTGGACAACAACGGCCTGTTCCCGCTCGTTGGCGTGAGGATCGGCGGCGTACCCGACGTCGTCAGGGCCTGCAACGTCCTTTGGGAGCATGGCATACTGATCACGCCGGCACTGTTCCCCGCGGTGCCGATCGACCGCGGCGCGCTGCGCTTCACGGTCACCGCGGCCAACACCGAGGAGCAGGTGCGGCGAGCCCTCGAAGCGCTGCGGATGGTGCGCGATGAGCTATTCCCTCGTGGTTACACGCCAACACGCGTCGTTACGGTTGATGCGAACTAAGGTGACGGCACCGATTGCCGGGGTAGGAAAGAGGCTGGTAGTGGCAAGAGACGGAGCGTAAGGAGAAGCTACCGTCGAAGCCTGAACAGGAGCCCGCAGCGATCCCATTCAAAGAAGGAGACGAAACCCCCAGTGCTTCCTGATTCCCTGGTTTACCAGGTAGCCGGATGGATACGAGCCCACCACCGCAAGACGTTGCGAGGGGGTGAGAACCAGTTTCTTACCGACGGCTTTCTAGGAATGCGAAATCGCAACGTCTGCATCTTGAACGATGGCACCGATTTCGCAGCCGACGGGACACTCCGAATACCTTGACGGCGCGGCGCCTGCTCGGTCCGGCCCAGCGGGCGATGGGACTGTGGTTCTCGCGCCGCTATATCGAGGGCGGGCGCTACGCCTGCTACAACCAGACCGCGGACGAGGAGCGGCGGGCATCGGCGGCCGAGCGGCGGACCGGCTTCGACTGGCTTCTATTCCAGGTAATGCTGAGCGACCGGGCCCGGATCGACGCATACCGCCTCGACATCGCCGCAGAGGTGCCGGGCAAGCGGGTGCTGGAGGTTGGTCCCGGGCCGGCTGCCGTGCTCTCCCGGCTCTGCCTCGACGCCGGCGCCGCGTCTATGGTGTCTGTTGAGGGAGATCCGTGGGTCGCCGAGCACGCGGAACGGCGCCTGCTACGCGAGCGGCGGTACACAGGACGCTGGCGGGTCATTCCTAAACTTTCTACCGAGCTCACCTTAGATGACGTGGACGGCGACCCGCACTTCGATGTCTTAGTGCTCGAGGCGTACGACACGATCGCCTCCCAAGAGCACGTGGTCGAAACGGTGACCGACTTGCGGCGGCGAGGCTTCTCGTTCGACTCCGTTATCTCGAGGGGCTTCGAAACGTGGGCGGGGCCGGCGTCGGCCCCGCCCGCCAAACCGTTGACGCGGGCCGAGCGGGTGCTGCTTGGCTGGGGGGCGGGCCCGGTCGACCGCGCCGAGAGGCAGTTTCGACAGCGACGTTCCACGCTCCACGGCGACCTCGGCCTTATCGAGGACCTGCGACTCGCGCCGCCGAAGTTGTGGCAAACCGCCGACTTCGAGACGACCGAGCCGGCCCGCACCGAGTCGGTGCTCAGCTTCGGCGTGAGCGAGCCCGGCAGCTACGGTGGATTCCTCTTACACAACCGGCTTCTGTTTCGCAAAGGCGTGCTCGATACGAGCGCCACCTCGACGCACTGGGGCGTTTACTTCGCTCCCCTGCCCCTTCCGCTGACTGCCATCAACGATACGGAGCGCGTAATCCTACGAACGACTGTGGTCGACCCATCTCGACCTTCGTCTTTTACCCTACAAGCCGAGGCCGCGGGTACAACATCGGTAGTGCAGTCTTTTTGATGCAGAACTTTTAAGAGTGAGCCGCCCAGGACTCGAACCTGGAACCTAGAGATTAAGAGTCTCGTCCGAGGCATTCGCTGGAGTACACGGTGGTTCGCAAAACTCCATAAATAGAGCAAGTCCGGCTTTTTCCGTCCGTCGGCGTTCGGCGGCGTTCGGCGGCGGTGGTGTCAAACGTGGTGTCGAACGGTGTCAGAGACGCCGCGGCGCCAGCCTCTCTCGGGCGCGCTTGTAAGCCCGGCGCACGGCCGAGTAAGTCGCCTTTTTCCGGGCCGGGTAGCGGGCGTTCCAAATCTCCCGCAACTCCTTCCACGTCTTTAAGTGCCGGCCGGCGCCGTCGGTGTGCTCCAGCACGAGCTCTATCATGTCCAGGGCTTCGCCCTTCGGCGGGCGGCACTCGCCTACCCAGGGCGTGAACATGGCATCGTACGCCGCGTTCAGGCTCTCCTTCGTCGTCCAGGGGTGAATCTTGATCGTGAAGGTGTTGTCCGCTTCGAGCGTTGTGCTTACCGGCTCTACAGCGGGCGGGGCCCCAGTAAGTGCGAACCACGCCGCACCTCCCGTGTCCCAAGGATACCGCCACGCCAGGTAAGCGGCCACGTCGCCGAGCGTAGCTTTCAGGCCCGGCTCATCTAACAGTAGTTGATGGGGTAAGGTGCGGGGAAGGTCGACGACGAGCGCCGCGCCCCGTGAGCGCTCGCGTTCGTATCCTTGAAGGTAATCTTCCGCGGCATCCGGTTTGAGGGTCTCGCCGCCAAACTCCCGCATCCGGAACCCGACCACCACGGGATCTTCCGCGGCGTCTTGCGCCAGGAACTCCGCGCAGAGCTCCGCTGCCCGCCGGTCTCTCTCGCCCACCGCCACGGACACGTCCCCCTCTCGCTGACGTGGCGCCCGTGCGGTGCCGCCGACGCTCGCCGCGATCTCACGCTGGTAGCCGGCTTCTTCTTCCACGACTTCCACGAACACTTCCCAGGCGTCTTCAGCGCCCTCTGCTTCGTCTTCTCTCAGTCTCTCTACCTGTCCGTTGCGCACGAGCCGGCGTAGCAACAGCCCCCAGTCTCGTGGCGTCTTACCGCGGGCGCGCAGCTCTCCGAAGAGCCGTTCCTGCTCTTCGTCGCTAAGTGTCCGTTTTTGAGCAATCCTATTGGACATATACCGCATCCTACCATTTGAACTGTGACGCACGCCAACGACACCGAGGAGGTCCGGGACCGCATGGAGACGACCACGCCCGCGAAGCTGCTGCTCTCGGCGGAGGAGGCCGCGCGAGCGCTTGGAATCGGTCGGACGAGGATGTACGAGCTCCTCCGCGCCGGGAACGTCCCGAGCGTCAAGCTGGGCCGGTCCCGCCGTATCCGGCCCGAAGACCTGGACGAGTTCGTCGAGCGTCTGGCAGCCGGAGAAGAGGCGAGCGTGTAGAGGCGGCACCCACCAACGAGCAAGCCGCCGAGCCACCGGCGGCGAAGTAGGCGACGCGATGAAAGGACTTGAGCATGATCGCGCCAGATGCATTCTACACGAACGACACCCTACCCCATCTCCGGGACCTCCTTTCACGTAACCCGGACCTGGTAGACGCCTCGCCCGAGGTCTTCGCCGAGCGGCTGGGCGCCGACGTGTGGACCGTGGTGTGCGCCCTCGAAGCGCTCACCGACGCGGACGGGGCGGTGCTGCCGTGACCGCTCCGCAAGAGTGAATGGAAGCCGGAGAAGGGAGGCCGCAGATGAGGTGACGGGCAGGCAGCGCAGAGAGGTTTCGCAACGTCAGGCTAATGGCGCACAGGCCCAGCCGGCGCCGAAGGAGAGAACCAAATGCCTTTACCGCGGACGACGGAGGAAGGGACCGCAGCGCCGGTTCTGGACATCATGGCCGCCCACGTCAGGCTCGATGACGTGGAGGAGAAGACGAAGCCCTATACGGTGACGCGCAAGAGCGACGGAACGGAGTTCACTCTGGATCCGGGCTTTAACTGCACGGTCGTGATCGTGGACGACGGCGAAGAGGGCGGCTCGAACGGAGAGAAGTTCTTCGAGTCGTTCAAGTACAAGAAGAACCGGGACGGCGAATGGTGCCTGAAGGCCAACTCCAAGCTCGGCGAGTTGGCGAAGGTCGTGAAGCCGGGCTACTTCGAGGATGACACCATCCCGGACCTCACCGCCGACGACCCCGAAGGCTTCGAGCTGCGGTGCCGCATCAAGCCGAAAAAGAACCCTCAGACTGGGCGCGTGGTCGGCAGCACGACCGACTGGGAGACCATGCGGCGTCTCCCTGAGCGGTGGAACGAGCAGCAGAAGCCGGGGAGCGTCGAGACGAACGACGATAAGCCCGTCGAGGACCCGGAAGAGGACTTCGACTCGTTGCCGTTCTAGCCAACCGCGGGATGGGGCCTGTCTCCAGCAGGCCCCGTCCCCCTACCAAGGAGCCAGCAAGATGATACACGGCGGCCGTTGATGAGAGGTTTGAACCAGTGGGTCGTCTGGCGTCTTGAGAAGCGGGACGGCAAGCCGACGAAGGTGCCGTACTCCCCGCTCACGGGACGGAGGGCGGATAGCACGGACCCGAAGACTTGGGCCGGCTACCGCGAGGCCGTGAAGGCGGCGAGAGAGAAAGACTACGATGGCTTGGGTTTCGTGTTCACGGCGGACGACCCGTACGTCGGCGTGGACCTCGACGGGTGCCGGGACCCCGCTACCGGAGAGGTGGAGGGGTGGGCGCGGGAGATCATCGAGGAGCTCGGCTCCTATGCGGAGATAAGTCCGTCCGGGACCGGCGTGCACGTGATCCTCGAGGGCGGGTTGCCGCCCGGTCGCAACCGGAAGGGCAACATCGAGCTGTACGACCGGGCGCGGTTCTTCACCATGACGGGCAAGCACCTACCCCACACGCCAAAGACCATCGAGGGCCGCCAGGAGGCTCTGCGGAGCGTCGTGGGGCGCGTCTTTGGAGTAGAGAAGAGCCCCAACAACGGGCACGGGAGACCTCACAGGCGGCCTCACAGGGGCTCTGGGGGCGCTCTCAAAGACGACGAACTGGTGCGCCTGGCGTCGGAAGCGGACGACGGCGGGAAGTTCCGGGAGCTGTTCGAAGGCGGCTACTGCGGCCTCTCTTCCCACAGCGAGGCGGCGGCCTCTCTCCTGTTCAAGCTGGCGTTTTGGAGCGACGGCGACGCCAAGCAGATGGAGCGGATCTTTCGTCGCTCGGGACTAATGTACGAGAAATTCGATTCACGCCGGGGCAACACGACGTGGGG
>Ga0136617_10001281_pt1 | contig 22091 bp, 24 predicted proteins | sample AntDrymUQ3222106_2_FD_129672 | JGI IMG/M metagenome (GOLD analysis project Ga0136617, IMG submission 129672) | Polar desert sand microbial communities from Dry Valleys, Antarctica - metaG UQ322 (21.06) | ecosystem: Environmental > Terrestrial > Soil > Desert | place: Antarctica: Dry Valley...
CCCATCCCACCAGCCCCGCTCCGGCCGCAGGCTGTAGCCGAAGGCGAAGCCGACGAGCTGACCACCAACGTGTGCCGTCACCAGCGAGTAGTTGATCGCTTGCAGTGCCCCGGTCGCCCGGTCCCGGAAGGCGCTGGACTTCTCGCGCGTGTCCTCACCCGGCACCGCGCCGTACGCGTCGGCGTAGGCGTCGCACAGCTCGTCCATGAGTTGGGCTGCTTCAGCGCTGGTGTGATGGGTAAGGGTGGGGTCGTCGGGAAGCACGGGGTTGAGCGTAGGGGCCAGGCTGGAGCAAGGCGAGTTCGAGGAGCTGGATCCGGCCGCCAGGGTGGGTTGGGCTCAGGCAGCACTCCGCGAGCGCTGCTGTACATGCGCATGCTTCCCGAAGCAGGCGCGACCCGCCGCGGATGATCCACAAACCGGGTGAGACGGCTACCCGAGCGGCGGTACCCGCTCGGCCACCGGAGGTGGGCCGGGTGAGGTGCCGTCCCCGAAGGGGTGGCCGCCCAGCTCGGCGCGGTCATGTGGGGTGAGCCAGCCCGAGACATCCGGGCCCACGGGTACGATCCGGGTCGGGTTGATCCCGGTGTGCACGCCGTAGTAGTGCTGCTTGATCTGCTCGAAGTCGATGGTGTCGCCGAATCCCGGGGTCTGGAACAGGTCACGCGCGTAGGCCCACAGCACCGGCAGCTCGGTGAGCTTGTGCCGGTTGCACTTGAAATGACCATGGTAGACCGGGTCGAACCGGACCAGGGTGACCCACAGCCGCACGTCGGCCTCGGTGATTGTGTCGCCCACCAGGTAGCGCCGGGTGGCGAGCCGGTCGGACAGCGCATCAAGACGGTCGAACAGCCGGCGGTAGGCCTCGTCGTAGGCGTCCTGGCTCGACGCGAAGCCGGCGCGGTACACACCGTTGTTGACATCGCGGTAGACGCCCTCGTTGATCTCGTCGATCTCGCCCCGGTGGCGCTGCGGGTAGAGGTCGGGGGCCCCGGCGCAATGATGCGCGGTCCACTGCGTGGAGAAGTCGAGGGTCATCTGGTCGAAACCGTTGGTGACGACCTTGCCGCTGGCGACCTCGACGATCGCCGGCACCGTGATCCCCGCAGCGTAGTCGGGATCAGCGGCGCGGTATGCCTCGCCGAGATACTCGATGCCCAGCACCGGATCGCGGTCGCCCGGGTCGAGGTGGAACCGCCAGCTGCGCTCGTCGTGGTGCGGACCGGCCATGGCCATCGACAGTGCCGGCTCCAGGCCCAGCAGCCGGCGCACGATCACCGCGCGGTTGGCCCACGGGCACGCACGCGCCACAACCAGGCGATAGCGGCCGGACTCCACCGGCCACGGTGAGGATCCGTCGGCGGTGATCCGCTCGGTCAGCTCAACAGGTTTGCGGTCAAACGATCCGGTGCTGTCGGAGTGGGCAGACATGGCTCCGACCGTAGGCGGTCAGCGCCCGCCCGGCAGTACGGACGCCGTTCAGTAGCCCCCGATGCCGTCGCCGTCGCCATCGCGCTGTTCGGAGGTCCCCAGCCCATCGCCGCCACCACCGCCGTCATCCCCGTCGCCGCCGCCGTCGCACGCACCGGCTGAGCTGAGCAACAAGGCCGCTCCCGCGACAAGGGTCACGATCGTGCGTCGCACTCTGGTCCGTCCCATGGTGGCCACCTTGTCAGGTCGGCCCCGGCTTGCCGGCTCGGGGGGCCTCGACGGCGTCGTCGGGGCCGAACACCCAGTCCCGCAGCAGCAGGAAGCGACACACCCCACCCAGCACGCTCGCGAGCGCGATGGCGATCGTCTCGTGCACCGGTGTCTGATTCTCGATCAGAGCATCGACCAGCACCAACACCGTCGAGCTGTAACCGGCGTAGAACACCACGGTGCCCACGCTCTGTACATGGACACGCCAGCGGTGCAGCAACGCGGCGCCGAAGGTGAATCGCCGGTTGGCCTCGGTACTGACCGCGGTACTCAACACCAACGCCACAAGGTTGGCCGGCACCGGCTCCCACCAGGTACGAAGCACCAAGAAAATGGCGGCGTTGACGACCGTACCGAGCCCGCCGACCAGCGCAAAGCGGATCACCTGGGCCAGCAGCGGGTGGCTCGACACCGCAAACCGGCCCGACTCGCCGACCGCAGGCATGATCGCCCCGTCCACAGCGAGTGGCCCGTCCGGCATCCCCAGCACCTGTCCCTATCCGTCACATCAATTATCGCACCCGTACCACGCTGGCGCTGGCCGACACCTGTGGCAACGCTGTGAACCACTCATCCGATTCCGCCGCCCGACAAGATGTTCGGGTAGGAGCCGTGCCCGGTTCACACTGCGTGGATGACGAGTGGTAACGCATGGGGCCGGCGGCTCGACCGGATCAGGCCAGTAGCCTGGGCCCATGACAGAGCAGGTCGGCGTCCGGAAAGGACCGCGCCTGGATCGGCCGCTCTGATGCGCGAGTTCCGCGTCGAGACACCCCAGTCGGAGTTGGACGATCTGCGCGACCGGCTGGCGCGCACCCGCTGGCCCGACCCGTCCACGGTGGACGGCTGGGGGCAGGGAGTCCCGTTGGACTACGCCCGCGAGCTCTGCGGGTACTGGGCCCGGGACTACGACTGGCGCCGGTGCGAGGCCGAGCTCAACGCGCTCCCGCAGTTCCGCACCGGGCTCGACGGGGGTGGCGACGACAGCGTCGACGTACACCTGATCCACGCCCGTTCGCCGCACGACGGCGCGCTGCCGCTATTGCTGACCCACGGCTGGCCCGGTTCGGTCGTCGAGTTCCTCGACGTGCTCAGCGCGCTCACCGATCCACCCGACCCGCGCGATGCCTTCCACGTCATCGCCCCGTCCCTGCCCGGCTACGGGTTCAGCGACAAGCCGGCCACGGCCGGGTGGGGTGTCGACCGGATCGCCACGGCGTGGGCACAGCTCATGGACCGGCTCGGCTACGACCGCTACGGCGCCCACGGCGGCGACTGGGGCTCGATGATCACCGCCGCACTCGGTGCCGTGGCACCGGAGAACCTCGTCGGCATCCACCTGACCATGCCGGTGGCTCAGCCACCTCAGGTGGGTGGAGAAAACGGGGCAGACGAGGCCGGACCGCTGTCCGAAGCGGAGCAGGCCGCGCTGGCCGATCGCCAGGAGTTCGAGGCGGTCGGCACGGGCTACTCCCGCCAGCAGGCGACCAGACCCCAGACCCTGGGCTACGGCCTCGTCGACTCCCCCGCCGCGCAGTGCGCGTGGATCGTGGAGAAGTTCTGGGACTGGACGGACTGCGCGGGCCACCCCGAGAACATCATCTCGCGCGACCGGTTGCTCGACAACGTGATGCTGTACTGGCTGCCCGGCAACGGCGCGTCCTCGGCCCGGTTGTACTGGGAGAGCTACCGCGCTCTGCGACTTGACACCGTCGAGGTGCCCACCGGGGCCACGGTGTTCCCGCGCGAGCTCTACCGCCCGCCCCGGAGCTGGATCGAGCGGCGGTTCACCGACCTGCGGTACTGGTCCCAGCCCGAGACCGGCGGGCACTTCGCGTCACTGGAGCAGCCGGAGGTGTTCGTCGAGGAGGTGCGGGCGTTCTTCCGGCTCGTGCGTCAGCGCCGATTCTCGCGCAGCGAGTTCGACCCCGATGCAGACCGTCCGGGGCCGCGTTCATGATCGCCGCGAGATGGACTTCAGGGTTCCGCGGAGAACCGTCAGGTGTATCTCGCGGCGATCTTGGCCCACACCCGGGCACGCTGCCGCCCCCACCCGGCTTGCATGTTGGGCCGGTTCGCTGTCCAGGCCACGCACGTGCGTCACGCAGCCGAGGTGCGCGAGGGGTGTGGCTCCGACCCACGAGTGAAGCAGGGAGCCGGCACCGTGGTGTCACTCACCGGTACTCGAGGTACGCGTCGTCAGCGGTGATCCGGAACGCGCTGTCATCGTCGGCGTACATGCCGAACCGGGCTCGCACCGGTGCGCCGGGAGCTGGCGCCACGTAGACGGGGACGCTGCTGTCGGCGTACACCTCGATCTCGTCGTCGGACCACACGATCCGGATCTGGGTTGGCTCGCCGATCGTGATGACCGGGCCGGTCATCGACGTGCACTGCTCACCATCCGGACCCCCGGGTACACACGTCGCGAACTCGACGTGGTGAACGTCGCCACCGGGCCCGACGTAGGCGCTGTACTCCCGCCCGACCGCGTCGAACAGCGCGCCGCCAGCTCCGCCGGAGTCGTTGTTCGCGATCGACTCGAGCGTCAGGGTGAATGCGAACTCGGCGATCTGTCGGCCTTCGGGCAGGGCGAGGATGTGCGGGTTGCTGCCATCGGAGTTGCTGATCGACGTGGCGGCCTGGGGGACCTCGAGGTTCAGCACCCCGCCACGCTCGTAGATCAGCTCGGGCCGCGAGTTCAGCGCCCACCGTGCGGGGTCGATCCGGTCGTCGGCGAACGTGTCCGTCCAGCTCTCCGTGGGCGGTGGGGACGGCGGTGGTGGTGGGCGCCGTGGCGATCGGGCCTGGGAACGATCCGGCGCCCGGGGGATCGCCGACGAGGAACTTGTACACGTCGATGAGGCCGACGAGATTGGTGAAGATCACTCCCGAGACCGTGAGGACGGCCAAGGCAAGACCTGCCAGCCACTTCCGTCGACTTCGGCCGGTCGGCTTTCGCTCAGGTTGTCCTTCGACGAGCGGAGCCCCGGCCGTCGTCGGGTTCGCGGAACCTGGACGCGGCTGTTCGTCGACCTCGCTGACGGACTGCCCTTCCACGCCCAACGAGTCAGCGGTGGGCTTCTCGTGCTCGTCAGCAGACATCGGCGAACCTGTTCCGTATGTTCCACATTGGCCACGGCCAGAGTCAGTTCACCGGATGACCCGCGCTTCGTGCGCGACCCTCGGCAACGGTTTCGCATCAAGCCAGCATCGGTGGAGTAACCGACGACTGTGACACCATGCGTGTCACATCACCGGTCGGGACGTAGGAGTGTTCGACATGCTGACGTTCGATCAGGCACTCACCTCGGGCCGGATCACCACCGATGAGGCGCTGAGCCTGTTCGACGGCCTGGACGTCGTCCCGGTCGAGTTCATGACGGGCATCTGGCGCGGCGCGGAGTTCCCCACCGGTCACCCGATGGACGGCATGCTCACCGCGACCGGCTGGTACGGCAAGCAGTTCGTCGACGCGGAGACCGTGCACCCGCTGCTGTTCCACACCGCCGACCGCCGGGCGGCCTTTCCGGTCAACCCCGTGCTGGCGCCCGTCGGCCTGACCCTGCCGACCGGCCGCTCGTACCACCGGTTGGTCACCGCAGCCCGGCCGCTGGTCGGGACGTCCAAGCCGACCGCGCGCCTGCGGATGACCGAGTACCGCGGCCGGGTGAGCGCCACGATGATCTACGACGCCAAGCCCATCAACGACGTGTTCCGCAAGGTCGCCGAGGACACCGTCCTCGGGCTGATGGACCTGCGTGGCGCGGACTGCCCGTACTTCTTCGTCCTGCGGCGCGACGAGGGCACACCGGTGCGGACCTGACCGACCGCCTTCGCCTGGGAGTTGTCGGAGGCGGCCGGTCAGCTGTCGGCGCGGGCGTGTGAGCGCAGGCGCTCGGACAGGCTCTGCGGCTGTGGCGGCTCGCCGACGTCGGCGAACCACGCCCCGTCGCGTTGCACGACCGGGTAGACGCGCAGGTCGTAGCGGCGCAGGTTCGCGCACGTCCCGGTGGCCAGGTCGAACCTGAACCGGTGCCAGGGGCAGATCAACGTCGTCCCGTCGCGGATGGTTCCCTCGGCCAGCGGGCCTTTGTTGTGTGGGCACCGGGCGTCGGTGACGTGGAACGTCGCGTCCACGACGAACACCGCGAACTCGCGCCCGTCCGCGGTGCTGACGTTCCACGCGGTGCGGCCGTCGGGCTCGCCCAAGGGGATCCAGCACGGGTGCGACGGTGTCAGCGCCGGCCGGTCGCCCGCAACCGGGCGTTCTGGCTCGAGGACGCACATCCCGCGCTCATGATCGAAACTGTGCCACCTGCCACGACGGGAATCGGGCTGTCCCGCCGAGACCACGAGGGAACCCGGGCCAATGGCATGATCAAGTTACGCTACGTGGCATTGCCCCCGGACCCGACCGCACGACCACAACCGCCGCCGGCTCCGCAACTGCCCGAAGACGATGAGCCGTCATTCTGATCCGGCGCGTCGACTCGCCGTCCTCAGCGGAACGCGAGCACCGACGCGGTGAACCCGTGCAGGTGGTTGCGCCCACCGACCGGGCCGATCTCCCCCGCGGCGAAGAACCCGGCGACGCCAACTCCGTCGAACGCCTCGCGGACCGCCTGCACATCGTGGTCGGCCCCGGAGAACTCAGGACGCGGGAACATCGTCGTACCGCGACCGTTGCAGGAGAACAGCAGCGCCCCGCGGGCCGGGTCGGCGGCACCACCGAGCAGCTCGGCGAGGTCCTCGCCCGCGCCGGCGGCGTCGCGCACCTGGAACCGGACGGTCTGCCCGACCTCCACCAGCTCGCCCACCGCGACCGCGCCGGTCTCGTCGTCGACACCGAGCACGCCGCGGATCAGGAAGTCTCCGCGGCCGTGCTCGTCGGCGTACTCGTTCATCGCGACACCGAGGTGCAGGCCGCGGCCGGCGAGCTCGCGTTCGGCCGGGGGCAGGCTGGAGACGATCTCCACCAGCCGGGCGTAGGCGGGTGTACCGGCAAGCTCCAGCAGGAGGTTGCGCTCCGCGCGGGTGACGATCATCGGTGGACCGATCGGGCGGCAACCCTGGCTCACCACCGTGCGCGCGTCCACCTCCCCGCCGAGCAGGATGCCGACACCGCCGCGCCCGAGCACGTCGCCGTCGAGGAACAGGCGGTTCCGGCCCTGGCCGCCTGCCGCGCTGGCCAAGCCGCCGACCAGTGGGAACCCGGGCAGCGTGGCATTGCAGTGATCCAGGAAGCTGCCGACGGGGAACGAGTAGGGATCGATGAGCAGCGCCGCGACCCGGTCGTCGCCCTGGACGGTCGGCAGCCCGGCGACGTGGATGCCGCTCGCCGTCTGATCGGCGGTGAGCCGGAACGGCTGGATCCGCGTCTGTGGCAGCACGGCCGCCCACGCCGCGACAGCCGGACCGTGCTCCACCCCACGCCCGTCACCGATCACCCCGCCCGCGGTGCCGCCGATCGTGGTGCGCGCGCCAGACAGGGTCATGGCCCGCCGACCGGCTACCTCGGCCGCATCCGGGCCCTGTTGGGCTCCGGCGGCGATGAACACCACGAGTAGGTCCGGCGTGGCGCCGCCGAGAGGTTCGAGGGCCTGGCCGACGGCGACCTCGGCCGCTCCCTCGAGGTCCGGGCCGACCGCGAGCCCGTCACCGAACCGCCGCCCCGTGGGCTGGTCACCTCGCCCACCCGGCGCGACATCCGGGTCCGTCCCTGGCATTCCAGCCATGATCACTCCTCCGGGCCTGTGCCCGAACGGCACTTCCCGGCCGAATCTATCGTTCTCCGCTGCCGTTCGCCCTGATCAGGGCGAACGCCGCCCGGCTGAGGTGCGCGCGTCGAGCCCATCGTCGCAGGTTCGCCCCGGCTCCGCGACGGGCCTGGGTGCCTGTCGTTCCGGCGAGCAGGTCACAGGCCGGTGCGACGCAGATTTGCGGCACAGATCCGCTGCAGAGGCCCGCCCGCCGGTCCGAGTCGGCGAGCGGACCCCTACGCAGGCGCCGGCGTCGAGCTGCCAGAACGATCACCGGCGCAAGCCCCCGGGCCAACTCTTGCAATTTACTTGCATCAAGGTACGGCATCCGCCGCGTTTGCGCCACCCCGGCCGATCCGGTCGCACGGCCACCGGGCGAGGTGTCGCTCCACGTCGCCATAAACCTCAATATTCACCCTTCCGATGCTATTGCCTCCCCATGGCGCGAACCATACAGTCACGGAATGCGAACCAGGCACCCGTTCCACGTCCTCCTGATCACGATCGTGGCGGCAGCCACTGCGCTAGCCGGATGCTCCGCCCCGAGCCCGACCGGCGAACCCACCAATGCGGGCCGGTCGATCGTCATCGGCGCCGGCTCCGAGCAGGAGAACCTCAACCCGATCCTCGGGTACGCCCCCGACGGGGCGTCGAAGGTCTTCGACGGCCTGGTGGCACGCGACGCCTCGCTCGCGCTTGTGCCCGCCCTGGCCGACCCGGTACCGGTGACGTCGCCGGACGGGCTGACCTACACCGCCACCTTGCGGCCAGGGGTGACGTTCTCCGACGGCACCCCGCTCACCGCGCAGGACGTGGTCTTCACCTACCAGTCGGTGCTGAATCCGGCCGTCAACTCGACGATCGCGTCCAACTACGACGCGCTGGCCTCGGTGACCGCACCCGACGACCGCACCGTCGTGTTCACCCTGAAGTACCCCTACGCACCGTTCGACCAGCGGCTGCTGCTCGGCATCGTGCCGGCCAAGGCGTTCGACGGGGTCGACATCAACACCGCCCCGTTCAACACCGCACCGATCGGCACCGGGCCCTACACCGTGCAGGAGTGGCGCAAGGGCGACCGGATGGTGTTACAGGCCAACGAGAACTATTGGGGCGGCGCTCCGGCGGTGAAGACCGCGACCCTGATCTACGTCTCCGATGATAACGTGCGGGCGACGCGGATGGCCGCGGGCGACTTCGACGTCACCGTGCTCCCGCCGAAGCTGGCCAAGAGCTACGCCGGTCGCGAGGGTTACCAGGTGCTGGAGTCACCGAGTGCGGACTACCGCGGCCTGGGCATTCCCTCGGAGCTTCCGTTCACCTCCGACCCCAAGGTCCGGCTCGCGATCAACTTCGGGATCAACCGCCAGGCGATGATCGACACCGTGCTGGCCGGCTCCGGTCTCCCGGCCGCCACGCCGATCTCGCCCTACCTCGAGCAGTGGTACGACAAGGACGCCACGTTCGCGTTCGACCCCGCCCGGGCCGGGCAGCTGCTCGACGAGGCGGGCTGGGTGGCCGGGCCGGACGGCAAGCGGGCCAAGGACGGGGTCACCGCACAGCTACCGATCCTCTATCCGGCCGCCGACGTGCTGCGCAAGGAGCTCGCCCTCGCCGCGGCCAGCGACATCGCCCGGCTCGGCATCGACGCGCCCGCCGAGGGCACCACGTTCGAGGTCATGCTCGCGCGCCAGCAGGAAACCGCGTCCCTCTGGGGTGGCGGCGACCCGTACGACCCGGACAGCGCGGCGTACACGCTCCTGCACTCGAAGTACATCGGTCAGGAGGGCTACGTCAACATGACGCGCTACCGCGACCCCGCGGTCGACTCCGCGCTCGACACCGGGCGCAACAGCATCGATCCGGCCGTCCGCGAGCAGGCCTACGACGCCTTCCAGTCCGCTTACGTCGCCGACCCCGGCTGGGCATTCCTCGTCTTCCTCGACCACACCTACGTGCTGCGCAACGGGTGGACCGGGCAGGTCGAGCAGGTCGAGCCGCACGACCACGGGCTGCTGCACGGCGTGTGGTGGAACCTCGAGGACTGGGCTCCCAACGCGTCATGAGCACACCGACGATGGTTGCCGAGCCGGTGCGAGCACCGGCTCGGCGCCGGCGGGGTCGCGCCATCGCATGGTTGGTGGCCCGTAGGCTGGCCTTCGGCGCGCCCCTCCTGCTGGTGGTGAGCTTCGCGCTGTTCGCCCTGGCCAAGGCCTCGCCGTTCGACCCGATCGAACGCTACTTCGGGGTGCGGATCATCGGGGCGAGTCCGGAGCGGATCGCTCAGATCCGGCAGAACTGGGGGGTGGACGACCCGCTCGTCGGGCAGTGGTGGGCCTGGCTGACCAACGCCCTCTCCGGGGATCTGGGGGATTCCATCTCGCTGCAACAGCCGGTTTCCCAGGTGATCGGGGAGCGGCTGGGTTGGTCGGTGCTGCTGGTCACCGTGGGATTCGGGGCGGCGCTGATCCTGGGGCTGCTGCTGGGAACGGTGGCCGCCTGGCGCAACGGCGGGTGGCTGGACCGGGCGATCACCGCGACGTCCTACGTCCTGGAAGCCACCCTGCCATTCCTGCTCGGAATCATCGCGGTGATCATCTTTGCGCTGGTGCTGGGGTGGCTGCCCACCGGCGGACTCACCGACCCCCGCGCCGAGCTGAGCTTCGGGCAGGTCGCGGAGCATCTGATCCTGCCGGCGTCGGTACTGGCGGTGTCGCAGGCGGGACCGTTCGTCCTGTTCGTCCGCCAGACGCTGCTGGAATCACTCACCCTGGACTACGTCATCGGCGCTCGGGCCCGTGGGCTCGACGACCGCCGGGTGGTGCTGCACCACGCCCTGCGCACCTCCCTGCTCCCGTTCTGCACCCTGCTCGGTGCGCGCCTGCCGGAGCTGGTCACCGGAGCGCTGCTGGTGGAGGTGGTGTTCTCCTGGCCGGGGATCGCCAAGGCGACGGTGGATTCCGCGCTGGCACTGGACTTCTCGCTGCTGGGTTCACTGACCGTGCTGACCACCGCCATGGTGGTGATCGGCAACCTGCTCGCCGACGTGCTGTACGCGGTGGCCGACCCGAGGGTGGCTGTAGATGGCTGAGTTGACGAATGGCTGAGTTGCTGAACGTGACGGGGCCGACGATCGCGCGGCCCGAGCCCGCGTCGGGCCCGGACGGACCGCCGCGGTGGCGCCCGGCCACCAGATCTCCGGTCGGTGCCGCCGGGGCCGCGCTGGGGCCGCGGTGGCGGCTGATCCCGTCGGTGACGATCCTCGGCGTCATCGTGGCGGCGGTGCTCGTGGTGCCGCCCCTGGCCGGCCTGGACCAGCAGTTCGTCGACCTGGCCGTGGCCAACCGGGCCCCGGAGTGGGCGCACCCGTTCGGCACCGATGAGCTCGGTCGCGACGTGCTGTTGCGCTGCGTGTACGCGCTGCGGGTCTCCCTCGCGGTCGGTCTGATCGCCGCAGTGGTCTCGACCGTCATCGGCACCGCGGTGGGCGCCATCGCGGGCGCGGCCGGCGGGTGGACCGACCGGCTGCTGATGCGCGTGGTCGACGCCGTCGCCTCCGTACCGCACCTGCTCCTCGGGATCGTGCTCGTGGCGATTCTGGGTCCGAGCCTCAGCTCTGTGATCATCTCGATCGCGTTCACGCACTGGCTCTCGTCCGCCCGGATCGTCCGCTCCGAGGTGCTCTCGCTGCGGTCCCGTCCGTTCATCGATGCCGCGGTCGTCGGCGGATCCTCTCGGCTGCGCATCGTGGCCCGGCACTACCTGCCCAACGTCGCACCGCAGGTGCTGCTCGTGACCACCTTGATGGTGCCGCACGCGATCTTCCACGAGACCGCGCTGTCGTTCCTCGGGCTCGGGCTGCCGCCCCACCTCGCGAGCATCGGCAACATGCTCAACGACGGCTATCGATCGCTGCTGATCGGCGGCTGGTGGATGTCGCTGGCACCCGGCCTGGCCTTCATCATCCTCACCCTGGCGATCGCCGGGCTCGGCGGGGTGTGGCGCGACCGGCTGAACCCCCGTCGACGTTCGGAGCTGTCCTGGTGACCGCAACCGAGTGGGGCACCCGGGAGGTCGGCCCCGAAGGGATCGGCGGGGCCGAACAACCCGATCCGGAGCTGACCGTCGAGGGCCTGTCGGTGCGTTTCACGCTGCCGAACGCGCGGGTGGCCGCCGTGCGGGACGTGTGGTTCCAGGTGCGCCCGGGCGAATGCCTCGCTCTGGTCGGTGAGAGCGGCTGCGGCAAGTCGGTGTTGGCCAGCGCGCTGCTGGGTTTCCTGCCCGCCAATACGGAGGTGGCCGGGCGCGCCGTCCTCACCGGACCGGACGGGCCGCCGCTGGACCTGCTCAACACGCCGGACCGGGTGCTGGCCCGAACGGTGCGCGGCCGCCGGATCGGGCTGGTACCGCAGAGCCCGGCAGCCCACCTCACGCCGGTGCACACCGCCCGCGCCCAGCTCGAGGAGACCGTCCGCGCCCTGCATCCGGGTGAGCGCGCGATCCGCGACCGCGCGGAGGCCATTGCCGCCCGGGTCGGGCTGCACCCCCAACAGCTCGACCTCTACCCGCACGAGCTCTCCGGCGGCATGGCCCAGCGGGTGGCCACGGCGCTCGCGCTGGTCGGCGACGCGCGGCTGCTCATCGCCGACGAACCCACCACCGGACTCGACCGACCGCTGGTCGAGGCGCTGATCGATGAGCTGCGGGGGCTGGTCGATGCGGACCGCGCCGTGCTGCTCATCACCCACGACCTGGCCGCCGCCCGCCGCGTGGCCGACCGGATCGCGGTCATGTACGCCGGTCGGCTGGTCGAGGTCGGGCCGTCCGACGCCGTGCTGGGCGCCGCCCGCCACCCCTACACCCACGGCCTGGTCCAATCGTTACCCGACCGCGACTTCGTCCCGATCCCGGGGTTGCCACCGCTGCTCACCGACCTGCCACCGGGCTGCGCGTTTGCTCCGCGCTGCCCGCGCGTCGTGCCGCAGTGCCAGGTGCAACCCCCCTTGGCCGAGGATCCCGGCGAGCAGGCTTACCACGCCGTCGCGTGCTATCGGCCATTGTCCGCGGGGTCGTGACAATGCCGACCGCGTTGCGAACAGAGGGCCTCGTCGCCGGCTATGACCGGGATCGACCGGTGATCGTCGATCTGGACATGAACATCGGCGCAGGCGAGACGTTAGGGCTGTCCGGGCCCAGCGGTTGCGGCAAGTCGACCCTGGCCCGGGTCCTGGCGTTGCTGCATCCGCCGTTCGCCGGCACGGTCCGGCTCGACGGGGCTGCGGTCACCGGGTTCGGGCACCGCGCGCCCCGCGCGCTGCGCACCCGCATCGGGGTCGTCTTCCAACAGCCACGACTCTCGGTCGACCCCCGCATGACCCTGCGCCGGGCCATGGCCGAACCCCTGCGCGCCACCCGCGCGACGGGCGTCGACGGGCGGGTGCGTGAGCTGGCCGAGCTCACCGGCCTGACCGACGAGCTACTCGGCCGCCGGGCACACGAGGTGAGCGACGGGCAGTTACAGCGAGCCTGCGTCGCCCGCGCCCTGGCGTTGAACCCCGGCTACGTCGTCTGCGACGAGATGACCACCATGCTCGACGCCTCCAGCACCGCCGCCCTGGTGGGGGTCATCCGGAGCTACCAGGAGCAGACCGGTGCCGCCGTTCTGGCGATCAGTCACGACAACGGGCTCCTGGCCCGCTGGGCGCACCGGATCCTGCATCTCACCCCGGCCGGAAAGCTCGGTTAGCAGGATGGGCGCGCAACCCGCAGCAGCAGGTGCATCGCCACGTCCACCGACCGCTCCCGGATGTCGACGCGCCCACCGGGCAGCACCGGATCGCGGGCCAGCACCACGCCGTCGACCGTCGTCACGCAGAAGCACACGAAACCCACCGGTTTGGCCGCCGTGCCACCGCCCGGGCCGGCCACGCCGGTGATCCCGATGCCGACGTCGGCACCGAACCGCGCCCGGGCGCCGTCGGCCATGGCGCGGGCCACCTCCGGTGACACCGCGCCATGAGCCTCGATCAGCGCCGCGGGCACGTCGAGCTGGGTGATCTTCGCGGAGTTCGAGTAGGCGACGGTCCCGCCGGCCACGTACGCCGACGAGCCGGGGCGGTCGACGAGCCGCGCGACCAGCAGCCCGCCCGTGCACGACTCGGCCGTGGCGACGGTCCACCCGCGACCCGCCACGGCCCGGGCCACGAGCTCGTCGGTCGCGGTGCGATCGGGGATCGCGCCGGTCAGCAGCTCGCTGCCGGTGACAACGATCGCGACACGTGGGCGGGCGCTGTCGTCCATGCCGGCGACGTTAGTGCGCTGTGCGGACGTCAGATCGGTGGGATCGACCGGTCTTGCGCTACAGCCGGTTACCCGAGCGTCCACTGCTCACCCCCATACCCGGTTGACCACGGACGGGAGGGGCTGCGTTGTCCCTGTTGAACCCCGGTCGTAGGGTCAGGCGGTGGCCGGACAGCCGCGAGGTCGAGTACGCACCCCACATCAAGGAGTCAGGACGCATGAGCGGCGACCCACGTGTCGAGATCGGGACTGCCGATGAGGTAGGTGAGGTCATCCGGTTCGAGGTGATTCCCCACGGTGACGACGCATGCGTCGTCACCGTCATAGGCGAGATCGACACGATGACGGCCCCCGCGCTGCGCGCCCAGCTCGACGAGTACCTGCCCACGGCGCCGCTGCTGGTGCTGGATCTGTCGCAGGTCGGCTTCCTCGGCTCGGCTGGCCTGGCGGTCCTGGTCGCGGCGAAGTACGACGCGGAGCGCAGCCAGCACCGGCTGCGGCTGGTGTGCGGCTCCCGGATCGTCATCCGCGCATTGGAGGCCACCGGCCTGCTGGGTCTGTTCGACATCGCCGACAGCGTCACCGAGGCGCTGCGTCCCACGGCCTGACGGCAGCGCTAGCGCCCTGCGTCGAGCTCCAGGAACGGGGCGAGCAGGCCGGGCACGGTGTCGCGAGCCATCGCCAGCACCTCGTCCTGGTCGGCGTAGTTGATCGTGTGTGCGCCTTTTCCGGCGGCGACGGCGGCCGACGTCGTCAGCAACCGCGGCCGGCGCTGCAACACCGAGCGCCGGAACCGCCACGCGATGATCCCGTCGCGGCGCAGGACCACCGTGCGGCGCAGGGTCGAGCCGTCGCGGACCACCAGGAACCGATCGGTGATCCCGTGGCCGAGGTTGCGGTACTCGAGCACAGCGAAAGCCACGGCCGGCGGTAGCAGGAGCAGCGCGACCTGCCACGTCCAGTGCGGGACGAGCCCGAGACCGGCGAGCAACCCCAGCACAGCCGCGGGTACCGCCGCGGTAGCCACCCGCTGCCGTGCCAGCACCCGCAGCGCCGCCACCGGATGCCGGGTCAACGGGCCGGCCACCGGTACGCAGGGCGACCGCAGAACGGCGGCCGTCACGCGGTGGACCACGGCACGGGGCGCGGCCGGTAGCAGCAGGTCGCTGTCCTGCTTCTCCTTGCCCTCGCGGCCCTTCGTACCCAGTCCGGCGGCTACGATCTTGCAGCGCGCCCCGCCGCCGAGGCGCAGCAGCAGGGGCTCCTCGATCGCCACTCCCCGGATCCGCAGTTCCTCGATCGACACTGACCGCCGGGTGAGCAGGCCGTAGGAGATTCGCAGGGTGCCGTCGGCGGCCCGGGTGAGCGTGAAGCCGCCGTAGAGCAGGACGTACACCACCGTCGACAGGATCGCGTTCAGCACCACGAGCACGGCGAGCCCGCCGAGCACGGACACCAGCAGCGGCGTGCGCCCGAACCAGTCGAGCACCGCCTGCACCGGGCCCACCTCGAACACCTCGACGTCCACGGCGCGCGCGAGCTGGCCGGCACCGGCGCCGAGCAACCCGATCGCGACGAGCCCCAGCAGCGACAGCGGCGCCAGCCGCACCCATGACGCGTCGAACACGGCCAGCGGCGGCGCGTCATCGTGCGGAGACGCCACGGGGGCATCCGGGGCGAGGGCATCCGGGGCGGTGACATCACGGGTGTCCGGGCGGGCGTCGCGGGCGAGCAGCACCACGCGCAGTCGCTCGGCCTCGGCTGTCGCCACGGAGTCGAGTGTGACCTCGTCGTCGGACTCTCCACCTTGACGGCCGGTGCCGATCGCGACGACCGCCAGGCCGGCGAGGCGGTGCACCACGTCCGCGGTGAGGTCGACCGACCGCAGCCGGTCGCGAGGGACCGACCGGTGCTGGCGCACGAGCAGCCCGCTGCGCAGCTCCACCTGCGTCGCCGTGACCCGGTACCACGTCGTGGCCCAGTACCAGGCGCTCCACCCGAACGCCCCGATCGCCACGACGGCGCCGATCGCCGGTTCGACCAGACCCAGGTTCTCCCACCCGCGGACGGTGAGCACGACCAGGCCGGTGGCGAACAGGCCGGCGAGCGGGGTCAGTGGCGCCACCCAGATCGACCGCCGGTCCAGCCGGTGCCACGGCTCCCCGGCCATGGCGGGCTCGGGTTTCGGCTCGGTGGACGACGCCGCGGTCATGTGGCGTCCCCCGCCGTGGCCTCGGTGGCCGCCGTAAGCGCCTCGACGAGGTCGGCCGCCTTGTCCCGGTCCAGACCCGTGATCCTCAGGGCCCCTGCCGTGGACGCCGTCGTCACCGTGACCGTCGACAGGCCGAGCCACTGCTGCAACGGCCCGCGCTGGGTGTCGACGGTCTGCACCCGAGACAGCGGAGCCACCCGCCAGTCCTCGACGAACACGCCGTAACGCACGTATACGGCCTGGTCGGTGGCCTCCCAGCGGTGCCGGTCGTAGCGGATCCGCGGTGTGATGGTCACGTCGAGCACGGCGGCGATCGCGGCCGCCACCTCGAGCAGGACCAGCCACAACGGCTGCACGAACAACAGCACCACACCGCCACCCACCAGTACCACGGCCCAGGAACCGGCGTCCCGCAACCGCCACCAGGTGACCGCCCGCGGGTCGACCTGATGACTCGGTGGCCGCAGGCGCAGGCGCGGCGGGGGTTCGGCGGGGGTGGGCACTCCCGGGTTCACCCCTGCACTCTGCCCGGTCGGGCCTGATGATGTCGTCCCTCTGTGGCCAAACCGCCGCAACCTCGGTCCGCCCGGACGACCCCGGTGATCCCCAGGTGTGCGCCCTGGAATCTCTGACGTCTACAGTGTACAAAATTGACGTGACCTGGAACACAGGGCCGCGGTGGGATTCGCGGCGGCGTTTGGCTCTGCGGGAACCCGGGAATCACCACCTCGATCGCCCGGCATGGCGGGCAATGACGGATGAGGTGACCCGCGATGAGCGACGTTTCCCGGCTCCCCGGCCCGATGGACCACGCCTGGCAGTGGCAGCGACTCGGCACCTGTCGCGGTATGGACAGTTCCGTGTTCTTCCACCCGGACGGTGAGCGCAACCCCTCACGTGCCCGGCGGACCGCACAGGCCAAGCAGGTCTGTGCGCATTGCCCCGTGATGGACATCTGTCGTGAGTTCGCGCTGGAGACCCGGGAACCATTCGGTGTGTGGGGCGGTCTTGCCGAGACCGAACGCCGGGTCATCCTGGAGAGTCGCGGCATCGCGATCGCGAGTTAACCCTCACCGACGACGAAAAACTCCAGGCATCGGTAACGCAGCAACGGCACCCCGTACACCTGAACGATGCGGTGGATCGCGCGGTCGAGCACAACCTGGTTGGGATTGGATGACGTCTGGACCGGCGCGAGGCAGTAGACGTCGGGCTCCGGATCGAATCCGATGAGCTCGCTCAAGGCGGCGATGAGGTCGGCCTCGACACGCAGATCCAATGGGGGCCGCAGTCCCAGCCGATGAAGGTACAGCTTCGGTCCGAAACGGGCAGCGGCGGTCAGCAACTCGTCGTCAGGCCTGTCATCGATGGAGTCGTCGTCCGGGTAGTCCAGATAGCCGAGCAGACCATCGGGTGATTGATTGTCGTCGCAGGCCAGTAGGAGGTCGATGCGGCTGGCGCTGTCGAACTGCCGAGCCAGATCGGACTCGGGTCGCAACAGTTCCATCGACGTCATCGAGACCGCAACCAACCGGCGAGCAGCAACGGGTACGGGCATGACGAGCGTCTGACCTCCACCGAGGCGGCCCTCCATCGATGCGATCGGACCGCTTTCCAGTACCGCAAACACCTGCTGTCCCTTCGACGACTTCTGGCGCTCCGGCCGCGCATCGATACATCTGTTGAACCCGAGCTAACCCGGTGGCGCCACGACCGGCCCAGCACATTCAGCCGTATACGGCGAACGGCCTCCACTGGTCCGCAAGCGGCGCCGCAGCTGCACCTCGGTTCCTCGGCAGAAACGACCTGCCGGCGCCAGCGCGACGCCCGGTGCGGCAGCCGGAGCGGCGGACCTCACCCCAACAGGTCAGTGTCCGGTGCGGTGGGATACTGATGCCCGAGCACGATGATCTGAGCCTGCACATGGGATGGAAGGAGAACCGGCAGCGTGTCCGAACCACCCCACCTCAACGGATCGTTCGACGGGGCGTCAACCGTGGAGGTCCGGACATCAGCGAGCGCCGCACTGATCCCGACCCTCCGCATGATCGCCGCAGATCTCGCGGCCCGGGCCGACTTCGACCTCGACGCGATCTCCGACCTGCGGATGGCTGTCGACGAGGTGTGCGCCACGCTCGTCGACGTGGCCGCACCGAGCTCGCCGTTGCGCTGTGTGTTCCAGGTGCGTCCGGAGCGGATCCAGGTGGACGCGGAGGTACAACCGGCGCAGGCCGACACTGTCGTCTCCACCGACACATTCGGTTGGCGTGTCCTGCAGACCCTCGCCGACGAGGTGGAGGTACGTCACGAGGCGGGGATTGACGGGAACCGCGCGACCGTCGGAATCCGGTTGAACAAGCGCCCCGGCATGTTCGGGTCGGATGGACAAGGACGTTGACCAGGGCCGATACCGAGTACAGCCACCTCGTACCGCTGCTCGATCAGTACGCGAACATCGATCCCACCGACCCCCGCCGTGAGGCGCTGCGCGCCAAGCTCGTCACCGGGTACCTTCCGGTCGCCCAGCACATCGCGCGCCGCTTCGTCAACCGCGGTGAGCCGCTCGACGATCTGGTCCAGGTGGCCACCGTCGGCCTGATCAATGCCATCGACCGCTTCGCCCCCGAGCGGGGCAACGACTTCTTCTCCTTCGCGGTGCCCACGATCACCGGTGAGGTGCGCCGTCACTTCCGCGATCTCGGTTGGTCGATGCGCGTGCCACGGCGCCTCAAGGACCTGCACGTCTCGATCAACGGGGTGGTGTCGGACCTGGCCCAGCAGCTCGGCCGGGCACCGAAGCCCAGCGAGATCGCGGCGCGGCTGGGCATCCCGGTGTCCGAGGTGCTGGAGGGTCTGGAGGCATCGGAGGCGTACCGCAGCTCGTCGCTGGATGAGATGCTGTCCTCGGAGAAGGGCAGCGCCACTGTCGGGGAGCTCGTCGGCGAGGCCGACGCGGAGCTGGAGCGGGTCGACTCCCGCCAGGCACTGCGCCCGGTGCTCGCGGAGCTGGCGCCCCGGGAGCGAATGATCGTGATGTTGCGATTCTTCGGCAACATGACCCAGACCCAGATCGCCGACGAGGTCGGCATCTCCCAGATGCACGTCTCACGACTGCTGACCCAGACCCTCGAGCGCCTGCGCACCCGACTCGACCCGGAGACGCCCGTCATCTGACTCTCCGTGAAGATGGTCGCCAACGCATCGTTGGACGACGGGACGGGGGGACGCCATGGCGAGGCAGCCCGAGCACGTACTGGTGGTGGGGGCCGGTCTGGGCGGGCTGCGCAGCGTCGAGCAGCTTCGGGCAGCGGGTTTCCAGGGCCGGATCAGCATGGTCGGTGCCGAGCGACACCCGCCGTACGACCGCCCACCGCTGTCCAAGCAGATGCTCACCGGGGAGTGGGGGCCGGAGCGGGTGGTGCTGCGCGACGCCGACGCCCTCGACGACCTGGGCGTCCGCCTTCACCTCGGCATCGAGGCCACGGCACTGCGACCCGGCCAGGTTGAGCTCGCCGACGGCGCCACCCTGCACGGCGACGCGGTCGTCCTCGCGACCGGACTGGTCGCCCGGTGCCTGCCCGGGCAGCCGGTGGGCGTGCACACCCTGCGCACGCTCGACGACGCACTTGCGCTGCGCACCACCCTCGAGCGGGCGCGGTCCCTGCTGGTGATCGGCGGTGGTTTCATCGGCTCCGAGGTGGCCGGCGCGGCCAGGGGGCGCGGGATCGACGTCACCGTCCTCGAGGCGGCACCGGTGCCGTTGGCGCGGGCGTTGGGTCCGCAACTCGGGGTCCTGTGCGGGCGGCTGCTCACCGATGCCGGGGTGGACCTGCGCACCGGTGTCGTGATCGCGCGGTTCCTCGACGCCGGGTCCTGCGTCGCGGTCGAGCTCGCCGACGGCACGCGGGTGGAGGCCGACGCGACCGTCGTCGGGATCGGCGGGGTGCCCCGGCTGGACTGGCTGGCCGACACCGGGCTCGACCTCACCGACGGGCTCGCCTGCGGCCCCAGCGGGCGCGTGCACGGGCTCGATGGGGTCTGGGCAGTCGGCGACGTCGCGGCCTGGGACCCACCCGCTGCTGACGATCGCCGTCCTGCCAGGCGCCGCCATGAGCACTGGACGAGCGCGGGCGACCAGGCCGCCGCGGTGGCCCGCGACATCCTCGGGGCCGTCCCACGGCCCGCGGCCGTGCCGTACTTCTGGTCCGACCAGTTCGGCACGAAAATCCAGATGTTCGGCCGGCCCGAACTCGCCGACGCGGTGGTGGCCCTGCATGGCGCCGGCCTGAGCGGGGGTGAGGTGCCGGGCACCATCGCCGGCTACCTGGCCGGGGACCGGCTGACGGCCGTGGTGGGCTTCGGCGCGGCCCGGCGCATGGCCCGTTACCGGCCACTCGTCGCGCGTGGCGCCGACCGCGCCGAGACCTTGCGTACCGCCGCCGAGCTCACCTGAGCCGCGTTCAGCGGAAAAGCTTGCGCAGCACCGCCATCGCCAACAGCGCCCCCAGCGCGATCAGGGCGTACCGGATCTTCGGCTCGGCCAGCTTCATCTGCACGCTCTCCCTGCCCTCGGCAATCAGTCGCTTCGGGTTCGCCCGATCGCTGAGAGCATCCAGGCTGTCGGCGAGCCGGTCCCTGGTCTGCTCGATCTCACGCTGGATGGTGTCCGGATCGCGCGCCACGACGCCTCCTGGTTGCCGATGGGGTGCTAGGAAGCACACCGTAGATCACCGTTACCCGGCCCGTGTCAGGACGTCTCACGGAGTCGACTCCGCAGCCAGGATGCTTCGGCTCGCACCCCTGCCGCCGCCGTCGAACCGGGCGCACCCCAAAATGGCGACATGACCGCACGCTTGGCCACGGGCGACCCCGCACCGGACTTCACCCTGCCCGACGCAGACGGCAAGCCTGTCTCGCTCTCGGACTACCGCGGCCGCCGTGTCGTCGTCTACTTCTACCCGGCCGCCGGCACGCCGGGCTGCACCACGCAGGCATGCGACTTCCGGGACACCCTGGCTGAGCTCGGCGAGGCGGGGCTCGATGTCGTCGCGATCTCACCGGATGCTCCGGCGAAGCTCGCCTCGTTCCGGGAAGCACACGGGTTGACGTTCCCACTGCTGTCGGACCCGGAGCGGGAGGTGCTCACCAGGTGGGGGGCGTACGGGGAGAAGCTGCTGTACGGCAAGACGGTCACCGCTGTGATCCGCTCGACGTTCGTCGTGGGCCCCGAGGCGACGATCGAGGAGGCCCTCTACAACGTCCGGGCCACCGGGCACGTCGCCAAGCTGCGCAAAGATCTCAAGATCTGAGAGCGCGACCCCGGCGGGGGAACGAGGCAAGAATCGAGCAGTCCGCGATGAACGTCCAGGCCTACCCGGGGGACACCCACGAACCATTTCATCGTACCCTGTGTCCACTGCCACCCCTCACCGACACGTGGTGGGCGAGAGAGAGCCGGCGTACTCCAACGGCAGAGAGACGGCGCTTAGAACGCCGCCAGTGCGGGTTCGAATCCCGCCGCCGGCACCAGACCTGCCTTGTTCCCACCAGCGGTGACAAGATCACCGCTGGTTTTTTGATCTTTCCGAAACGTCTTGACCACATCCGCTCCGGCTTCCTCATCGCCTCGTCCCACCAATGGGCAGCACCCGGAACCGGGACATGAAGCCGCACCGTCTGGGGATTGCTCGATACCCCACGACCGTCGAACCTCGATGCGGCTTGCTCGTTCAGACCCGGCCTCGGGGCCATAGAACTGGCTAGAGCTATCCTCCCGTATATCGGCCATCCGATAGATGTATCCATAGACCTATCCTTGATCAAGATTGGTCAAGGATAGGTCATCCTCACAGGTCACGCCGTGGATCACGGACGCTGAGACGTCCGTTACACTTCTCCGGAATCAGTCAGAACTGTGACGGAGAGGGGACACCAGTGGCATCGCGGCAAGCACGGCAGTACTACTGCCGTTGCGGCACACGCCTCGCGAAGGACAACACCGGGCGCCAGTGCGCGCGCTGTGAGCGCACCTCCCGCGACAAGCTCATCGCCCCGCCCGAGCTGCCCGCCGAATTCTGGCAGACCGAGCAGTTCCGGGAGGCCTTTGCAGCTCAGCA
>Ga0136617_10001282_pt1 | contig 22086 bp, 20 predicted proteins | sample AntDrymUQ3222106_2_FD_129672 | JGI IMG/M metagenome (GOLD analysis project Ga0136617, IMG submission 129672) | Polar desert sand microbial communities from Dry Valleys, Antarctica - metaG UQ322 (21.06) | ecosystem: Environmental > Terrestrial > Soil > Desert | place: Antarctica: Dry Valley...
CCGCGCGGCCTCGCCGCCCGCCAACGCGACCCGCTCCGCATCCTCGCGCCGAAGCTCCACGCTCCACAACTACGCTCCCCGATGCGACACCCCTGCAAATACCCGACCTGAACACGTACGTTGAGATAGACGACGTCGTCGCCATCGCCGGCTTCGATCGTGTCCGAGCCCGAGTCGGCCGACAGCGTGTCCGCGCCCGCTCCGCCGCGCAGCACGTCGATGCCGCCGCCGCCGAGCAGGATGTCGTCGCCGTCGCCGCCCTCGAGGCGATCCGGGGCGGCGCCGCCGTCGAGCTGGTCAGCGCCGGCCCCGCCGACGAGGTCGTCGTGGCCGAAGCCGCCGACGACGGTATCCTCGCCCGAGCCGCCGTCGAGGCGGTCGCCGCCCGAGCTGCCGTCGAGCGTGTCGTCGCCGCCATTGCCGTGAAGGACGTCCGCGCCGCCGTCGCCGAACAGCCGGTCGGGGCCCGGCCCGCCCTGCACCGTGTCCGGACCGCCGCCCGCGAGGACGAGCAGTCCGCCCGGTAGCGTCACGACGAGGCGGTCGGGCCCGGGTGTGCCCGCCAGCGTTCGGCCGGCGGCCGTCGAGGGCAGCAGGGCGAGCACGAAGACGAAGGCGAGCAGCAGGCGGCGCACGCCACGGTCCATCGGCCGCCACGCGCCCGGCTTGAACGCGCGCTCAAGATCCGGCGCGCCCGCGCGATCACTGGCAGGCCATGACGCTCAGCCGCCTCCCGATCGCCATCCTGGCGAGCCTTGCCGTGCTCGCGTCCGTCGCGCTGCCAAGTGCCACGCGCGCCGATCCGGCGCCGCCGGCGCCGGCGCTGCTCGCCCACTGGTCGCTCGACGAGACCGACGGCACGACGCTGCTGGACACCGTCGCCGGCCGAATCGGCACGCTGCTCGGAACCCCGCTGCTCGGCGCCCAGACCGCGCGCTCCGACGACGCGGGCGCCGCCATCACGCTGCTGGGCGACAGCGCCGTCGCGCTGGACGGCGCTCCGCCGCTGCCCGCCGACGTCACGCTGGAGGCGTGGGTCAACCCGCGGCCGGGCACGGGTGGTACGCGCTACGTCCTCAGCCGCGGCACGTCGACGTCCGGCCTGCACCTCGGCCTGGACTGGGCCAACCGCCTCGTGCTTCGCGTCGGGACCGGCAGCGGCGCGGCGCTGACGACCGGCGCCGCCGTCCCGGCCGGGACGTGGCATCACGTCGTCGCGACCGTCGCCGGCCTCGTGACCACGCTGTACCTCGACGGCCGCCGCGTCGCAGGCGGGACGCTCGCCGTGCCCGCGGCGACCACGACCCGCACGCTCTACCTCGGCCGCTTCTCGGGCAGCGCGAGCTCGTACTGGCGTGGCGGCCTGGACGAGGTGTCGCTCTACGACGGCGCGCTGGACGGCGACGCCGTCGCCGCGCGCCTCGCCGCCGTCGCCGACGTCACGCCGCCCGCCGTGCACGTGACCTCCGGTCCACCCGCGCAGAGCGCTCGGTCCATCGCCGCGTTCGCGTTCTCGGCGACGAAGAGCGCCACGACGTTCAGCTGTCGCCTGGACGACCGCGCCTGGCAGAGCTGCGCCGGAGCTGCGTCGTACTCGGGCCTTGCCGAGGGCAGCCACGTCGTCTCGATCATGCCGACCGACCGCTACGGGATCGCCGCCGCCGGCGCGCGGACCGTGAGCTGGCGCGTCGACCTGACCGCGCCCGAGACGCTGCTGCTCGCCGTGCGCCCGACCCTTGGAGCCAGCGGCGAGGCGAGCTTCGTCTCCGAGACCGCGGCCGGGTTCGAGTGCCGGCTCGACGGCGGACCGTGGGCCGCCTGCGCGAGCCCGGTGACGGCACCGTCGGGCACGACCGTCGAGGTGCGAGCGCGCGACGCCGCCGGCAACGTCGACCAGACGCTGGCCACCGCGCTGATCGCGCCGCAGGGTGGCGCGATCCCGTTCGGCAGCGCCAGCGCGTCGTTCGTCGTGGCCGGCAATCGCGCGTCGAGCACGCTGCAGTGCCGCCTGAACGGCCTCGACTGGGCGCCCTGCCCGGCTTCGCTGGCGTTCACCGATCTGCGCTACGGCCCTCAGTCGCTCGCGGTGCGCGACCCCGGCCTGCCGGCCGTGACGAGCGCGGCCTCAGTCCAGTGGACCGCGCCCCTGCCCGCAGCGAGCCTCATCGCCGCGCGTTTCCCCCTGCTCGTCACGTTCGCCTCGCGCCGCGCGCAGCGGCGCGCGAAGGCGTCGCGCGCGCCACGGTTGCTCTACCGCGCGAACACAGACGGCATCGCGACGGTGGTCCTGCGCCGGGGGCGGCGGACCGTCGGGCGCTGGACGACGCCGTTTCACTCCGGCAGCAACACGATGGCGTTCCCGGTCGCCCGGCTGCGCCGCCTCGGGTCCGGACGGCACGTCTTGACGCTGCAGCCTCGCAACGCCGCGGGCACGGGCCCGCCGCTCACGCGGCGCTTCGACGTCGTGCGCCTGCGCGGACGCTGACGCGGGCCGGGTAGCGCTGCCCGTCCGTGAGCTCGCGGACGACCTGTGGCGCGCCGGATTCGCGTGCCGAGCGCCGATCGAGGGATCGCCCGGCACGCCGTCGGGTATCCCGACCCCTAAGCGACGCGAAGGAGGCGACCGATGAGCACGCAGGCAGAGACCGCAGAGGTCACCGGCACAAAGGACAAGGACTACAACATCATCTGGTTCACGGAGAAGTGCCTCGACAATGTCCTGCGCCTGGAGACCTATAGCCAGGACGCCGAGCGCGCCGGAGACGATGCGCTCGCGACGTTCTTCCGCAAGGCGCAGGCCGATAGCCGCAAGGGCGCTGAAGAAGGCAAGCGGCTGCTGCGCGAGCGCCTGGGTGCCTAGCCGTGTCCGGTGACGAGGGCCACCCGGCGCCACCGCATGATCGCGATTCAAGCGAGCCGCTGGGTCCGATGACCCCTGATCAGGAGACCGAGCTCGGCGACACGCCCGAGGCCCACGACGAGATCTCGCCGCACGATCTGCCGCCGGGTCATCCCGGGCGCGACGAGGCCGAGCGTCTCGCCGGAGGCGACGAAGGAGTCACCCGCGGAAATCAGTGACGCATCTGGCCTCGCGCGATTACGGGTCTGCGGGAGCCGCTCACGCAGTCGCGGTCATCGCACGGAGTACCAGCGGGGTATAGCCGTGGCGTTGGCCGCTGCGGTTGGGGTGGTAGCTGTCGCCGATCGGGCTGATCAGTCCGTTGAGCCATGGGCTCCTGGCACAGATCTCGTGCCCGTTGAAGGCACGGGCCGCGTCCCTGAAGCGGACGTTGCCGCCTGCCGATGTCACGCGGTCGCGGATCGTGTGGCTGAGTAGGACCGCGGTCTGGTTGACCGCGGACAACGTGGCGCGGGAGAACGATGTCCTGGTGTCGCAGTTCTCGCGCGTGAACAGCCGCGGGTAGCCGAGGACGATCACCGTCGCGTCGGGCGCCCGCGCTCTGATCTTGCGGTAGATGGTGTCGAGCTTGGCGGGCAGTCGGTCCCGAATGACGCTCCGCGCGCGATCGATCGCAGACCGGCAGCGCGCCGACGAATCCGGCTGGGCGCACGTGCTGATCACGCGGGTGAAGCCGACGTCATTGCCTCCGATCGTGATGGTGACCCATCGCGTCGTCCTGTTCAAACGCGACACCTGCGTTGCGAGCACGTCGCTGATCGTCGCACCGGCGCATGCAGCGAACACGAGTTTGACGCGTGGGCGCTGCGCCGCGACGAGCGCCGGATAGGCATAGCGACTTCGCTCACAGCCCTCGTCCAGCCCGTAGTCGCGCGTGCCGGTACCCGAGGAGTAGGAATCGCCCAGCGCGACGTATCGCTCAGCCGCCCACGCGGACGGCGCGACGAAGACGAGCAGCAGGCACACCTGGACGAAGACGCTGCCAGCTCTGCGGATCACGGCCTCACGTCTACCCGCCGCACCGGTCGCCTGCGAGCGCTCGAGGCGCCGTCAACCGGTGGCCGGCTCGGTTGCGCGGTGGCCGCAGTTTCCAGGCGCCAGGGGCTCGACATGGTCCGCGGTCTGCCCGAGCGCCGCCAGGCACATGCGCCCAGTGCGGCTCGCCGGTGTGATCCTTGGGCGCGCCGCAGGGCGCTGTCCGGCAAGCTATGCAGCCGATGCTCGAGTTCCGCGACTGCCGCGTCGACGAGGAGCCGGCCGCAGCGCTTGTCCAGGCGATGCGTGACGAGATCGCCGCGCTCTACGACGGCCTCGACCTCGACGGCCCGGACATGCCCAAGGCCGGGCCGGGCGAGCTCGCCGCGCCGGGCGGAGCCTTCGTGGTCGGCTTCGAGGACGACGTCGCGGTCTGCTGCGGCGGCATCAAGCGGCTGCCCGACGGGACGTGCGAGATCAAGAAGATGTTCGTTGCCGCCGCAGCCCGCGGCCGCGGTGTGGCGCTGGCGCTGCTGGTCGAGCTCGAGCGCCAGGCGCGCGACCGCGGCTATGCCGTCGCGCGACTGGACACCGGGCCGCGGCAGACACGCGCCCAGCGCATGTACGAGCGGGCCGGGTATGTCGCGATCGAGAACTTCAACGGCAACCCCGTCGCCAGCTTCTTTGGCGAGAAGCGGCTGTAGGCCGCGGTCTCACACGCGGGCGGCCGCCGTGATTCGGCGAGTTCGCGCATTGGCGGCACGGGCGCAAGAACCTCGTGCTGACCGATGAGTCTCCCGCCGCCACCCGGTCTGTAACCACGACTCGTCACTCGAAGGGACTGGAGGCAGGACATGCATCATCTACGGATGCGAGGCGCTGTTCTCGCCGGCCTGCTCGCCGGCCTGCTCAGCTTCCAGTCCACCGCCATGGCGGTCGACTCGACGACCGCGCCACCAACGCAGCGCCAGTCCCATACCGGCACGATCGGCGGGGCAGACTTCCGCGTCGAGGTACCGCAGGGGTGGAACGGCACGCTCGTGCTGTACAGCCACGGCTACATGCCGCCGGGCTTCCAGCCGTTCCCGGGGATCGGGCTGACGAATCGTCTGCCGGGCGGCGAGACCGAGACGTGGCTGCTGGAGCACGGCTACGCCCTGGCTGCATCTCAGTTTCAGGAGCAGGGCGTCGGCTACCAGGTCGAACATGGGCAGCAAGACCAGCTGGCGCTGCTTGACTGGTTCGACGCGCACGTCGGGCGCCCGCGCCGTACCGTGGCGACCGGACAGTCCTTGGGCGCGAGCATCGCAGTCCTGCTCGCGGAAACCCACCCCGATCGGTTCGACGGGGTGGCCACCTTGTGCGCGGCGTTCGATTCCAACGCAACCTTCAACGCCGCTTTGGACATCAACTTCGCGGTCAAGACGCTGCTCGCCCCGGGGCAGGACATCGAGCTCGTCCATGCGACCGATCCGGCCGCCAGCACCGACGCGCTCGTGCAGGCGATCCAGCAGGCGCTGACGACGCCGCAAGGGCGGGCCCGGCTGGCGCTTGCCGGCGCGTTCAACAACGTCACGGGCTGGTATCACGCGCACGAGCCTCGGCCCACGGACCTGACCGAGCGCATCCGCCAGCAGGCGATGTGGATCCAGTACGCGTACACCGCCGGCTTGGGTCCGACCGGGCGGGCGGATCTGGAGCGCAAGGCCGGTGGCAATCCCTTCTGGAACGTCGGGATCGACTATCGCCGGCAGCTCGCCCGGTCCAGTCAACGGGCCATCGTCAAGGAGGCCTACCGGGCGGCCGGGCTGGACCTGCGGCGTGACCTGTCGCGGCTGGCGGCCGCGCCGCGGATCGCCCCGGATCAGGAGGCGCTGGCATACATGCACCGCTTCGTCCCACGCGGAAGCACGCAGGCGCCGATCATCACGATGCACACCACGGGCGACGGCGGGGCAGTCCCGGACCAGCAGCGCTGGCTCGCCGAGCAGGTCCGCCGCTCCGGCAACCCGAGCCGGCTGCGCCAGCTGTTCGTCGAGCGCGGTCAGCATTGCTCCTACAGCGCCGCCGAGGAGATCACGCAGCTGCGCACGCTGTTCGAGCGGATCTACACCGGGCGCTGGCCCGACACGAGCCCAGAACGGCTGCGCCAGCAGGCACGCGAGCTCGGTGACGCGTACCAGCTCGTCTTCGACCTCGGCACGTTCACCGACGCTCCGATGCCACCGGCGTTCACGCGGTTCACGCCGCCGCAGCTCCTACGTCCGTCGCGCTAGCGCTAGCGCATGTCGTTGCCGGGCGATCGCGACATCTCGAGCGGTTGCCCGCAGCGCTTGCCCTCGGGTACTGTGGCGCGCTGGATTGTAGAACCATGGCGCGCTGGCAAGGGGTGAGGCAGGGTGGGGAAGGTCGGGGTACTGAGGGCGCTGCTCGCGGCGTGTCTCTTGAGCGGCGTGGTGGCGCCTGAAGCTTCTGCCGCGATCGGGGATCTGAAGCAGAAGCCGGCACCGGCGGGCTGCGTCTCGGAGACCGGCGCCCCGTGCGCCGACGGAGCGGCGCTCGCGAACGCCGCCTCGGTGACCGTCAGCCCCGATGGACGCAGCGCCTACGTCGCAGCGATCGCCAGCAATGCGGTCGTCGTGTTCGATCGAGCAGCGGACGGGACGCTGACGCAGAAGCAGGGCACGGCCGGCTGCATCTCGGAGACCGGCGCCGGCCCGTGCATCGACGGGACGGCGCTCGCGAACGCCGCCTCGGTGACCGTCAGCCCCGACGGCAGGAGCGCCTACGTCGCATCGGCCGGCAGCAATACGGTCGCGGTCTTCGATCGTGCTGCGGACGGGACGCTGACGCAGAAGCTGGGCACGGCGGGCTGCATCTCAGACGCAGGGGCAGGCCCGTGCATCGACGGAACGGCGCTCAACCAGCCGATCTCGGTGACGGTCAGCCCCGATGGCGGGAGCGCCTACGTCGCATCGATCGGCAGCGATGCGGTCGCGGTGTTCGATCGTGCTGCGGATGGGACGCTGACGCAGAAGCCGGGCCCGGCGGGCTGCATCGCGGCGGGCGGCGCTGCCCCGTGCGCCGACGGAGCAGCGCTCAACAACGCGCACTCGGTGACGGTCAGCCCCGACGGCAAGAGCGCCTACGTCGCATCCGACAGCAGCGATGCGGTGGCGGTGTTCGACCGTGGCGCAGATGGGACGCTGACGCAGAAGTTGGGCGCGGCCGGCTGTATCTCGGAGACCGGTGCCGCCCCCTGCGCCGACGGAAAGGGAGTCGACGGCGCCTCCTCTGTGACGGTCAGCGCTGACGGCAGGAGCGCCTACGTCGCATCCGTCAGCGACGTGGTGGCGGTGTTCGACCGCGGCGCCGACGGCACGCTGATGCAGAAGCAGGGCGCGGCAGGTTGCATCTCGCAGACGGGGGCCGGTCCGTGCGCGGACGGGACGGCGCTCGCCAACGCGTCTTCGGTGACGGTGAGTCCCGACGGGAAGCATGCCTATGTCGCAGCGGTCGGCAGCAATTCGGTGGCGGCGTTTGATCGTGCTGTGAACGGCACGCTGACGCAGAAGCAGGGCGCGGCAGGTTGCATCTCGGAGACGGGGGCCGGTCCGTGCGTGGACGGGACGGCGCTCGCCAACGCGTCTTCGGTGACGGTGAGTCCCGACGGGAGGAGCGTCTACGTCGCAGCGGTCGGCAGCAACGCGGTGGCGGTGTTCGACCGCGAGCTGCCGGCGGCGCCGGCAGTACCTGCGCCTGGGCCTGGGCCGGCGCCGGCGCCTTCGGTGCCGCTGCCGCTGAGGTGTAGCGGCCGCTCGATCGTGCTGCTCGACGTGCACCGCACGAAACGGCGCGTCGAGGTGTCAGGGTTGGCGCTCACGATATTCCGCGGCCGGCGCGCCAGCATCCGGGCGCTCATCAAGGGATCGCGCCCGGTGTCGGCGACGATCCAGGCCGACGGCAGCTACCGCACGACGCTTCCGCTGCCATCGCGCAAGCACCGCGCAACGGTCCGCTACCAGGCCACGATCGCAGGGCAGCGCAGCGCCACGCTCAAGCTCGTACGCCAGCTGACGATCATCAGCCTTCGCACCACACCCGCTGGGACGCGTATCGCCGCCCAGCTCACACCCCCGACCAGACGCAAGAAGATCACGATCAGTCGGCAGCTGACCTGCACGAGCTATCGTCGCCTGAAGACCGTTCGCACCAACCGCCTCGGGCGCTTCACGAGCACCCTCCCGGCGCCTCTCGCTCCCGACCTGTTCGCCTACTACCGCGCCACGACGCAGCGGAGCCGTGGACGCACGTACAGCCTCGTGATCGCGGTGCGGGCGTAGCACCCGCGCGGCGTAGCACCCGCGCGCGGCGAATCAGCCGGCGGATCATGTCCAGAGCTAACCCCGGTGCGCAGAGTGGTCGCCTCGTACCGAAGCCATCGCGACGCCGAGGGCGCCGTCGATTACCTCGTCAGCAAGGTGCTGCCCCATCACGCGACCCGGGCAGGGACGGTCGCCGCCTGCGAGGCGAGCCTCCGGCGCCTGCGCGTCGACCACCTCGATATCTACCTCCTGCACTGGCGCGGCCCCGTGCCACTCGCCGAGACCGTTGCGGCGTTCGAGCAGCTCACGAGCGCGGGACTGATCGGCGGCTGGGGCGCCAGCAATAGACCACGGCCGACCGGTCATGGCTCCTCGCCGATCGAACAGGGCCGCCTTCTGCGGCATCCGGTACTGCAGGCCGTCGCCGAGCGACTGGCGATGACGCCGGCGCAGGTCGCGCTCGCGTGGGTGCTGCGACTCGACGGGGTGGCGGCGATCCCCAAGGCCGCGACACGCGAGCACGTCATCGCGAACCGCGCCGCGCTCGATCTGCGTCTGTCGCCGTCCGATCTGGCACAGCTGGATCGGGCGTTTGCGCCGTTTCGCGGCCCTCGGCCGCTGGCGATGCTCTGACGCGCCCGGCGGTCTCCTCGTCACCCTCGAGGAACTCCGGATCGGCGCTGCAGAGTACGAGCAGATCGGCGTCGGTCTCGCGGTCGCGATCCTCGTCGACGCGACCCGCCCATTGCAGCGGGCGGGGCGGCGGGTTCTGCCGCGGGCACAACTCGCCGCATGCCCATTGTTGTGACGAACATCACGTAAGGTTCACGGAAAGCCTGCGATGGTCAATGGTCAGTTACGAGAGCACGTCGAGCGGGCGGTTGCTGGAAGCGATCCTCTCACCTTTGCGAGCGTTTATCCATGAGAGGAAGCCAAGCGATGATGATCTCCGAGCCATTTGGGCGCGCAAGGGGCCGCGCCGACAACGCCGTCTCCAACGGTCCGGCGGGCGTCCTGCGACGCGCCGCGGTCCGCGCGCGCCTCGCCTGGCGCCCTGCGCGCCGGGACCGGCCGATCAAGCGACGGGTCGTCGTGCACCGGTCGTTCGTTGCTGGCTGGGTCTGCGTATCGGCGTTGGTGTGGCTGCTGGGTGCCTCAGCCGCCAGTGCGCAGGCCAGCAGCTTCACGCCCGGCAGCGTCGGCGATCTGGACTACCACCTCTTCGTCCCCTCGGCCGCTGACGGGTCACGGGCGTTGCCGCTGGTCGTCTACCTGCACGGGTGCCAACAGACGGCTCCCGATGCGGCCCTTGGTACCCGCTGGAACCAGCGGGCAGAGGCCGACGGCTTCCTGGTGCTCTATCCGCAGCAGAGCCTGGCACGCAACGACGGTCGCTGCTGGAACTGGTGGGTCTCCGCCAACCAGTCTCGCGATGGCGGCGAGGCAAAGCTCATCGCCGACGCAACGCGCGACGTGATGGCCCGCTATCGGATCGATGCCCGTCGGGTCTTCATGATCGGGGCGTCAGCGGGCGGCGCGATGAGCGTGGTGATGGCGGCCACCTACCCAGACGTCTTTGCGGCCGTCGCCAACCTCGGCGGCTGCGGCTTTGCGACCTGCGCGGACGCCACGGGGCTGCTCGCCTACCGCGCGATGGGTCCTCGGGCGCGGCCGGTTCCGCTCCTGACCGCTGCGGGCACGTTTGACGTGACGTTTCTCGGCGTTGCCAGCGGCGTGCCGCAATGGCTTCGCACCAGCGACTTCGCCGACGACGGGACGCAGAACGGCTCGGTCAGCCGCACGCCCGCGTCGACCGTCCTCCATACTGCGACCGCTGACTCGTATGCCTACATGACGCAGGTCTACGACGATCGCCGTGGCGAGGATCTCGTGCAGTTCACAACGGTCTTCGGTGCGGGGCACGTCTACCTGGGAGGCGATCTTGCCGGTTCGTTCACCGATCCCAAAGGCCCGGCGTACACGCCCTCCACGTGGGCGTTCTTCTCACGTCACCCAATGCCGAGCTCGTAGCTCGGTGCTAGGACCATATGGATTGTCGGTTCGTCCGGCCCAGGCGGTAGAAGGGGCCGGTTCCCCCACGACGGTCGTGGGGTGACGTTCGTGGCGCGCGGCTCCTATCCCGCGCGGCGACCCACAATCGCAGAGGAGGAGCCAGCCATGGCGAAGGCTAGAAGCCTCGTCGGTCTGGACGTGCACGCCACCAAGATCGTGGCGGCGGTGCTCGATGCCGAGACCGGTGAGGTGCAGTGGTTCACGCTGGATGGCGACATCGTGCAGGCGGTGGCGCCGAGGGCGGCGGCGCCGCCGAGGAACGCTCGGCGGTCCATGTCGGCGTCGTGGGCCTGCGCGCCGCCCGGGTGGGAACCCGCGAACGCCTCGCGGGCGAAGTCCGCCAGCGAGCGCGGCTCGCGCCCTGTGACCGCGGCGACGTCGCCGCTCGGTGGCTCGCCCCGGCCGGCGGCGAAGACGCCGTACTGCGCGGCCAGGTCCTCGCTGAACCAGCGCGGCTGGCCCGCGCTCGTCATCGCCTCGATGAAGCCCTCGGGCGGCACGCGGACGTGCCGGATCGCCCGTCCCGTGGCCGCGCTCAGCGCGCGGGCCGCCTCGTCGAAGGTGATCCCCGCGGGTCCCGTGAGCGCGTACGTCTTGCCCTCGTGACGCTCGGGAGCGGCGAGGATCGTGGCGGCGACGGCCGCGATGTCGCGCGTATCCACCATCGCGACCCTGCCGTCCTGCGCGCACGTATGAACCGCGCCCTCCACGACCGTCTCGAAGAAGTTCTGCATGAAGGCCTCGGCGCGCAGGATCGTCCGTGCGAGGCCCGATGCCTCGAGCTCCCGTTCGGCGTCGCGGTGCATGCGCGCGTAGCTGATCGGCGAGCGCTCGTCGGCGCCGAGCACCGACAGCTTGACGACGTGACGAACGCCCGACTCCGTCGCGGCCGCGATCAGCGCGCGCTCGTGCTCGAGTTGCGTGCCCGGCTCGGTCGTCCGCGACGTGAGCAGGAAGAGCCGGTCGGCGCCGCGTAGCGCCGCCAGCAGCGAGTCGGGATCGCCGAAGTCGCCCTGCGCGATCTCGGCGCGCTGGCCGAGCTTGGATCGTGCGGCGTGAGGGTCGCGCGCGAGGACGCGCACGGCTTCGCCGCGGTCCAGGAGCAGCTCGACGACGTGACTGCCGACCGTTCCGGTGCCACCGGTGATGAGGATCATGGTCTTCTCCCTTGTGGTTCTGTCTGCGATCAGCGCGCGTTGACGAGCGCGAGCCAGTTGCCGTCGGGGTCGGCGATGTAGGCCCGCCGGTGGCCGCCGACGTGGTCGTAGGGGTCGACCAGGACGCGCGCGCCGGCGGCGCGCAGCCGCTCCGTCTCGCCGTCGACGTCGTCGCACCACACGACCAGCTCGGACGCGTTCGCACGCGTTGGCTCAAGCCCGACCGCAGCGATCGCGCTGTCGGTGGACAGGGCGATCTGCGAGCCGCCGAGCCGCAGCACGACGTGCTCCGGGCGACCGCTGGTTGGCACCCGGAAGGTCTGCGTGAACCCGAGCTGGTCGCGGTAGAAGACGACCGCGGGCTCGATCTGGCGCGTGAAGATATTCGGCATGCTCATCGTGGGCATGTCCGCTCCTTTCGGGACGCGAATCGGTAGCGTCAGTAAACCGTAGCAGATTACAACGGTTATTCATGCCTACCATTCCTGCCATGGCCGATCGGACTCCGCGACCGCCGTCGCTGCTCAAACACCCCTCGTACCTGGCCTCGCAGGTCTCCAAGTACGGACGCCGGCAGCTAGAGGGAGCCCTGCGCAAGCGCGATCTGGGACTGATCCACAGCGGCGTCCTGTCCGCGCTGGACGACCTCGGCCCACTGTCCCAGCAGCAGCTGGCCGACTCGCTGGACCTCCACAAGAGCCACCTGGTGGGCCCGCTCGATCACCTCGAGGGCCGGGGTCTCGTCTCGCGCACGACCGATCCCTCCGATCGGCGTCGCAACCAGGTGGCGCTCACGTCCGCCGGCAAGACCCTCGCGGAGGAGCTGCAGCCGGTCGGCGTCCTCTCGCAGCGGGGCTTTCTCGACGCCCTGTCGCCCGCCGAGCAGGAGACGCTCGTCACGCTGCTGCGACGCGTCCTGGCCGCCAACGACGCCGCGCGGCTCGCGGAGCGGGACCACCCGTCCTGAGGAGCGGGGCCGGCGGGCTGGTGGGCGACTCAAGCTCGAGGCGTGGGCGCTGGGGCTCTCTCCCGGCGGTGGCCGAGGCAACCAGAGAATGAGCTATGAGCATCGAGTTGCTGCTCACCGCGCTGATCGTCGTCGCCACGCCCGGTACCGGCGTCCTCTACACACTGGCGGTCGGGCTCGCGCGCGGGACTCGCGCCCGCGGGTACTGGCGTAAATGCGCCGCGTCTTCGCCGGCTCGTTCGTCGCGCTGGGCGTGAAGCTCGCCTTCACGAGGCAGTGAGCTCGACGCGCGCGCCCGCTGGCAGCGGCAGCGGAGACACCCACTTCGCGGGAGCGGGTCATTCGAGCGAGGCTCCTCACGAGGAACCGATGCCGCCGCGAGGTTTGAGCGAGTCTGCCGCGGCGCGTCGCGCGGTTCCCGCCAGACCGGCGATCGGAGCGTCCGGATCCGCGACCGTGATCGACAGCTCCGCGCCGCGGCTGCTGGCAAGATCTTGCAGCAGCTCAGCGGCTTGTGCGACGGTCAGACGTTCCACGCATGGCGCATCGGCGCTTCTGACGGCGGCGGCGAGCACGCGTTGTGCCGTGGCGATCGACCGGCATGCGCCGAGGACGTGCTGCGGGTCGGCGCCGGGGTCCCGGATCGCGCGCCGCGCGATCTCATAGCCGGTGATCGGGCCCTTGGGTGCTCGCTCGCGGGTGCGTGCACTCGGTGCACGCACCTGCTGTCGCGGCGTCGGCTCCGGCGTCGGCTTGGGGGCCGCGACGAGCCCGGCTTCGACGCAGAAGCGGGAGGCGTTGCCCGTCGTGGTCAGGACGACGAGGCGTTGCTGGGCGCGGGTGAACGCGACGTAGGCGACGCGGCGTTCGGCTTCGAGGGCGTCGCGGTTGCCGGCGGCGAGGTCTTCGAGGGATCGCTTGTGCGGCATCTGGTCCTCGTCGCAGCCGAATACGATGACGGTCGGCCATTGGCGGCCTTTGGCACGATGCACCGTCGTCAGCTCGATGCCGTTCTCGTCGTCGCGGATCGCGCGCAGCGCGTCGCTTTGCTGGGTCAGCTGCTGTGAGTACGCGGCGACCGTCATGCCCGCCGACTCCCTGACCGCGTCCTGGAGCAGTTCGATCTCGACCTTCTCGACGCCACCGGTGAGCTGCTCGTAGTCCTTGAAGTGCTGGTCAAGACCGCCCTCGCTGCGGAGAAGGCGGATGCACCGGGGTGCGTCGGAGCTCAACGTCAGCGCCGTGTCGAGGATGCGGGCGCCGTCGGCGACCCGTCGGCGGGCGTGCTCGGCGACGTCGCGCAGGCCGGCGGTGGCCTGCTCGAACGTCAGGCCTTGCGCGAGCATGTCCGCGACCGGCTGCTCGGCGCCGAGGGGCAGGCCGCGGCCAGGATGACGGAACACCGTCGCCACGTCCTGCGGGCGGGCGTTGGGCGCGTCGCCCAGCAGCCGGCAGTAGGCCTCCAGGGCGGCGCGGGCGCCGGCGGGCTCGAAGACGTTCTCCGGCGCCGAGATCTTCACGTCCAGCGGGACGCACGCCTCGGCGCAGATACGCAGCATGCGGCTCGTCCGGGCGAGCACGACGATCTGGCCGCGACGACTGATCGACAGCTTGCGCGCGACGTCGACAGCGCCGGCGTCGAGGTCTGGATACGCCTGGTGGATGAGCGGTCGCGGGTCGTCGGGCAGCACCCGCGCGTCTGCGGGCAGGATCTGCTTCGGGAAGCGGCTGCGGTTGTTCTCGATGATCTGCCGCGAGCGCTGCACGACTTCGGGCGGACAGCGGTAGTTGTGATCCAGCGCGACGCGCTGTAGGCCCGGGTAGAGGCCGTCCAGGCCGACGATCCGTTCCACGCTCGCCGACCGCCACGCGTACAGGGTCTGGTCCTCGTCGCCTACCGTGAACAACCCGTCCTGCGGCGCGGCCAGGATCTGCACGAGCGTCTCCTGCGCCGGATCGATGTCCTGATACTCGTCGACGAGCACATGGTCATAGCGTCGCTGCCATTGCTCGCGCAGCTGCGCGTCGCGTTGCAGGCGGCGCAGCGACAGGAAGATGAGGTCGTCGAAGTCGTTGGCGTTCTGAGCGGCGAGCTCCTGCTCATAGAGGTCGTAGATCGTCGCGATCGTCTGGCCGCCCGCGTCCGCAGGTGCGTGCCGCCGGTACTCCTGCGGGCTCATCAGCAGGCCGAGCTTGATCGCGCTCACCATGCCGCGGGCCAGCGGCGGCTCGATCCATTCGCTCTCTGGGCTGGCCCTTGATGCGACCGCGCAGAGCCGGCGCCACTGCCCAAGGCTGAGTGTGCGTATGTCGGCGGACCGCAGGCCGCTGCAGTCCCGCAGGATGCCGTAGCCGACGCTGTGAAAGGTTTGCGCGCGCACGTCGCCGACGGCGGCGGTCAGCAGCCGGGCCTGCAGCTCGCGTTGGGCGTCCTTGTTGAACGTGGTGCAGAGGATGCGCCCGGCGGGGACACCCCGAGCGACGAGCTCGGCGGCCCTGGCGATCAGCACAGTCGTCTTGCCAGATCCCGCCGGCGCGATGATCTGGACCACCCCGTCATGCGCGGACACCGCAGCCAGCTGCGAATCGTCGAGCCGGTCGGCCGGGCTCGCCGCGGGCCATCGCCGCGGCGGGCTCTCCCGTGCGCACAGATACCTCAGCCGCTGAAGACTCCATGCGTACCCGACCTGCGGCTCCGCGGCCTCGAGCTCGGTGAGCTCGTCCAGAGCGCGGTCAGCGACGATGATCAGCGGCACGCCGAGCCGGTAGCACGGCTCGACCAGGAAGCCATACATGTCGGCCAGACTGGCCGTGGAGACCTTGACGCCGGTCACTGCCACGCCCGCCTGCGCGGCCAGCCAGTCCAGAAGCGGCTTGGCGGGAGCCTCCAGCGTGCGCCGCCGCGCATCGGTCGCCCTCGCCGGCCGGATGTACCGGGCACGCAGGGATCGGAAGTCGGCCCGCGCATAGTCGCCCGCAATCGCGGTCCCGTCCGTGGTCCATCGGATTGGCGTCATCACCGGGTCGGTCACTACTCGGCAGTGAGCCAGTACCGCACTCGCCGGATCGCGGTTGATTTCGTCTGCCATCAATGACGAGGCTACGCCGGGATCCGGCCTACATCCCTCGACGGCCCCGCGACGGCGTGTCGGGGGCGTGGTCGCCGAGGCTCTGCGCGAGCAGCGCGCGAGGCTGCTCGGCCTGGCTGCGCACGTCGCGGGCCAGGCGCGGGTGGCGCGCGCCCGCGAGGATCCGTCGCCGCGGGTGGTCGACCAGCCTGCCGACGGCGCGGCGCACGTACTCCGCTGGGTGTAGGGCGGCCGCGCAAAGAGCCTCCCCCGGTCGGATGTGGTGCACCGCCGTCCGGTGGACGATCGGAGCATGCTTACTTCACGCCTGGCGGCCCATCCGCGCCGCACTCTGCTGATGGTCTTGCTGTTCGTCGTCGTCGCCGGTGTGATCGGGGGTCCGGTCGCCGGTGCGTTGAAGACCTCGGGCGGGTTCGTCGCACCCGGGGCCGACTCGGTGGTCGCCGTCGAGCGGATCGAGGCTGCCACGGGCCTGGAGCCGGACGCCGGTCTGGTGCTGCTCGTCGACGCACCGACCCCGCCCCGGCTCGATGCGGTCGCGAGCCGGGTCGAACGGATCCCGGGCGTCGCACGCGTAGCTGCCGACGGGCGCGCCGGCGACCAGGGGCTGGTGAGCGCCGTGCTGCGCGCCGATGCCGACGAGGACGCGGTCGCCGAGGACGCAGTGGAAGCGTTCGCCGGCCGGCGCGACGTCACGGTCGGCGGCCCCGCCGTGGCGACCTTGCAGATCGGTGAGACGGTCGGCACCGACCTCGGGCGCGCGGAGCTGATCGCGTTCCCCTTCCTGTTCGTGCTCTCGCTGCTGTTCTTCCGCGGCCGGGCGACGCTGATGCCGGTGTTGGTGGGGATGACGACCGTGCTCGGCACGTTCCTCGTGCTCACCGGCGTCAATCAGCTCTACGGGCTCAGCATCTTCGCGCTCAACCTCGTGATCGGCCTTGGCCTCGGGCTGGCGATCGACTACACGCTGTTCCTGGTCAGCCGCTACCGCGAGGAGCTCGCCGCGCGCGGCCCGACGCCGGCGGCGATCGCTGCCACGATGGCCACTGCCGGGCGCACCGTCGCCTTCTCCGCCGCGACCGTCGCGTGCGCGCTGATCACGCTCACGGTGTTCCCCCAGGGCTTCTTGAAGTCGATGGGCATCGCCGGCGCGGTGGTCGCGGTGGTCGCGGCGCTCGCCACGCTCGCGATCTCGCCCGCGCTGTTCGCTCTGTGGGGCGCGAAGCTCGGCCGCCGCGGCGACGCGCCCGCCGCCGCGGAGGACCGTTGGCACCGGCTCGCGCACGCGGTCATGCGGCGCCCGGGCACGGTCGCGCTGGTGACGGCGGTCGCGATGGTGGCCGTGGCGGCGCCGGCGCTGACGACGACGTGGTCGTCGATCGACGCGTCGGTGATCCCGAAGGACAAGAGCGCCCGCACCGTCGCGGACGCGCTCGCGAGCGGTTCCGCCGGCAAGGCGCCGGTCGTGGCGGCGGTCGCCGCCCCGGAGTCTGCGCAGGCCCAGGTCGCGGCGTACGCCGGGCGCGTCGGCGCCGTCGACGGCGTCCAGCGCATTGCCGCGCCGCGGTACCTGGGCGAGAACACGTGGCAGCTGGGCGCGATCGCGGCCGGCGACCCGTCGGGCCCGATCGCCCAGCGCGTCGTCGAGGACATCCGCGCGCTGCCCACGCCGTTCGACGTCCGCGTGGGCGGCGGCGCCGCCGAGTTCGTCGACCAGCAGGCGGCGATCGGCTCGCGGCTGCTGCCGGCCGTCGCGCTCCTGGTCGGGCTGACGCTGATCGTGCTGTGGGCGATGACGGGCTCGGTCGTGCTGCCCGTCAAGGCGGTCGTGATGAACGCGCTGACCGTCGCCGCCGCGCTGTCGCCGCTCGTGCTCATCTACCAGGGCGGCCACCTCACCGGGCTGCTCGGCTACACCCCCAACGGCGGCGTGGAGCCGAGCGACTTCCTGGTCACCGCCGCGATCGTGTTCGCGCTGTCGACCGACTACGGCGTGTTCCTGCTCGGGCGGATCATGGAGGCGCGCGACTCGGGACTCGGCGACCGCGAGGCCATCGCCACCGGGCTGGCGCGCACCGGGCGGGTCGTCACCGCCGCGGCGATCCTGCTCGCCGTCGCCATCGGCGCGTTCAGCACCAGCTCGATCTCCTTCATCCAGCAGATCGGCGTCGCCACCGCGATCGGCGTGCTGATCGACGCGTTCGTCGTGCGCACGCTGCTCGTCCCGTCGCTGATGGCGCTGCTCGGGCGCTGGAACTGGTGGGCGCCGCACGGCCTGCGGCGCCTACACGGCCGCCTGCCGGCCCTCGAGCGCGAGCTGCCGGAGGTCGCCCGCGTACGATGAACGGCGCCGTGGCCGCTCGTCTCGCCCGCAACCCCACCGTCGGGTCCTGGTGGCCGGTCGTCGTCCTCCCGCCGCTGCTGGTGCTCGACGCGGCGCTCTCAAGCGACGGCCCCCGCGTGACGGTGCTCGGCGTGCTGGCGGCGGTCGTGGGCTGCCTGCCGCTCGTGCTGCGCCGCCGGCTGCGCTTCGCGCTGCTGCCGCTGCTCACCGCCGGCATCGTGCTCGCGCTGTGGCGCCTGGAGCCGGGCAACACGGTCGTGCTGATCGCGATGGTGGCGCTGGTGGAGCTGGCCGCGCGCGGCGACCGGCAGCGCACGCTGTGGATGGGCCTCGCCGTCGTTCCCTGCGTCGTCGTCAGCGTCGTGCCGTTCGCCGACGACCCCGCCCAGCTGTCCAGCGTGGTGGCCCGCAACGTCGCACTGTGCCTGCTGGCGCTGGCCATCGGCGACGTGATCCGCTCACGCCGCGAGGCGCTCGAGCGGCTTCTGGCGATGCGCGACGAGGAGGCCCGGCGCCGGCTGGGCGACGAGCGCCTGCGGATCGCGCGCGACGTCCACGACGTCGTCGCGCACGCGATGGTCGCGATCAACGTGCAGGCGGGCGTGGCGGCGCACCTGATCGACCGCGATCCCGCGCAGGCGCGCGGCGCCCTGCGCGAGATCAAGGCCACGAGCGGCGAGGCGCTGGCCGACCTGCGCGCCGCGCTCGGCGTCCTGCGCGACGGCGACGGCGGCGCGCCCGTTGGCCCCGCCAGCGGCCTGCGCGACCTCGACGAGCTCGCGGCCGGCCTGCGCGCGGCGGGCGTGCGCGTCGAGCTCGACGTGGCCGACGTGGCAGACCTCCCGGCCGCCGTGCAGGCGGCGGGCTACCGGATCGTGCAGGAGGCGCTCACCAATGTGCTCCGGCACGCGAGCGCCACAGCGGCGCGGGTGAAGATCGCGCGCGAGGGCTCCGCCCTGCGCGTGGAGGTCGTCGACGACGGCGTCGGGGCCGGCGCGCACGGGCCGGGCGGCTCGGGCAACGGCGTGCGCGGGATGCGCGAGCGCGCGACGGCGCTGAGCGGCACGCTCGAGTCCGGACCCACCGAGCACGGCGGCTGGCGGGTGCTCGCCCGCCTCCCCACGGTCCCGGCGTGATCACCGTCGCACTTGCCGACGACCAGGCGCTCGTGCGCGCGGGCTTCCGGGCGCTGCTGGACGGCGAGCAGGACATCAACGTCGTCGCCGAGGCGGCGGACGGCGAGCAGGCAGTGGAGCTCGTTCGCCGCCACCGCCCCGACGTGGTCCTGATGGACGTGCGGATGCCGCGCACGGACGGACTGCGCGCGACCGCGCGGGTCAGCGCCGACCCGACGCTCGCGCGCACGCGCGTGATCGTGCTGACGACGTTCGAGCTCGACGAATACGTGTTCGGCGCGTTGCGCGCCGGCGCGGCCGGCTTCCTGCTCAAGGACATCGAGCCCACCGACCTCGTCGACGCCGTGCGGATCGTCGCGGCCGGCGACGCATTGCTCGCCCCGCGCCACACGCGGCGGTTGATCGAGGCGTTCGTCGAGCAGTCCGGCCGGGCGCCGGGCGGCGGCGACGACGATGCGCGGCTGCAGCAGCTCACCGCACGCGAGCGCGAAGTGCTGACCTTGGTCGGGCAGGGTCTCTCCAACGCCGAGATCGCCGAGCGGCTTGTGCTCTCGCCGCTGACCGCCAAGACGCACGTCGCCCGACTGTTCATGAAGCTCGCTGCGCGCGACCGCGCCCAGCTCGTCGTGCTCGCCTACGAGACCGGGCTCGTGGTGGCGGGCCGCGCCTGATCGGCGGTGACGAGGCATCGCGATGCTCGCCGCCTGCGGCGGCGCTGAGCCGGACGCGCCTGGAGCGCCACCGGCGGACACGCGAGCAGCGAGCGCCGTGTTCATGCGTGAGTGCGTCCGTGCGGCGGGCACCGTGACGATCGCCGTGCTGTGCCCAACGCGCCTGCCGACCGGCGGCTTTGAGGCGCCGCGCAACTACGGCGACGCGCTCCGCAGCTATCTGCTCAACCTTGAGCCGCGCGGATTTCGCAATCGTGCCGGCACGATCGTTCATGTGCTCTTCGGCGGCACGAGCCGACCATGGAACCTACGCACCCGCGGCGGCCGTTGGCCAGCCAACGTAAGCGCCGCGCGCGCCGGTGAAGACCTGCGGCTGGTCGGAACCACAGATCTGATCCCCGGCCGGACTGAAGCCGACCGCAAGCGGGTCGGCCTGCGCGTGCTGCGGCATGCCCGCGTCGGCGCAGGCGCGGCGCTCGTGCTCCGCAATCCGCCGTATCCGAGCGGCGGCATCCACAGCGAACACGTCAGCGTCGTCTGGAACGCCGGCGGCACAAATGACTCTCAAGCGGTTGTCGCGCTCCAACGCACCGACGAGCCAACACGCGACTTGATCACCGCGAACGTCAGCGACGCCGACCGCTACGCCCACCTCGCACTCGACCGAGAGGCAGCCTGACGAACGGCGGCACGTCGACCTGCCCGGGGCAGGGGCGACTAGGCCGGCCGGTCAGGGCACGATGTAGTCGACGTAGCCGCCGTCGACGCGCAGCGCGCCACCAGTCGTCGCCGACGCCTGCTCGGAGCTGAGGTAGACGACCATGTTGGCGATCTCCTCGGGCTCGATCAGGCGGCCGAGGAGCGAGTTCGGGCGGTGCTCGCGCATGACCTGCGCTTGCGCCTTCTCCCACGGCAGCTCGTCGCCGACGAGCTCGCGGATGAAGTCCTCGACGCCCTCGGTGTGTGTCGGGCCGGCCATGACGGCGTTGACTGTCACGCCGGTGCCGGTCATCGCCTTCGCAAAGCCGCGCGAGACGCCGAGCAGCGCGGTCTTCGTGACGCCGTAGTGGACCATTTCGACCGGGATCACGACGGCCGAGTCGCTGGCCATGAACTGCACGCGGCCCCAACCGCGGTCGCGCATGCCCGGCAGGTAATGGCGCGAGAGGCGGATCGCCGAGAGGACGTTGACCTCCCAGAAGCGCTGCCACGTCTCGTCGTCGATCTCGAGCACGGGCTGCGGCGCGAAGATGCCGAGGTTGTTGACGAGCACGTCGACGTGGGGGAGGGCCGCGAAGAGCTCCTCCGCGCCCGCTGCCGTGGCGAGGTCGGCGGCGACGCCGTCGATCTGCGCGCCCGGCAGCTGCGCGCGCAGCTCCTCGACGACCGCCTGGACGCGCTCGGCGCCGCGGCCGTTGATCGTCGTCGCGGCCCCGGCGCCGGCCAGCCGCGCGGCGATGACGCGGCCGATGCCCTGGGTGGAACCGCTGACGAGCGCCGTCTTGCCGTCCAGGTCGATGTTCATGAACGCTCTTGCGCCGCGGGTCGCCGAGCGTTTAGATCTGCGGAGGCGCGGGACATGGCGGCAGCGGGCCGGGATTCGGCGTCGGGCCGGCGGAGCAGGGTCGGGCGGTAGGGGCGGGCGACGGTGGTGACGGGTCCGGGAGCGGCGACCCCGGCGGCGCTGGTATCCCAGCGGTGGTCGACGGCGCGAAGCGATCGTGGGTTGTGGTCTGCATGCCGTGCGTCTACCCGGCCCTTGCGCGTCGAGATCGTCACGTCGTCGACGTCGAGCGCCACGGTCGCGACTCGCGACGCACGTTCGCGCGGCCGAGGCCGAGCTGGCGGTAGAGATGATCGACGGAGGCGAGCGCGAGGTTCACCGACGCCGGCCCGAGCGCATCAGTACGGGCCGATGAGCTTGTCGAGGACAGCCATGAATATGACGCCGAGCAGGGCGGTCATTGCGCTGCACGCCAGTGTGAGTCGCCGGATGCGAGGCACGTCGGGGTTCCCGATCGCGTGGGCAGCGCCGCCGCCAAGTCCACCGACCACGAAGAGTGCCGGGAAGCCTCCAAGAAGTCCGTAGAAGACGACGGCGAGGCTCGCCTGCGGCATCGCTGCCAGCCCGCTCTCATAGCCCGCGAACGGCACCGGAAACCGGTAGAGCAACGCGCAGACCGCGGCGAACGGGAACGCCAGTCCGATCGCCCAGGCACCTCCACGAAACACGCAGGACCTCATTGTTCGGCCAAGAAGCGTCGTTGATCTTCGAGGTACCGGGGTGCGAACAGCGAGCGGGGCGTGAACACCGCGGTCAGCAGCTCGCGCAGCTTGTTCTGCTCCAGCGCGGTGCGTTCGATGGAGTGCACCGCGTCGGGGTAGTGGCGGATCTGCAGCATGGCCGGCACGTCGAGGATGCGCCGGTA
>Ga0136617_10001283_pt1 | contig 22080 bp, 22 predicted proteins | sample AntDrymUQ3222106_2_FD_129672 | JGI IMG/M metagenome (GOLD analysis project Ga0136617, IMG submission 129672) | Polar desert sand microbial communities from Dry Valleys, Antarctica - metaG UQ322 (21.06) | ecosystem: Environmental > Terrestrial > Soil > Desert | place: Antarctica: Dry Valley...
ACCAGCTCGTCCGCGTGCCCGCGGAGACCGCACCGGCCTTCGCACGCGTGCTGCCCGGCCGCCCGGAGCTCTCGTACCTGCTCACCCATCCGCCCGACCCGTCCCTGCGCGACCTGCTCACGGAGGACGAGCGCGAGCTGCTCGTCAGATGGATCAGGGAAGGCGCCCGCGACGACTCGACTGGATGATCTGGACTCCTCAGTAGGTGAAGACGGTCGCTCCCTCTCCGACCCATTCCCAGAGCGCAGCTGCGCCCGCGACCGTGGCGTTCGGAAGCAGGCCGGCCTCATCGAGCCCGCGGCTCTTGAAGCAGACCGGGCAGAGGAGGGCTCGCCCACCCCCGTCGGCGAACTGGGACGCAAGCTCGGACAGCGTCGGCCGGCCCTCCTGGTGCGGTACCGACTCGGGCCCGCCGGCGACACCGAGCCGGACGGCCTCCTTCGTCATGAAGACGATGACCTCCTTGCCGGCCGCTTGCGCGGCCGTTCCGACGAGATAGGCGATCAGCGCCGCCTCGCTGTCCTCGGCTCCTGCAGTCAGGTTGATCACGACCTTGTCCACGCCGTGCTCCTCTCTTCCGTGTCGATCGGGAACGCCTAGTCATTGCCTCGGCTTCCCGTCGAAGCAAGCCCTCCGCTGCCCTCGTGAGGCCGATTTAATGAGTTTCCGAACGCGTAGCGCAGCGACGAGGGACTTCCCCCGCAGCAGCGTCCCGCTCTGCCTGCATGCCTTTCTGGGGGGAGTGGCTAGGCGCTCAGCGCGGCCCGCGGCCGCACCTCGAGCGAGCTGCAGACCTGCTGGGCCACCTCGACGAAGGCGCGCGCCGCCGGTGAGCGGTAGCGGTCACGGTGCCAGGCGATCCCGATCACGCGCGGTGGGATGCGCGGGTCGAGCTCGAGCACCGCGGTTCGCTCGTCCTTGGCGTCGACGGTGAGCAGCGGCACCAGCGCACAGCCGACCCCGGCCGCCACGAGTCCCTGCACCGTGCCGTTGTCGTCCGAGCGGAACACGATGCGCGGCTCCACCCCGCGCGTGCGGAAGAATGCGCTCACCTGGGCGGTGCTCCGGCACTGCCGGTTGCCGATCAGCGGCAGGTCGGCGATGTCGCGGACGCTCGGCCGCCCGCCGCGACGGGCGAGCGGAGAGCCGGCCGGCACGATCAGCACGTACGCATCGCGCGCGAGCTCGACGACCGCGAACGGCCCGTCGGGCACGGGAACCATCACGAACGCGAGATCGAGGTCGCCGCGCTCGACGCAGGCGAGCAGATCGTCGTCGTTGGCCGACTCGGTGAGGTGAATCTCGACCTGAGGCCAGAACGAGCGGAACTCGCGCAGCAGGCCCGGCAGGATGCGGGCGCCAACGCTCTGGTAGGTGCCGACGCGCAGCGCTCCAGCAGCGCCTGCGGCGAGCGCCTCGAGATCGGCCCGGGCCGCTTCGAGCCTGGAGACGATCGCCTCGGCATGGCGGACGAGCAGGCGGCCGGCTTCCGTCAGCGAGACGGGACGGGGACCGCCGGGGCGCTCGAGCAGGCGCTCCCCGACGATCCGCTCGAGAGTGGCGATCTGCTGGCTGACGGCCGACTGCGTGTAGCCGAGCCGCTTCGCCGCCCGGCCGAACGAGCCCTCCTCCGCGATGGCGCCGAGCGCGGCGAGGTGCCGGAGCTCAACGCCGAGCCAGCGATCAGTCTCCATGATCGAAAAGAGAGATTAGTCGACTTGCGCTAATCGTCAAGCAGCCTTCACCCTAGGCGTCATGCCGTCCTTTCCTCGCGGCCGGGCGCTTGCGATCGCGTCTGCACTCGCGGTCGTCTACGTGGTCTGGGGCTCCACGTACATCGGCATCGCGATCACGCTGGAGTCCCTGCCGCCGCTCCTGAGCGCGGCCGCCCGCTTTCTCGTCGCCGGCGCGATCCTGTACCCGATCGCCAGCCGGCTCGGAGACCGTGCGGGCGACAGACCGGGGCGCCGGCAGTGGCTCGCCGCCCTCATCACGGGCGCTCCGCTCCTCGCGGTCGGCAACGGGGGAGTCGTCTGGGCGCAGCAGACCGTTCCCGCAGGCATCGCCGCGCTCGTGATTGCCACGGTCCCGCTCTGGATCGCGCTCCTCGATCGGCTCCTCTTCGGCAACCGGCTGAGCCGGCTGGCGCTGGGGGGCCTGGCGCTCGGTTTCGGCGGCGTCGCTCTGCTCGTCGCGCCGGGAAGCGGCGGCGACGTCGACACCGCCGGCGCGCTCGTGCTCGTCCTCTGCGCGTTCAGCTGGGCGTCGGGCTCGCTGCTCGCGCGAGGCGCCGCCCTTCCCTCCCGCCCGCTCGTCGCAGCCTCGATGCAGATGCTCGCGGGAGGAGGCGTGCTGGTCGTGGCCGGAGTCGCGACCGGCGAGCTCGGCGACGTGCGCCTCGACGCCTTCTCCGGCCGCTCGCTGCTCGCCCTCGGCTACCTCGTCGTCTTCGGCTCGATCGTCGCGTTCAGCTCCTACGGCTGGCTGCTGCGCAACGCGCGCACGTCGCTCGTGGCCACGTACGCCTACGTCAACCCGGTGGTGGCGCTCCTCCTCGCCGCGGTCGTGCTCGGCGAGGGCGTGACGGCGCGGATGCTCGTCGCCGGCGCGATCATCCTCGCCGCCGTTGCGCTGGTCGTCAGCGCTCGCCCGGCACCGGGGCCCGGCCCAGAACCCCGGGAAGCCACGCAGCGAGCTCCCGCAGGAAGGCTGGATCGATGGCGTGCGGCAGCGGCGACTCGCGGTAAGTGACGTCCGCGCCAGCAGCCTCGAGCCTCGCCCGGGCGCGCCTCCCCCACTCCACCCCGATGACGGGATCGTGGGCGCCGTGCCCGATCGCCACCGGCGGCAGTTCGCCGTCGAGCCCGAGCTCGAAGCCCTCGACGGTCGGGATGAACCCGCTCAGCGCGACGAGCGCGGCGGGCCGAGGACGTCCGCGGCCAAGGCCGAGCGCGTAGGTCATCACCGCCCCCTGCGAGAAGCCGCCGAGAACCGTTCGGTCGGGGCCTATCCCCGTCTCGGCCGCGAGCGCGTCGAGCCACGCGGAGGCCCGCGCGAAGGTGGGCCCGAACGTGGCCGCATCCGGATAGCCCATCTCGCGGACGGCGTACCAGTGCGCGCCGCCCGGCGGCAGGGCGAGCGGCCCGCGAGGCGTGACCCCGAGCAGGCGCCGCTCGGGGTCGAGCGCGTCGAGGAGCGGCACGAGGTCGAGCTCGTCCGCTCCGCGCCCGTGGAAGAGGACGAGCAGGCCGCCCGGCTCGCCGGCGGACGCACGGGTCCGGGATTCGAGGCTCACGGCGCGACCTTCCATGGACGCGGGTCGGGAAGCGGCGTGAGCGCGGGCTCCACCTGCACCCGCAGGTGCTCGAAGGCGGGCGGCAGCGAGAGCCGCTCGCCCAGACGCTCGGCCGGCTCGTCGGTCGTGAAGCCGGGCCCGATCGTCGCGATCTCGAACAGGACGCCGCTCGGCTCGCGGAAGTAGACCGAGCGGAAGTAGAAGCGGTCGATCACGGGCGTCGGGCTCGCGCCCGCCCGGGCGGCGCGCTCGCGCCAAGCGTCGATGCCGGCAGGCGGCGTGGCCCAGGCGACATGGTGGACGGTGCCGGCACCGCTGAGGCCGCCCTCACTCGGCGGCGGGTCGTAATGGTAGAGGCCGCCCCGCCCGCGGCCCCGCACCTCCCAGGCCGCTCCGCCGTCGGCCGGCTCGAAGTCCAACCCATCCTCCAGAAACCTCCGGCTCGCCTCCGGTGCGCCGCTGAACGCGCGCACGGCCTCGAAGCCCTGGAGGGCGAGCTCCGACGGAATGTCGGGATGCTCGGCCACGAGCGGCCCGTCGGTGGCCTCGCTCACGACGAGCTCGAGCGCAAGACCTTCCGGATCGTTGAAGCGGAGCGAGCCCTCGCGGCGCTGGGACGGCACGCTCTCGCCACGCAGGCGCTCCTCCCAGAATCCGAGCGCCTCCGCGGAGGCGACGCGCCACACGACGCGGTGCACCATGCCCGCTCCGGCGCGGCCGCGCGGCGCGCCCGGGTACTCGAAGAAGGTGATGTCGCTGCCGGCGCTGCCACGCTCGTCGGCGTAGAAGAGGTGGTAGACCGTCGGATCGTCCTGGTTGACCGTCTTCTTCACGAGGCGGAGGCCGAGCACGCGCGCGTAGAAGTCCACGTTCCGGGGCGCATCCCCGGTGATCGCGGTGACGTGGTGGACTCCTTCGAGCTTCATTGTCGGCCCAGAACGCATCGGGAAGCCCGGATCTTCCCTGGTAGCTTCGCTCGGTGCGCCGTCTGGTTCTTCTCGTCAGCGCCGTCGTCCTCGTCGACACCATGCTCTACGCGGCGCTGACGCCGCTCCTGCCCGACTACGTCGAGCGCTTCGGGCTCTCGAAAGCGGGCGCCGGGCTGCTCGTGTCGGCCTATGCGGTCGGGATCCTCGGCTCGGCCCTGCCCGCGGGCCTCCTGGCCGCCCGGCTCGGGCCCAAGCTGGGAGTGCTCGCGGGACTCACCCTCATGGCTCTCTCCAGTCTCGGCTACGCCCTCGCGGACGGCCCGTGGTCGCTCGGCGCCGCCAGGCTCGCGCAGGGCGTCGGCAGCGCGCTCAGCTGGGCCGGCGCTCTCGCCTGGCTCGTCGGTGCCACTCCGCGCGATCGGCGCGGCGAGATGCTCGGCACCGCTCTCGGAGCGGCGGTTTTCGGGGCGCTCCTCGGGCCCGCTCTTGGTGCGAGCGCGAGCATTGTCGGCGACGGCGTCATCTTCTCGGCGGTCGCGGTGCTCTTCGCAGGCCTGGCCTTCGTCGCGCTGCGCATGCCGGCCGCCCCCGTCGAGTCTCCCTCGCTTCCGGCGCTCGTGCGTCTCGCGCGCGAGGGCGCCTTCCTGCGGGCGCTCTGGCTGGTCACGCTCCCGGCACTGCTCTTCGGCCTCGTTTCGATCCTGGTCCCGCTCGAGCTGGCGGCCTTCGGCTGGGGAGCGATCGCCATCGGCGCCGTCTTCGTCGCAAGCGCGGCGCTCGAAGGAGCGCTGGCACCCGCCGTCGGGCGTCTGGCCGACCGCCGCGGCACGCTGCTTCCTGTTCGCATCACGCTGGCGGCCGCCGTCGGCGTGTCGCTCGGATTCGCCTGGGCGAGCCAGGCGCCGGTCGTCGCCGCCCTCGTGCTGGCGGCGGGTCTCGCCTACGGAGGGCTTCTGGCCCCGGGGATGACGCTCATCTCGACCGTCGCCGAGCGGGGTGGGCTCGCGCAGGCGGTCGCCTTCGGGGTGATGAGCGCAGCCTGGGCCCTCGGCAACGCGGTCGGCCCGGCGGCCGGTGGCGCGTTGGCGGCCGCCTCCGGCGACACGCTTCCGTACCTGCTGGCCGCGGCGGCGTGTGTCGCGACGCTCGCGCTCGTCTCCGCGACCGCGCCCGATCGCTAGCTCATCCAGGCGCCGCCGTTCTGGTCGATCGCCTGGCCCGTCACCCCCCGCGCGTCCGGGGAGAGGAGCCACACGACCACCCCGGCGACGTCTTCGGGCTGCCCCATGCGCCCGAGCGGGACAGCGCGCATCGCCTCCGCATGGGCCTCTTCACGCGTGCTTCCGATCGCCTCCGCAAGCCCGTCGATCCCCTCCCAGGCCATGTCGGTGTCGACCCACCCGGGGCAGATCGCATTGACCTGGACGTTGCGCGGCGCGAGCTCGGCGGCAAGCGAGCGCACGAGCCCGAGGAGACCCGCTTTCGAGGCCGAGTAGCCCGTGTACCCGGGTACGGCGATGCGCGCGAGCACGGAGGAGATCACGACGAGGTGACGCGCCTCCGGGCCCTCTTCGAGGTGGCGCTCGGCAGCCCGCAGGCACCGGTACGTCCCCGTGAGATTCGTCTCGACGAGGTCGAGGAAGCGGTCGCCCGGCCCGGGCTCGTTCGGCCCGCCGATCCCGCTGCAGGCGACGAGAGCGAAGAGCGGCCCCTGCACCTCGGCGCACCGAGCGAAGGCCTGTTCGACGGCGTCGTGGTCGCGGATGTCGCAGGGCTCGACGTGCGCGCTTCCTGTCTTCTCGGCAAGAGCGACGAGCGCCTCCTCTCGACGCGCGAGCAACGAGAGCTGTGCGCCCTCGGCCGCGAGCCGCAGCGCGATCGCTCGGCCGATTCCACCCCCGGCGCCCGTGACGGCGACGTGCCGGCCCTCGAAGCGTCGAATTGACCCCACCGGCCCCCTTCTCTACTCTGAAGGGTGCAGCCCCAAACCGAGGGGCGCCGACCGAAAGGAGGCGAGCAATGCCAACCGATCCTGCCTCCACCCGAGCCCCGGGGCTCGCGGTCGACTGAACGGGTTCCGCCGGGTCGACTCCTGAGCCTCCCCCGCCACGCGCGGGCGCATCACGTCCACTCTCGACTCAGGAGTCCGCATTGATATCTCCACCCATCCTCGCCCTCGAGGATCTCGGCTGGAGCCCCTTCTTCGAGGCGGGGTTCGAGCCCTACAGGAACGACGATCTCGTCCCGGGCCGCCTGTCGGCGCAACACCGGGGTGTCTCCATCCTCCTCACCGAGCACGGCGAGCTGCGCGCCGACCTCGCGGGGCGGCTCGCCCACGACTCACGGCCGGGAGACCTCCCCGCCGTCGGCGACTGGGTCGCCGCCCGCCCGCGCCTGACCGAGGCGAGCGCGACGATCCACGCGGTGCTGCCGCGGCGGACGAAGTTCTCGCGCAAGGAGGTGTGGGCGCGAACGGAGGAGCAGGTGGTGGCGGCGAACGTCGACACGGTCTTCCTCGTGACCGCCTTCGGCCACGACCTGAATCTCCGGCGCCTCGAGCGCTACCTCGCGACCGCCTGGGAGAGCGGCGCCGAACCCGTGATCGTGGTCGCGAAGTCCGACCTCGAGGACGACGTCGAAGCTTCGCTGGCGACGGTCGAGGCGATCGCGTTCGGCGTCCCGGTCCACGCGGTCAGCTCGGTCACGGGAGAGGGGGTCGAGGAGCTGGCCCGCTATCTCGGCCGCGGGCGCACGGTCGCCCTCCTCGGCTCGTCGGGTGTGGGCAAGTCGACGCTCGTGAACCGCCTCGCCGGCCGCGAGCTGCTCGCCACGGGCGAGGTGCGCGCCGACGGCCGCGGCCGGCACACGACGTCGCACCGCGAGCTCGTCTCCCTCCCGGGCGGCGGCCTCCTGCTCGACACGCCGGGGATGCGCGAGCTGCAGCTCTGGGATGCGGGCGCGGGCGTCGAAGAAGCATTCGAGGACGTGTCCGCTCTCGCGGCCCGCTGCCGGTTCAACGACTGCGCCCACGAGGGTGAGCCCGGGTGCGCCGTCGCGGCCGCGCTCGAGGACGGCTCGCTGGCTCCGGAGCGATTCGAGAGCTATCGCAAGCTGCAACGTGAGCTGCAGCATCTCGAGACCCGGCAGGACGCGCGGCTCGCCGCGGAGCAGCGAAAGCGGTGGAAAGCCGTGTCGAAGGCACACCGCGTCGACAAGTACTGACGGGGCGAGCGCCGGCCCGTGGCCGGCGCTCGCCCCGCCTTCCTAGTCGTCGAGGTCTCCGTCGCCCTCCTGCGGCCCGCCGACCGCCGCCAGCGCATCGACGATGCCGTGACCGTAGAAGCCGTTGAGCTCCGGCGTCCCTTCGCAGAACGCGTCGTACTCCGGTCCGCGCTGCGCCGGTGCGTACGAGAAGAGTCGCGGCTCCGGGCAGGCGTGGTCGCGCGCGGTCTCCTTCAGGATCCGTTCCGTCTCGGACGGGTCGAGCGTGAGGCCGCCGCTCCGGTCGAGTCGACCGTACTGACTGACGATGAGCGCGGCCACACCCGTCGCATGCGGCGCCGCCATCGACGTGCCCTGGAAGTACGTGTAGTAGCCGCAGATGCCGTCCTCGCAGTCGCGGAGGACGAACGGGGTGGTAGGTGCGCCGGTCTCGTCGATCTCCTCGAACTCGCGCGCGACGCTCTCGGGGTAGGTCGACAGAACGAGGTTTCGCAGCGACCGGCTGCCGTACGGCGACAGCCAGTCGCGGAAGAAGCCGCCGGGTGCCGAGACGTCCGTCTGCTCGACGCCCCAGTTCGAGTAGTCGGCCTTGACCTCCGAGGGACCAAGCGCCGAGACGCTGATCACGCCTTCGCTCTCGGTCGGGACGTCGAGGCAGCTGTTGTCCACCGTGCGCGTCCGGTCATTGCCGGGCGGGAAGTTCGGACTCTGCTCGTCGGACGTCGGATTCCCGAGATCGGTGGCGTCGTTGCCCAGTGCTGCGACGAGGGTGACACCGCGCGAGCGGGCGTAGTCGAGCGCCCGCTGGGTCGCCTCGATGACCGTCCGCTGCTCGAGCTGCTCCGCCGGCGAGTCACCCGGGTTACTGCGGCAGTTGTAGAGCCAGGGATCGATGAAGTAGCTCATGTTGACGACGTCGATGCCCGTGTCACCGGCATAGGTGAGCGCGTCCAGCGAAGCCTGGAGGAAGAAGTAGCCGGAGTCCTGCCCGGCCCGCAGGTTCACGAGCGTTACCTTCGGCGCCACGCCAGCGATACCCAGCCCGTTGAGAGCCGCGCCCACGGTGCCGGCGACGTGCGTTCCGTGCGCACCCTCGTCGACGTCCGCCGGATCGGAGCACGACCGGTCGGGTTCCTCCTCACAGGGCCCGTCGACGAGCGGGATGTCGGTCGTGAAGTTCCGGCTCAGCTCGCGGCTGAAGTTCGGCGCCAGATCCGGATGCGAGCCGTCGATGCCCGTGTCGATGATTCCGACGAGCACGCGGGGATCTCCCTGCTGCAGCTTGTACGAGCCGTCCGGGTAGGCGTTGATCATCTTCATGTCCCACTGGAGGTGGCCGAACGGGTCATCTTCGATGTCGCGGGTCGTTGCGAGGCCCTCGCGGAGGGCGAGTGCTCCCCGCGCATGCCTGCTCGGCTGCAGCTCTGGCTTCGAATAGCCGACCGGGATGCTCCGCGCCACGCCGGCGAGCACGGCCCTCCGTCCCACCGCCGAGACGAAGCCCGGGTTCCGCGACAGCGCCGTCGCCACGCCGATCTTGCCGTTGACGCGAACGATGGTGCCACCGCTCGCCCGGATCGCCCGCTCGGCCGCAGCCGGCAGGACGCCCTTCTTGAACACCACCACGTACTCGACGGCGGTCACTCTGTAAGGTGTCGCGCTCGCTTCGCCGACCGTCACGGCAAGCAGTAGCAGAAGCCCGAACAGGGCTCCGAGCGAAGCTCGTGTAGGCACGTTGCTCTCTCCTTCTCGGCCTTGTGGGGCGTTGCGCGGTTGCGGGCGCCACGTCCCCGAACCCCGCGACGCTACGCCGGTCGGCCCCCGTCTGTCAACCGAGGAGAGTGGGTAGGAGGCTCGCCCATATGCCCGAGGGTCACACGATCCATCGACTCGCCCGCGAGCTGACCCGTGACCTCGTGGGGGGCGCTCTGGCGGTCAGCTCGCCGCAGGGGCGCGCGGCGGCGACGGCCGCCCTCCTCGAAAGAGGGACGCTGGCGAGGATCGATCCGTACGGCAAGCACCTCTTCCTCCGGTGGAAGACCGGTCTCACACTGCACGTGCACCTCGGGATGTACGGCAAGTTCCACCGCTTCGAGCCCCCCGGCCCCGAGCCGCGCCCGACGGTGCGCCTCCGCCTGGCCGGCGAACGGCTCGTGGTCGATCTGATCGGCCCGACGGTCTGCGCGATCATCGAGCCGGGCGAGGAGGCAAGGCTGCGCGGCCGCCTCGGTCCTGACCCGCTTGCCCGTGGAACTCGTCCTGAGCTTGCCTGGGAGCGGCTCCGGCGGCGGCGTACAGCCGTCGGCGCCGCCCTCCTCGACCAGAGCGTGCTGGCCGGCGTCGGAAACGTCTATCGAGCCGAGGCGCTCTTCGTCCACGGCATCGACCCTTGCCGCCCGGCGAGCACTCTCACCCGCGAGGAGTTCGACGCACTCTGGGCGACGCTCGCCGGGATGCTCCGCCACGGCGTGCGGGACGGCCGCATCATCACCGTCGATCCCACGGAGTTCGGGTACCGGCGGCGGTCGCGCATCCCGCCCGAGCAGGCCCGATACGTCTATCGCCAGCCGTTCTGCCGTCGCTGCAGGACCCCGGTCGACCGTTTCCTGCTCGCAGGCCGCTGGGCCTACCGCTGCCCGCACTGCCAACCGCGCCTGTGAGGAGAGAGCCGCCGACCGGTGGTGACCGGTCGGCGGCTCTCGTTCGCGGCTGAGACCCTCGTGCTTGGCCACAGCCGCGGCGCTCAGCAGAGCTCCTCGACGGCTCCGGCCGTCTGGGTCAGCGTCTGGTGCTGCTTCGAGCGCTGGGTCTGCTCGGCGTTATTGCCCTGCACGACCACGGTGCCCGACTTGTTGCCGTTGCCCTGGCCGTTGGACGTGGAGGCATCGCCACCCTCGTGGCCACCCTTGCCCCAACCGCCCTTCGAGCTGTTCGAGCGCTTCTCCTCGTACCCGCCCAAGGCGAGCGCCGGAGACACATTCACGTTCCCGTTGACCCCCCGCGGCTGCGGCCCGGGCGGCAGAGTCGGTCGCCCTCACCGGCAGTCCCCTCAACAACCCCGGTCACCCTCGTCAGGGTCTCCGTTGCCTTCGTCACGGCTTCCGCTGACGCCTGCCCCGAGGTCCCCGCGGTGCCGCGGTTCACCTCCGTCACGGTCTCCGCCGCAGCCGCCGTCGCAGTGTCCGACGTGCGCTGAGCCACCGCGATGATCGGCTGAGCCGCCTCGGTGGCGGTCTGCTGAGGAACAACCTCCGTCGCTTTCGTCTCCGCCGCAGCCGTGGCCGCCGTCCGGACGGGAGTGGTCGCAGCCCCCGAAATCACCGGCGAAGCTCCGCCTGCGAGTGGGTCGTCCGCGCGGGCGGGGCCGGCGAAGATGACGAAGACGAGCGCAAGCGGCGCCACCCCGGCGAGCAGCCGCCTGAGCGACTTCCCGCCGCGGCTGCCCCCCTCGTCCAGGGACTCGCGGTTGTGCCTGCAAAGATCACTTGCACGAGGGATATCCCCGCGCACGCTGGCAGTCGAAAAACCCCCGCGGCTCAATGACCTCCAGTTGGGGGGTCGAACATCGCTAAACAAGCCATTTCCAGGCGATGAACTGCGCACCGAGCTTGACGCCGGGCCCGCAGTGGGGGACCATGCGCCCAAATCGAGCGAGGTCAGCCTCGCAGCAAAGGAGATGAGGAGGCATGCGGCGCCTTCTTCCACATGAACGAGGTCGGTTCCATGCGTAGAGGGTTCCTTCCCGTCCTGCTCGCGGCCGGGATTCTCGTGCTGCCGCCTTCGGGGTCGTCTCAGGAGACCACCCCGCAACCTCAGCCCGCGCCGCTGTGGAGCGAGTTCCCCCTCGACCGGGCAAACCCGGCACCTGCACCCCGGCCGCCGGCTTCGACGGCACCAGCCACGACACCCACGCAGTCCCCGCCCCGTCAGAGCATCACCTTGACGGTGCCCTCCGAGCCGGCACCGGCGCCTCGAACCGAGCAACCGAGCCGGCCCGCACCCCGGCGGCCGGCTTCGACGACACCAGCCGCGACACCGGCGCAGTCCCGGCCCCGTGGGAGCATCACCCTGACGGTGCCCTCCGAGCCGGCGCCGGCGCCTCGAAGCGAACAACCCAGCCCGCCCGCGCCCGCCTCAGGCCCTGCGCCCCCTCGACCGGCCAGGGCGCAAACCGCTCGCTCGAGCGAGGACACGTCGAGCTCGTACGGCTGGCGGCTGGCCGGCCTGGTGCTCGCCGCTTCCCTGGGGCTCGCGCTCCTGACGGCGACGGCCCTCAAGCGCGGCCGCCGCTCACCCGCGCCCGTGCCCGCCGGCCCTCCCGACGAGGACGTTGCCGTCGCGCTGCTCGAGCGGGTGGAGACCGTTTCGGCCCCCGACATCAGGGGGGAGGAAGCCCTCCTCCGGGTCCTCGTCGTCGACTCGCACACGATCGTCCGTCACGGCCTGCGCGCAACACTGCCCTCCGACCGCCTCGAGGTGGTCGAGGAGGCTGCGACCGCGGCCGCAGCCCTCGAGGCGGCCGAGCGCGTCCAACCCGACGTCATCATCATCGACCCGTCGCTGCCGGACGGCGGGGGCGCCGGGCTCTGCGCGAGGCTCGGCGAGCTTGCACCAGAGGCCACGGTGGTCGTCTTCACCGCGCAGAGTGGCGACGAGTCCGTCCGGGCTGCCCTTGCGGCGGGCGTGCGCGCGTACCTGCTCAAGGAGTCCGCGCACGTGCAGCTGCCCGAGGTGATCACTCGCGCCCGAGCCGGCGAGATCGTGGTCGACGCGCTCGCGGCCCCGAGGCGACTGGAGCTCGACGGAGATGGGAACGTCCCACGGCTCAGCGAGCAGGAGCTGAACGTCGTCCGGCTCGCCGCGGAGGGCCTGACGAACCGCGAGATCGGCATCCGCCTGCACCTGAGCAGGTACACGGTCAAGGAGTATCTGAGCAACGCGATGCGCAAGCTCGACGCCGGCTCGCGGGTCGAGGCGGTCGTCAAGGCCGGTCGGCACGGCCTGATCGAGGCTGCGCCCCCCTCCCGGGGGGAGTGACGCGCCTCAGCAGGCCTTTTGTTGCGACGTGATCCCCCGCTCGTGGGCACGTAGCGGCTGCAGGAGCAGGTCTCGCACGGCTGCTCGCATCCTGGGGCCGTCAGCCACCGGGTACCGGTCGCGGGCGCGCCGGTGCGCGATGAACTCGACGCCGAAGGTCTCGGTGAGTGTCTCGCGCGGGTCGGTCGCGGCTGCGAGTCGGATGAGATCCGGCACCCGGTCGAGGGGAATGTCGGTGCGGACGCTCGCCTCCACCGTTCCGGCGAGCGAGCGGAAGTTCCGCAGCACCTCGAGGACGTCGAGTTGCTGGGCGAGGGCGCCCAGGAAGCAGCGCTGGCGCGCCATGCGCGTGTAGTCGTTCGACGCCTTGCGCGAGCGGACGTAGGCGAGCGCGGTACGGCCACCGAAGTGATAGGTGCGCCCGGGGTGCACGTCGATCCTGGGCTTCGGCTCGCCCCAGGCGGGCCGCGTCACCTCGTCCACGAGCCGCTCCTTCACGTGGATCCGGACTCCGCCGAGGGCGTCGACCATGTTGGCGAAGCCTTCGAGATCGACGAGCGCGTAGTAGTCGATACGGACGCCCAGCAGGCGCGAGAGGGTCTGCTTCAGCGCCGTGCCGCCCGGGTCGCGGCCAACCTCGAAGAGCTCGGGGCGGGTGCGCGCCCAGGCGTAGAGCGCGTTCAACGGCTCCCGAAAGCGTCGGCCCGGCTCGCCGGGGACGCGCGGCAGGGGAACTTCCACAAGGTTCCGCGGGATGCCGAACGCGACCGTACGGCCCGTTCCGCGCTGGAGCGCAGCGAGGATCATCGTGTCCGTTCGCTCACCCCATTGTCCAGGCCCGGCATCGCTCCCGAGCAGGAGGATCGTGACCCAGGGGCGCTCGAACGTCCGCTCGCTGCCGGCGACGATGCGATTCGATGCCTCGAGTGGCTTCCCCCGGGGAACAGGGACGGGACGGGCGGGGGCAGGCTCGGCCGGCGGCACGCCGTTGGGCACGAGGAAGAGGCCTCTCGAGGGCAGGACGTCGCGCGGCTCCTCCTCCGCGAAGACCGACTCCAGCACCCCGTAGCCCCGAACGGTCACGTAACCCGCGGCGACATGCGGCAGGGCCGTGACCCCGACGAGGACGGCAAGAGCTGCCACGGCGAGCCCCGACGCCACTCCGAGTCCTCTGCGCCAGGCATCGACGAGCGCGAAGAGCCGGAAGGCGAGGAGCGCGAGGTTCGCGACCAGGAGGGCTCCGAGAGCGCGCCCGCCGGTCAGCGTCGCCGTTACGCCCACCGGACGAGCGGCAACGAGGGCGACGGCTCCGACGGCGAGGAAGGCGGTGACACCGAGCAGGAGCAGCCCGGGTCGCCGAGCTCCACGATAGATCTGCCCCGCGCCCGGGACGAGCATGGAGAGCAGCGCCGCCACGACGCGCCCGCGCTCCCGCTGTCTCATGGGGTCAGTGTAGGTGGGGAAGCCGCGGGTCAGCCGCTGGGCGCGTTGTCCTCGGGCTCGGAGAGGATTCTCGCTCCGGCCGCTCGGGCGCGGGCGGCGTGCGTCTCCGTCGACGTCGTCGACGGAGACGAACACGCCGTCGACGACGTACGGCGTCTCGAGCCAGCGGCGGGACGGCTCCGCACTCCTCCGCGTGGCGTCTGGGGGCGCGGTAATCGTTGGGGTGGCCGAGCATGACCACACGCCGCCCCCAGTTCCATGTTGACGTGCGAGACGGTGCCTTCCTTGTCGGCGCAGCGCCCGGTCTCGCGGAAACCGAAGGCTTCCGCATCCCGTCCGCCGCGCGGCCGGCGTCCTCGTAGGAGAGCATCGGAATCACGCGCTGGGCGAGGAGCTCGGCCATCGTCTCGCGTATGCAGGATACTTCCCCCGCGTCCGCCGGACGAAGCCTCCGCTCTGGGAAGGAGACCACATCATTGACCGCTGACGGTTCGCGCGAGCCTCGCGAGTTCCACTTCACTTCCGAGTCGGTCACGGAGGGTCATCCGGACAAGATGGCCGATCAGGTCTCGGACGCCGTCCTCGATGCCATCCTGCGCGACGACCCGACCGGACGGGTCGCCTGCGAGACGTTCCTCACGACGGGTCTCGTTCTCGTCGGAGGCGAGATCTCGACCTCGACGTACATCGACATCCCGCGGCTCGTGCGCGACACCGTCGCCGAGATCGGCTACACCCGGGCCGACTACGGCTTCGACGCGCAGACGTGCAGCGTGATCGTCGCCGTCGACGAGCAGTCGCCCGACATCGCCCAGGGGGTCGACGCCTCGTACGAGGCCCAGCACGAGCCGGGCGACGACGATCCGCTCGACCGGCTCGGCGCCGGCGACCAGGGGATGATGTTCGGCTACGCCTGCCGCGAGACGGACGAGTTGATGCCCCTTCCGATCATGCTCGCGCACAAGATCTGCAAGCGCCTCGCCGAGGTCAGGAAGGCGGACGAGCTCAGCTACCTGCGACCGGACGGGAAGGCCCAGGTGACAGTGCGCTACCACGTCGACGAGCACGGCGTCCAGCGGCCGGTCGAGATCGAGCGCGTCCTGATCTCGACGCAGCACGCCGAGGGCATCGACGTCGACGCGCTGATCAAGCCCGACCTGATCGAGCGCGTCCTCCGTCCGATCCTTCCACGGAACCTCTACGACGAGGGCCGGCTCGACGACAAGGACTTCGTCTACGTGAACCCGACCGGCAAGTTCGTTATCGGCGGGCCCATGGGCGACACGGGCCTGACCGGCCGCAAGATCATCGTCGACACCTACGGCGGCGCCGCCCGCCACGGCGGCGGTGCCTTCTCGGGCAAGGATCCGACCAAGGTCGACCGCTCAGCGGCCTACGCGGCGCGGTACGTGGCGAAGAACCTCGTCGCCGCCGGCCTCGCCGACCGGTGCGAGCTCCAGGTCGCCTACGCGATCGGGGTTGCGCATCCGTTCTCGATTGGGATCGAGTGCTTCGGGACCGAGCAGGTCCCGGTGGGGCGGATCGAGCAGCTCGTCCGCGAGCACTTCGACCTTCGTCCGGCGGCGATCCTGCGCAACCTCGACCTGCGCCGCCCCATCTACGGGAAGACCGCCGCCTATGGACACTTCGGCAGGGACGAGCGCGACTTCACCTGGGAGCGGACCGACCGGGCGGAGGCGCTCCGGTCGGCGGCCGGCCTCGGGGCGCTCGCGGCCCAGCCCGCCTAGTACGTGGATCGCCGCTGATGGCCGTCACCGTCGTCGGCTCCGTCGCGTTCGACGCCCTCGAGACGCCGTTCGGCAGACGCGAGCGCATTCTTGGCGGTGCTGCCACGCACTTCTCCCTCGCCGCGAGCTTCTTCACGGAGGTCTGCGTCGTCGGCGTGGTCGGCGAGGACTTCGGCGAGAAGGAGCTCGACGTGTTCCGGGCGCGCGAGATCAGGCTCGATGATCTCGAGCAGGTCGCCGGCGCGCGCTCCTTCTTCTGGGCCGGCCGCTACGACGAGGACATGGCCGTGGCGCACACGCTCGACACGCAGCTCAACGTCTTCGCCGATTTCGACCCCGACCTCTCTCCCGGAGCGCGCGAGGCCCGCATCGTCTTCCTCGCGAACATCCAGCCCGATCTGCAGCGGCGGGTGTGCGGGCAGTGCAGCGGCGCCTCCCTCGTCGGCCTCGACTCCATGAACTACTGGATCGAATCGGCGCGCGAGTCGCTCGTCGAGACGATCCGGGAGGTCGATGTGGTCGTCTTCAACGACACGGAGGTGCGAATGCTGACCGGCCAGCCGAACCTCGCCCGCGCGGCACGCGAGATCCTGGCGCTCGGGCCGCGCGTCCTGCTCGTGAAGCAAGGCGCCTATGGCGCCTGCATGTTCGGCGAGGACGGCTTCTTCTCGATCCCCGCCTACCCGCTCGAGACCGTGATCGACCCGACCGGCGCGGGCGACGCGTTCGCCGGCGGCTTCTTCGGCTTCCTCGACTCCCTGGGCGACTCTGACTCGTTCTCGGCGGCCGACCTGCGTCGCGCCGCGGTGTACGGCTCCGTGCTCGCATCCTTCGTCGTCGAGGACTTCGGCAGCGAGCGGCTCCAGCGGCTGACGGAGCCCGAGATCGTGCAGCGGTTCGAGGAGTTCCGGGGCATGACCCTCTTCGAGGCGCCTCCGGTGCTCGAGCGCCTCCGTGGCTGAGCGCATGGCCCTCCGCGAAGGGTCCGCGTCGACCTCACCGGCCTATCGCCGGCTGGAGGAGATGATCGCGGCCGAGAGGTGCATCGTCCTCGACGGAGCGGTCGCTACCGAGCTCCAACGCCTTGAGCCGCTCGGTGCCGGGCACGGGCCCGATCCCGAGCTCTGGGGAACCTGGGCTCTCTACCGGGCTCCTCAGGCCGTGCTCGACGTCCACAGCCGGTACGTCGGGACGGGCTGCAATGTGCTCTCGACCAACACGTGGTCGATCCTCTCGACCCCCGAGGTCGAGCTTCGGACGGGCCCCGGGAGCCCCGAGCTCGCGCACTGGATGGACATCGCGAGGCTCGGCATCAGGCTCGCGCGGCGCGCGGTCGAGGAGGGAGGTCGCAAGGGCGAGTGCGCGGTCGCCTTCGCGATCTCGGAGGAGGTCAACTCGCCCCAGCGGCAGGGGACGGTCGATCTGCTCGCGCGCGTGTTCGAGGACGACCCGCCCGACCTGATCCTGCTCGAGACGCTGACGCTCATCCGCGACCCGACGACCTTCGAGACGGTGGAGCGGCTGCTCGCGATGGGCCTCCCGCTCTGGCTCTCGTTCCGGCGCTGCCGGCACGGCGTCTGCGGGGTCTACGGCCAGCACTGGGGCCCTCCGGAGGGCGATCTCTTCGGACGCGCCGCGGGGCGTTTCGAGGAGATGGGCGTCGGGGCGCTCCTGATCAACTGCCTGCCGGTCGAGCACGTCCCCGGCATGCTCTCGTGGCTGCGGGACTTCACCGAGCTCCCGCTCGGCGTCTATCCGAATCTCGGCCACATGGCCAGCTCACGCTGGCGCTTCGACGAGACGATCGGGCCGCCCGAGTACGCGGAGCTTGCGCGCTCGTGGCGCGAGGAGGGGGCGCAGATCATCGGCGGCTGCTGCGGCACGACGCCCGAGCACATCGCGGCGGTCGTCGAGGCCGTCGCCGCCACGAAGCCAGGGCGCAAGAGGCCTTCGCTCCCCGACGCCGTCCTCGGGGGCGCCGACTCGGCGGTCGAGCCCGTGACCGAGCCCTGGCTCGACGACCGCGGCCGCGTGCTCTTCCCCCTGCCGTTCCCCGAGCTCGTCATGGAGCCGGGAGTGTTCGTCCCCACCCACGGCAGCTACCTGCTGTGGAAATTCCTCTTCGGGAGCGGTATCGGCGAGGGCAAGTCCTGTCTCGACGTCGGGTGCGGAAGCGGAATCCTCTCCGTGCAGCTCGGCCTCAACGGCGCGGCGAACGTGCACGCGATCGACATCGACCGGAACGCCGTCGCCAACGCGCTCGCGAACGCCTTCCGCAGCGGCGTCGCCGACCGCATGACCGGAGAGACCGTCGACCTCTTCCAGTGGGAGCCCGAGCGCCGCTTCGACCTCGTCGTCGCGAGCCTCTACCAGATGCCGGTCGATCCCTTCGAGGAGCCGACCGGGCACCGGCCGCTCGACTACTGGGGCCGGAATCTCCTCGACCACTTCCTCCGGCTCCTGCCGCAGCTCCTCGAGGAGGACGGCAGGGCGTACATGATGCAGCTCTCGATCGTCGGGCAGCTCGCGTCGTCCAGGCGTCTCGCGGAGGCGGGCTTCGCCGCCCGGGTCGTCGACTTCAGCTTCTTCCCCTTCGGGCCGCTCTTCCAGCGCAACCGCGAGCAGATCGGGCGTGTGGAGCAGCTCTCGGACGCCTACCACCTCGCGGTCGGCGGGGACGACATCATGGTCGCGTACCTCCTTGAGGTCACCCGCCGGTAGCTCAGTCGAGCGTCTCGAGGAACTCCCGCGGCGTGCGCACCGGAAGACGATCCGCGAGCTCGACCAGATGACGATCGGCGGAGACCAGCAGCGCGCGCTCGTTCTCCGCGAGTGCGACGAGGTAGTCGTCACCGGCATCCTGAGAACGGCGACTTGGACTCGCCGGATCGGCGGCGAGAATCCCAGCCCGCCGGAGCAACCCGACGAAGGAATCGGCATCGGCCGCAGCGATGCGCTCGCGCAGCCTCGGGTACGCCATCGCTCGCTCCAGCCCGGCAAGCAGCGACTCCGAGACGACCAGCTCGAAGCGTCCGTCAAGCCACGCAGCGACGACATGCGCCGGAGCTCCAGTCGGGGCGAGCAGCGAAGAGATGAGGACGTTCGGGTCGAGTACGGCCCGCACTCAGCCGCGGCGCCGCGTTGCGTGCTGGGCTTCGACGGCCAGCGCCGTTGCGTCCTCCTCAGTCAAGGCGTTGCTTTGCCAGAGACGGTCGAGAAGGTCGAGCCCGAGCTCTCGGCGAAGGGCTTCTTCGATCACCTGGCTATCGCCTTTTCCCGTCCGCGCTCCGCGCACCTTGACCGCTCGCAGCACCTGCGCGTCGATCGTGAGCGTTGTGCGTACTTTGGGCATCACTGCATCTAGCATCTTGATGCCGGGCCTCATTCGAAGGGTGATCGGTGAGGAGGGCGAAGATCCGAGGTCTTGCCCTCGATCGACGTCCACCAGCACCTCTGGCCCGAGAATTTCATCGCCGCGCTCTCCGGCCGCTCGAGACCTCCGCTCCTGCGCGGCTCCACGCTCGAGCTGGGCGAAGGATCGTTCGAGCTCGATCTCGCTGCGAACGAGCTCGGAGCCCGCATCGCGGCACTCGACCAGGCCGAGATCGATCTTGCCGTGGTTTCGCTCCAGCCCACCTCCGGCGTCGGTGAGCTACCCCCGTCGGAGCGCGACGAGCTCATCGCGGTCTGGGAGGAGGGCGTCCGGACGCTCTCTACCGAGTCGGGCGGGCGCATCCTGCCCCTGGCTGCCGGCCGGGACCCGACCGGCTTCGCCGGCGCCTGCGTGGGCGCGCCCGCGCTCGCCGACCTCGACGGGCTCGCGCCGCTCCTCGGCGAGCTCGAGCGCCGAGGCCTTTTCCTCTTCGTCCATCCGGGCGCCGCGTCGCCTCCGACCGGAGCCCCCGCCTGGTGGAGCGGCATCGTGAACTACGCCGAGCAGATGCAGGCCGGGTTCTACTGGTGGCTCGAGCACGGGCGGAAGCGCTGGCCCGCGCTCCGCGTCGTCTTCGCCATCCTGGCGGGAGGAGCTCCCTTTCAGCTCGAGCGACTCGGGCAGCGAGGAACGGACGTGCGCTCGACACTCGATCCGAACTCCTTCTTCGACGTGGCGACGTACGGCCGGCGAGCGATCGAGCTCTGCATCGAGACCTTCGGGGTCCACCAGCTCGTCTACGGGAGCGATGTCCCGGTGGTCGATCCGGCGCCGACCTTGCGCGCCCTCCGGGGTTTCGGCCATTCTGTTGTCCAGATCGTCACGACAGACAATCCAACACGACTTCTCACATGACCACCCTCACCGACTGGATCACCGAGCATCTTCCCGCCGACCAGGACGTCGACCGGCCGTCGCTGCTGCGCCTGGCCGGGGCGATCGGTGCCGAGGCGGATCTCTGGCGACCGCTGGCACGCCACGACGCGGACTTGCGCTTCTACCAGCAGCTCTATCGCGACCCGAACATCGACGTCTGGCTGATCTGCTGGCTCGAGGAACAGAGCACGGGCTATCACGACCACGACCGCTCGGCCGGCGCCGTCTACGTCTGCGAGGGCGCGCTCTACGAAGACTACTTCCAGCGCGATACCGACGGCTGGATCCGCGAGAAGAGCTATCTGCACGAGGCGGGCGGGGGCTTCCACTTCGACGCGGCGGACATCCACGGCGTCCGCCACGCCGGCTCGGCGCCCGCGACGTCGATCCACGTCTACTCACCGGCGCTGTGGCGTATGGGGCACTACGAGCCGGACAAGCGCGGCGTCCTGCGCCGCGTCGCCATTACCTATGCAGATGAGCTTCTCGGCCCAGAGCCTGCGGCCCCACCTTCGGAGTTCGAGGTTCCCGCTTAGGTCTTCGAGCCTCAGCGACCGCTGGAGTGCAGGCGGTCGTAGACCAGGCCCGCCGCCTCCGCCTGGATCAACTTCTCGCCCACGTCGATCACCCAGTCCTGCGCCGACCAGCGCCACGGCTTGTACAGCCCAAGCGCCGTGTTGAGGAGCGCGTCCCCGACGTAGACCACCCCGAACACGGTCGCCACCCCTCGCTGGCCGCGGATGCCGGCGCGCTCTGCCAGGCCGTAGGCGAGCCCCCACAGGGTTCCGATGCCGAAGTGCGCCGCGTAGTTGACCGCGTCCCGCGTGCCGCCGCTCGTCCGCGGGATGGGAAGCACCTTCTCCGCAAAGCTGGCCGGGGCGTAGCTGTCTGCGCGGCCGGTGATCGGCATCTCCACGAGCTTCTGGAAGGCGGTCATCACCGCCGTACCCGCGAGCCCGGCAACGACGCCGCGCCCTACCGTGGAACCGACACTCTCCATTTTCCCGGATTCTCCGGCCGAGTCCGGCGGTAAACCTAAGCGTCCGCGGCGACCGGAAACATCGGCTGCTCGACCACGTCGTCGCCCGCCGGCACCCGCCGGATGCCGAGCACACGGTCGACGACCATGTTCTGGAACCTGTGCACCGACTCCTCGAAGCGGTAACACATGCGCCCGCCTGTATAGGCAGGGTCGGAGAGGCCCGCCTGCACACGCTCCACGATCCCGATGTCCTCGCGGTTGACCTCGTCCCAGAAGGCGAGCAGGGCGTCGGCCTCGGCCTCGAGCCCGTCACCTGCCGCGTCCGCGCACTCGGGATGGGCAAGGAGATAGGCGACCTCCGAGGTCCGCCCGGCCGACGTCGGCCGCGGCAGGAGCAGGAAGGTGTGGTTCGGGAGGGCGTTGATCGCGACGTTCGGGAAGAGCCACGCGAAGCGGGCGCTCACCGCATCCGAGCCGTCGAGCGTCCCGAGCGCCGGCAGGCCCTGCCAGCCCCCGTCGTCGGAGTTCGCCGCGATCGGCGACGTGCAGAAGCCGACGTACATGCCCGCCCCCTGCCAGCGGTGATGGGCCTTCATCGGCGAGACCTTCACGAGGCCCGGGTGCACCCAGGGCAGGTGGTAGTACTCCATAAAGTTCTCGGCGACGAGCTTCCAGTTCGCCTCGATCTCGTACTCGGCACGCCGCAGCAGCCGGTGCTCTCCGAGCCGGTAACCCTCCAGCCGCGAAGCCAGGTCGCCGAGGTCCTCGGCAAGCGCCGGCGCGTCGGAGTCGAGACAGACGAAGACGAGCCCGCCCCAGCTCTCCACGCGCGCGGGGTAGAGGCCGTGGTCGGCCCGGTCGAACGCCTTCACGCCCGCCGTGTCGAAGATTCCCTCCTGGTCGGGCGGGATCCCTGCCTCCGGCGTGAAGAGCGGCGTCCCGAGGCACGCGCCGTCGAGGTCGTACGCCCACGCGTGATAGGGGCACTGGAAGAACCGCTCGACCCGCCCCCGTTCCTCGGCAAGGAGCCGCGCGCCGCGATGCCTGCAGACGTTGTGGTGCACGCGCAGCTCGCCGGAGCGGTTGCGGCAGACGATCAGCGAGCGGCCGGCGAG